>LSQX01162654.1_pt1 | contig 10112 bp, 4 predicted proteins | sample 654561 | NCBI WGS metagenome assembly LSQX01 (sample SAMN04489861, study PRJNA283612) | anaerobic digester metagenome | isolation source: 4 biogas reactors fed with cattle manure at either 37C or 55C with and... | place: Denmark: Kongens Lyngby | collected 2014
TCTCTGTATAGTGCCTTTGCCCCGCTATCAAAAGACAGTATTTTCCTAATTTATCAGGAGCCGCTGTCGCCCGAAGCTCTTGCCATGCATTTTGAAGATAATATGCTGCGCAGAATATCTTCTATAAGCGTTACCAATTCTACCTTTGCCTATTTATTTATGCGTAACGGGACTGATCAGGTGAGTCGCTTTGGCGATGAAGCCTCGGCAAATCCGCTGGACTGGTTTTTGCTCACCATAAAGGGCTACGACGAAAAGGGAATGCTCACGGGGACTGTAGAATTTTATATGGCCGATTATCGTTTTGAGAATAAGAAGAAAAACTATATCATCGGCGAATGGACTGATATCGACCTGTCTTCTCTTGGATTGATTAACAGTCTTAGCTTCTCCTTTAGTTCATCGAAAAACAGTGAGCAGGGCCTGATTCAAACACCGCCCTTTCTCTGCATCGACCGCATTAAAATAATTGAATAAGGCTCTTAGAGCTCAGTCTTAATTACTATCTTCTCAACATATTGTGGACCACCAATCTCTGCCTTGAGAAGGTAGAAGCCGGGCATAAATGCTGATAAGTTCATTACAGCCTTGCCGTTAACAAAGGAAAGCTGCACATGACCGGCCTTATGACCCGATATGCTGTAAAGGGAAACTCTCCCTTCTCCGCTCACGTTGGGGATGTAAATCTCGATAAGCCCACTAGCCGGGTTTGGCAGCAATTTGAATTCGCCTGAATAAGCTGCGGTATCTAAGGTACTACTATTATAATAATCAAAACCATCAACTGCTTGAAGGCTTTGATCATCAGGCGACAACCATATCGCAAGTTGCTTATTGGCTGCACTAAAATAACTCCAGGCCTTATTAAAACGCATAAAATAATCATTAACAGGATTGGTGCATGAAGCACTGCCTCCGCTGAGTGTGCCTATCAAACGATTATTTGCATCAAACAGTCCCGCCCCCGAAGAGCCCGACTCGGTGGCGCCTTCATGCCATCTGTCAACATGCCAGTGCGAATCGCTCGTAAAGCTGTAAAAGGAGCTTGGCGTGACTGTATTATTTGAAACTGATATCTTCTTTACGTCTCCCTGAGGATGATGTATGGTATAAACCGGAGCTGCCGGAGTAGTGCTTCTTGACCATCCCGCCCAATAGGGACGATAGGCAGCCGGAGGCATGGATGACATCTCCACAAGAGCAAGATCCAATTCTCCGGCTTTCGCACGTAATTCAGAGCCCGAGATGGTCTCCAGAAAACTCCCCTCTATATTGCTGTCGCAGTCGGGCACCTGGTAGTTAAAGGTGAAGATTACTGTATTATGCGAAAACTCATTTTTTAAGCAGTGGGAAGCTGTCATAAAATAGGGTCTTCCGTCATTGCGGCTGTTGTTTACCATTGTGCCGCTGCAAAGCTCCGTGCCATCAATAATTATGCGACACACTGCCTGTCCGTTTGCGATGCGCATCTCATCGCTCTCACAACTCATCTCGGGGTGGCAAGCCCCGCTAAGTCCAAAGCGGCTGCCTTCAACAGGAAGATACTTAAGCACGTTAAGATAATCATGATTTATAGCTCCAATCTTCAGCTCAGGCTCTTCTCGAAGACCGGCGGCAAGCCTAAGCTCTACTATCAGCTCCTCGCCGGGAACAGGTGAGGTGGCTAGCAGTCCCGATGGCAAATTGTTCGCTTCGGTAAATGAACCCAAGACCACGCTCTGCTCAGGGTTGTAAATAAACAGTGAGGCGCCCCGGGGCAAAACAAAACGATCAAAAATCAGGTTTAAAGAATAGGCTCCGGGCGATTTTATGGCAATTCTCCATATCCGGCTGCCATCATCAGCCCTATGCCAGCTGCCTGAGTTCTCAGGTGTGTATTCCACGAAGAAAGGATGAGCAAAGCGCAGGGGCTGAGCCTTTTCCTTAGGCTCATAAGTGATATTCGAATAAGCCGATTGAGGAAGTTGGGGCATTTTCACAAGTTTTAATCCTGCTTCTTCTGCCGACGAAACAGGAGCAAACAAGGGCCGGCCTCCGTGACTAATCTGCCCTTCTGTCGCATGGGCAAAGCAGAAAAGCAAGGCTGCAAGCGACAAATATTTCATCAAACTGCTATTCATTTACTTCTTAATTAGTGCTAATCCATAATCTTCTAAAAATAACAAAAATTACGCTACCGCTTAAAATAAAACAAATCTTCCTAAGGAATTGAGGAAATGATGGAAATGATAAATTGAGGAAATGATGACGGTTTCGGGTTTGAACCACAAAGGTCACAAAGTTTAACACAAAGGTCACAAAGGAAAAATTTTTAAGGAAATGATGAATGATAAATTGAGGATTGCGCCCTTGGTAGAGACGCTTGCGTCCGGATATGTTAATAAAGGTGAATTTGTTGGCTGTAAAAAGAAACATAGCCCCAATAATGAACGTATAAACACCAGTTATATAAAAGCCTTAGATATGAAAACACGCGTTTTCCTGTCCATCTCGCTTGTTGCTGCCATGATTTTTGCGTCCTGTGGCAAGTCGTCCGACAAGCCCAAGGATGACCCAATAATTGAGAATCCTGACGACCCCGACGACCCTGACGACCCCGATAATCCATCACAAACTCTTATAATAAGATTTGACGACAAGAGCTATCAAAGCAATTCTTCCCTGCAACTGGAGCATAAAAAAGATGCCATCATATTTCTTCTTGAAACCAATCCCGGATGGACTGCCGATGCTGATGCCGATTGGATACAACTTGCTGCCCTGCAAGGTGAGGCCGGCAAGATGGGACTAATGGCCGGATTTGCTTCCAACCCCTCATTGCCACGTTCTGCTACTATTACTTTTAAGTCGGGCGACAAGACCCACCTGCTTAAAGTCTCACAAAAGGGAGCTCCTAAAATCCGCATAACTATCAACGAAGTATCATTTGACTTAATACTTGTCGAAGGAGGCTCTTTTATCATGGGCAATTCTGATATTCCCGAAAGCCGCTACAGACACACGGTTAATCTCAGCAGCTTTTATATGGCTCAAACAGAAACGACTAATGACCTTTGGGAAGAGATAATGGGAACTCTGCCCTATGATAAACTGGCAGATTTTGAGGAACATAACGAATATGAGCGTCCCTTTCACCCGGTGAGCGGAGTAAGCTGGAATGCTATCTTTCATAATTTTTTGCCTGAACTCAAACGACGTACCGGCCTGGATATGCAGCTTCCCACGGAAGCGCAATGGGAATATGCCGCCGCAGGAGGAATACATAAGGAAAACTATAATTATTCGGGCAGCGATGAACTTGACAAGGTTGCATGGAACTATTACAACTGCGACGACAAGCAGGAAGTGGCTACTTTAAGTCCCAATGCTCTTGGCATTTATGATATGAGTGGAAACCTGAGAGAGTGGTGCAGAGACTGGTATAAAGCGCCTTATGCTGACGAAGATGGCGTACTTGACCCCGCAGGCTCTGCAGAGGGCACACAAAAGGTGGTCAGAGGAGGCGACTATGGGGATCAGACAAACTTTGGTTTAGGCACTTTCTACATACGCGATCGTCAGGCCCAAGTGCCCGGCTGCTATGACGGATGTTGGGGTAATACGGGTCATCCCGATGAACCCGAGTGTTTCTTTTGTGATAAAACGGGTTTCCGTATGGTCTTGGAATTTTAAAAATCTGCTTATGAAACTCTTCTACTACATACTTACAGCTATTCTTTCTTTTTGCAGCCTTACATCTGTGGCGCAAACGGTGGTCAAAATGCCACTTCCCCCGCAAGCCGAACAAGCTCTGGAAGTCGATGTTCTTTTTGATGAAGCTCTATATACCGGGATACCTTCTGCCATTGGTATTATGGGCTATGATATAAGTGGCGGCTCTGCTCCCTACAGCTACAGTTGGCTTGAAGGAGAAAACCTGCTTAAACAGGGCGAGACCATCATACTAATTCCGGCAAGCGGGAAAAACTACGCCCTGAAGGTTAGCGATAAAAAGAAATGCTCGGTGCTGGTTCCTATTGCTATCAGCGAGACTAATAAGAACTCCTCCGATAAAACGGATAATTCTCTTTGGACGACTCTGCTTACATCTTCTTCACTTTATCTGAAACCTCCGCTAGATTTTGAAGGAGAAGCTGAGATTATATTGATTAATATGATGGGAAAGAGACTCCTTAACACCACTATTGCCGGAGAGACAGAAATTGCTGTATCCCTGTCTTCAGGTGCTTACCTTCTACAACTGCTTACAAAGGATGCCCAGAATATTTCGAAACATCTGATTCATTAATGCCTAAGCCATGAAGACTGCTATCTACACCATTTATCGCAAGAACTTGCACGCTCTCTTATCTCTTTTGCTGCTGCTTACAAGCAGCGGCCTAAATGCTCAAAGCCTTTACGCCACGGCTCTCGACTTTTTTCAACAGTGCAGTCCCCTGAAATCGGCGTCTATGCAGCAGGACGAACTGCAAGTGCGCTATCAATCACAGGCAACTGCAAACACTACTCTTACTGTGTTTCAAAGCGCTCTGCAAGGATATGTGATAATAGCAGGCGACGACAAGCGCCACAGCATCATAGGCTATTCTGACCAGGGGCAGTTTAGCTATTCTCAGGCTCCTGATGCACTTAGGGAACTTCTAAAGCTTTACGAGGCAAGCCCTGATTTGGGTGAGCCATCTCCCTTGAAAAGCGGCAGCATCACGACCCCGATTAGTCCCCTGCTCGACAGCAAAGGCATCTCGCTTAACCAGTATATCCATCCTGAAACAGGGGGCTGCTCCTCGGGGTGTGTGGCCACGGCCTTCGCCCAAATCATGGCCTATCACAGCTATCCACAGCGGGGCATCGGTTCCCATTGTTACATCCACCCTAATCTGGGGGAGATATGCGCCGATTTCGAAAGCACAAGCTACGACTGGGCAAATATGAGTGACGAGGCCTATCAAAACCTTTCATTGCAGCTTGGTATTGCCATGGAAATGCAATACTGCCTGACTTCAGGTATGACCGGCAGTGCACCGGCACTTGGCAACTACGAGTCGGTTATGGAGACTCATTTCGGCTACCAACTACACCACGGTAGTAAGGAGTCATGGTATATACACAACGAGCTTCAGCAGGAGCGCCCTGTCTATATCGCCATTAGCGGCAAAAACTTCGCTCATGCTGTGGTGGTCGATGGCATTGACAGCGAGGGGCGCTTTCATGTTAATTTTGGCTGGGGAGGCGATTTTAATGGCTATTACTATCTTAATACCGGCGAGCAAATCAACATAGGCGACAGGGTTTTTAGCTCCAATGTAATACATGCTGTGTATCTATCGCCCGAAGCCATTGAAGTAAACGAGCAAGATTCTCTTGCTCTGCTTGCCATAAACGATGCTTTTGGAAAAGCTCTCCCCTGGGATATCAGTCTGCCGGTTATCAAATGGCAAGGGGTACTTGTGATGAACGGTCGGGTAATAGGCCTAAGCCTTAAGGGAGAAAGCAATGCTTTAGAGGGCTACCTGCCCGAAGAACTGGGTCTGCTTAGTGAGTTACGATTTCTTAGTGTCGCAGGCAAGCTCCACGCTACGCTGCCTGCCTCCTTATACCAATTGACTAAATTGCAAGAACTGGACTTGAAGGCCGAATATCAAAGTACGCTTAAAGCCTCTCTGTCTGAGGATATTGCTTTGCTTAATAATCTCGAAAGGCTTTCAATGGAAGGCTTTCTGGAGGGAAGTCTGCCCGAAACGCTTGGACAACTAAGCAAATTGGAATATTTGAATCTTTACCAAAACCAACTTAGCGGGGGGCTTCCCGCATCCATTACCAATTTAAGCCAGCTAAGCAATATTTATATTGAGGAGTGCGGCCTTGAAGGCTCTCTGCCCGAAAATATTGGCCAACTAAGCCAACTGCGAGGCATCGGGCTAAGTAACAATCGCATAAGCGGCTCTCTACCTCAATCTCTGGGTGAGCTGAGTATGTTGGCATCGCTTAATATAGACAATAATAACTTTAGTGGGGAAATACCTTCCTCTCTGGGCAACTGTAGGGAATTACAAGCTCTGTACCTCGACAACAACACCCTTGAGGGCGATGTACCGCCCGAAATTGGGCAACTTAGCAAGCTGTTCTCCCTTACCCTTCATAACAACCAACTTAGCAGTATCCCTAACGAACTGGGACGATTAACGGAAATAACCCGTCTTGATGTCAGCCACAACAACTTAAGCAGCCTGCCCGACTCTTTGCTGCAGCTTAATGATCTGGTGGAACTAAGGGCCAATAACAACCGGATTAGCAGTCTGCCGAATGGCTTTGGCAACTGGCGCCTCCTGGAAGTCCTGGATTTGTCAAACAACCAAATAAAGGACTTTCCCGAAGAACTGTGCTTTTTACAAAAACTTAGCGAACTCGACCTTAGCTACAACAAAATTGAAAAACTTCCTGTCAGCATCGCCTCTTTTAAGCTGCCCTGGCAACTGCGACTTAACAACAACGAAATATCTGACCCTATTCCGCTGTCCTTGTTGCAAGGCGATCACTGGCTGCTTTTGGCCTATAACCGCCTTACTTTCGAGGATATTCCCCAAGGTGATAGTTATTCTCAGGGATTTGCCGCCCAAAAAGAAGTCGCTCTAAGCGAGACCCTTTTCAAGCTGCCGGCCGGCGAAAGCATAAGCATCGATATTAGGGAACTGACTGGTATGCAAGACCCGGGAAACCTGTACTTCTGGTTGCCCTATCCGGATAACTTAGATGACCAATACTATAACCCGGAGATTTTTACTAAGGAAGGACCGGTTTTAACTCTTGATATTGAGGAAGCTCAGGAGCCCCGAAAATACTACTGCAAAATATTCAACAATCAGGCTCCGCTTTTCGATTGGGAATATATGGGAAATCCTCAGCAAACAGCGGTTTTGCCTTTTCTTAACACTCAGGCCCTCACGGTGCAGGCGATGACTGAGGACGAAGAGATAGAAGCTTCTTATCCTGAAAACAAGGTTCTCGGCCTGGAGCAGATTCCCAATGCCACTATTACTGACCGAAGCGTAGTACTGGTGTCGCCCTTTAAGGTCAGGGGAAATATAGCCTGGGAAGCATCAAGCGACGCTGAGCTTTGGCATGAGCTAAGCGCAAATATGAGTGAGCCCGCCTTGGCCGCCAATATTGTTAACTTTAATGCGCAGGAGTTGGTGGTGAATGCACAAACGGACGCCTGGTATCGCTGTGTACTGCGCGAAGGCAACTGCGATCCGCTCTATGGCGACCCGATTAAGGTGCTGGCACTGGGAGAAACTCTCTTTGATTCAATGGTGAATGTGGATAGCGAGGATTTTAGCATTGAAGTGGACAGTATTAGTGTCACCCTGCCCAAAGGCCTCACTGAGGGCGACTTCCGCCTGCAAATCACCAAACTAAAGAATCCTCCGGCAGCACCTGAAGGCTTCCTTATGGGTTCGGTATATGATGTAAGCGTCGATTTTGGCTCTGAGTTTACCCTTCCCATAGAAATAAGACTCAAAAACCTCGACCTCAGAGGCCTTGACCCAAAAGACTTGCCTTGCTACAAACCTGTATTTTTTAATGAGGAAAAACAAGAATGGGAAGAATACTATGCCGGAGGAATCACCCTGGAGGATCAGGATTTGTATTTCCGGACTTTTCACCTTACCAAATTAGGCTGGTGGAGGCTTGACCATTATAGCTATACCCACAGTTTCGAAAACGATAAGGTGCAGGTTATCTACCGTTATAATAAAAGTCCGCAAGAGGATCAATATTATGACTCCTATGCTCTTGATCCTAAGTTTAGCTTCAATGCCTCTTACCACAATTCAAATATCGACCCCGAAGCCGGTGGAGCGCCCTATCTGGTGCAAGATGTGGCTTATAGCATGAAGCAGATTATCGAGGCTTTTGACGAGGCCAACTTGCCCAACCAGCTGCTGATGAAGAAATTCACAGTTTATGTGGGATATACCGGCCACTTGCTTATAGACAATCTGCTGGGCTACGGTGATGCTCACGGCTATATTAACTCATCGGGATATTCTCAGGGATATTTCTTCCTGAATTCGGCGATGGCCTTCGATGTAGATGAAGTGCGGCGCACTCTTGCTCATGAATATATGCACTATATTCAATCCAAATGGATTAAGGTGGAACTGGGCAATTATTTCTTCGCGGAGGCTCATGCCCCACTGGCCGACCGCCTGGTATGGGATGCGGGATTAATGAAGGAGACCGAACCTGAATTAGCCCTTAAGAGTGCCTTGCGACCTTCCAATTATTCTAAAACAATATTGGATTTATTAGGCGACTCATGGGATGCAGGCACAGCGCCACTTTTCGGTATTGCCGAAAAGTTTACTGTCAATTCTGCCGATGCCAACACTTCATCTGCCTTTTTGCACTATATGCGCAGCTATCGCGATGGCGAAAAACTCAATATCGCTGATTTGCTGAGCAATCATCGCACAAGCTTCGACGTGATAACTAACTGGAGCTGGAGGACTTACCTAAACAGCCAAATTGCAGGCAAGCTATCTTCTAATATCGGCAAAGAGTACGACGATTATCTGCGTTATCTGCTCTCGGGCAAGAACACTAATTTTACAATCTTAAGCACTGAAGGTGGAAATATCTTTAGTCCACTGATTATCAACTCCGGCCCTTCCAATGATGGAGGCTTTGTTAAACGGGCCTCATGGAAGTACAAACCAGAGGAGTCGGATACCAGGGAAGAAAATATTGAGTTTAAAATTCCCCACCTTGCATCGCGGATTGTGCTTTTAAACAATTCAACCCCTGATCGGAGCCTGGTGATTAGCTACCAGCCTGAACATGAGGCCGATGCCGAATACAAGGTGTATTACGCCTGGTACGACCATGAAATTAAGGAGATGCAGTTCGAGGATATTTCAGAAGTCGATAAGTTCTCTATCCTGCTTGATGCAAGGACTGAAGAAGCCGAGAAAAACTTCCAAAACTTTGCTCTCCTAATCTTTGTTAACCGTAAATGCCCTGACGTTATAGGCTTGGCGGCCAACTTTAATCCTAAATTCAAACTCAAGGCCTCTCCTATTATCAATATCGACGATTTGATTTATGCAAATGTGAGCGACAAATTCATCCACAACTATAGCGATGGATCTAAGGGACAGTTTATTATTACAGGGCGTATGGACATTGCACGGGCTATTCCTCTGGCATACAGCTGGGAGTTAAAGAACTACTCTCGCCACAAACGAATGGTCAACGAATCAATCGCGGTGGTTGAAGTAAGTTTTGAAGAATATCTCAACATCTACAATGACCCCACTCTGCCCAATACCATACAGGAATGGGATAAGCGACAAAGCATTTTCTACGATATTCTCACCGGACACACCGAGATTATGCAAAGTACCAAGACTTCCTATACCCGCGGAGAATACTACGATGCGGAAGATAGGCTGCATCCTTTGCACAGGTACAAGCTAACGGACGAAACTCATCATATCGTACTGGAAGATGTCCTTGACTTTAGCACAGGCATCATTTCAGATGTTGTCGGAAAGGCTCATGCCTTTGAAACCAACAGCACCGAGCACACGCAGGGCATACTTAAAACTTTGGAACACAGCATCACGGAAACAGAATTGGCTGTTGACGGGCAGATCTTAGGCACTACTTCTAAAAGCCTCGTGGGAAGTGACTTATCTGCTGATGGCATTATCATTAATTTATGGTTCAACTGTGCTAACTTTTGGGATAAATGGGAGGATTAAACGAAAGATAGCGATTTAGCGTGTTAGCATGTTAGCATATTAGCAAGAAGTATGAAAATGGATGATAGATAGTAGAAGGTGGAGATTAGCAAGATAGCGGTTTCTACCTTCCATCTTCTACTCTCAACCTTCCACATCAAAATGAAATCAGCAAAACACCAATTAATATACCTATCCCAAAGCTAAGCAGAGTGCCCACAAGGACATACTCGGATTTCAGACTGTCCTTTTCGCCAAAACGGAGTATCGATTTTGCTGCTATTAGAAATCCCACAGCTTCAAAGTGCCCTATCAAAATAAAAGTCAGTGTCAGCAATCTTTCCACTACGCCGATTAATTTCCCGG
>LSQX01401456.1_pt1 | contig 10112 bp, 8 predicted proteins | sample 654561 | NCBI WGS metagenome assembly LSQX01 (sample SAMN04489861, study PRJNA283612) | anaerobic digester metagenome | isolation source: 4 biogas reactors fed with cattle manure at either 37C or 55C with and... | place: Denmark: Kongens Lyngby | collected 2014
TCGGGAACACGCAGGATATAGATGAATATTAAGTATACTAGGGCGCCAACACAGATTGCCAAAACAAGGGACAAATGGGAACCAAAAACGGATTCGAAATATCGATAGACGGCAACAGCGATAAAGCCCATCGCAATCGATGATATCGTTATTTTCCCAACTGACATAGCGGTCTGGTGAAGTGGAAATCCACCAATCTTATCTTTTAAATCAATGAATAGGAGACTCGTTGCCACAATTCCTGCAATACTAGTAGCTAATGCCAATCCCCCGATTCCTATATGGCGGGATAGAATGATGTTCAAGACAACGTTAATTGCAACCGAGATGGCTCCGTTGATCAAGGGAGTCTTTGTGTCCTGAAGAGCATAGAAAGCTCTTAACAGGATCTCGCGCAAACCAAAGGCTAGCATTCCGATCGAATAATACTTGAGAGCAGTGCTTGTCATAGTAACCGCTTCTGTCGAAAAGGCACCTCGACCGAAGAGGAACTTCACGATAGGTTCGGCAAGAACGATAGCGCCAGTAGCTGCAGGTACTAACACAAGATTGATCATGCTCATAGCTTCATAGGTGGTGTCTTTCATACCACTCAAGTCCTGTTCTGACGCCATTTTTGATATTGTGGGATACAGGATACTAGCTATCGACGTAACAAATAAACCTTGCACGAAATTATTAAGGCGTGCAGCATAGTTCAGAGCAGAAATCCCCCCCACTGCAAGGCCAGACGCTAACGTACGGTCCACAAGGGTGTTAAGCTGAGTTATAGAACTACCAACGATCATCGGCATAGCGAGGCGCAGCATCGCCCTCAAATTGCTGTCTCTCAAAGCCAGCACAGGCTGAAATCGATAACCCTTGCTCCTAGCAAAGGGCAGCATAAAGAAAAGCTCTGAGGCGCGTGCCAGTAAAGTTCCAACAAGCAGGACATAGACGCTAGTACGGGAGCTTACGATGAGAGATACAATAACAATGATATTCATTGGGAATCCAATCAAGTTGGGAACGAAGTAACTATTGTGGAGCCTAAGGTACCCATTAAAAATACCAATGAGACCCGTGAAGTAAAGCGCAAAAATGCTGATGCGAGAAAAATGTACGGCTATTTCTAGAACCTCGCCACTAAAGCCAGAAGCAAAAAGCCGGACAATAGGTCTAGCGAAAGCAATTCCGCCAACAATAACAACTGTAGAAACGAGCAGAAGTACATGAATAAGATTACTCGTGAATCGAACAGCCGCTTCACGTCCTTGCTGATGTTTGATTCGACTGAACATGGGAATAAACCCGGTACCAATGCCGGTGCTAACGAAAGAAAAGATGACGGTAGGGATAGTTAATGAGACCAAATAAGCATCCGTGATATGGGATGCTCCATAGAAATACGACAATAGCAATTCCCTTCCAAATCCAAGCACTTTAGAAATTGTAGTGATAATCATAATAATGAGTGCTGTTTTCTTCATCTGTTGTCTCCATAAACTAATAGCTTTTGAGATTATTATCTACGAAGTCACTGGGAAAAACCGCGAACCATGTTCTTCGGTTAGAATACGATGCTTCTGAGAGCTCAGAAGACCGGGAAATTGAGTCTAGCCGTATGTGCGAGAATTCTACCGAAATGAACGGTTCTCTCGGAGAAATAGAGTGTATCATAGTGCATTACCTTCCCAGTAGCCACGCTCAACAAACACGCCGTTGGCGTAACAGAGTATTCAACATTGACGGCATCCGCGATGCCTTGCCATGCTGAGGCTTTTACGGATGCCGTAATTTGGGTCAATCTCTATTGAAGATATCCCTTGAGTACACTTTGTCAATTACATCATCTAACTCCTGCGTCAGCCGATTAGCTATGATAACATCGCTAACGCGTTTGAACTCATCTAGGTCTTTGATTACCCGTGAAGCATTGAAACGATTCGAATCAATGGTTGGTTCATAAATGACAACCTCGATACCTTTGCTTTGTATGCGGTTCATAACACCTATAACTGCAGATTGGCGGAAATTATCAGAATCCTTCTTCATGCTAAGTCTATAAACACCAACTACCTTTGGAACACGCTTAAGTACCATGTCAGATATATGATCTTTTCTGGTACGGTTTGCATCCACTATTGCCCGGATTATATTCTGAGGGACATCAGCGTAGTTAGCAAGCAGCTGTTTGGTATCCTTTGGCAAGCAATACCCACCATAGCCGAAAGATGGATTGTTATAATGGTTTCCAATCCTAGGATCCAGACAAACTCCCTCGATTATTTGCCTTGTATCTAGCCCCCTAATCTCAGCATAAGAATCAAGCTCGTTGAAAAAAGCAATGCGCATGGCGAGATATGAATTTGCAAAAAGCTTTATTGCTTCTGCCTCTGTGGGGTTGGTGTAAAGCACAGGGACGTTCTCCTCATAAGCTCCCTCAAGCAGAAGATTGGCAAATGTCTTAGCACGTTCAGAACGTTCGCCCACTACTATACGGGAAGGATATAGGTTATCATAGAGAGCTTTACCTTCCCGGAGAAACTCGGGAGAAAAAATGATGTTGTTCGTGCCAAATTTCTGGCGAACATTCTCGGTATATCCTACCGGTACAGTGGACTTAATTACTATAACAGTATCTGGGTTTATTGCTATTACATCGGCAATGGTCCTTTCAACAGTAGTCGTATCGAAAAAATTCTTATCGGGATCATAATCAGTCGGAGTCGCTATTACGACAAAGTCAGTATTGGTGTAGGCAAGTTGCTTATCAGTAGTAGCAAGAAGATTTAGCGATTTGTTGGCTAAAAAGTCTGATATTTCTTTGTCAACGATAGGCGATTTCCTGTTGTTAATCAGCTGGATCCGGCGTTCATCAATGTCCAAGGCTACAACCTGATGATTTTGGGCCAACAAGACCGCATTAGCCAATCCTACGTATCCCATTCCTACTACGGCAATCTTCATAGATCCAATCTCTCCTTTCACAGTGTCAAGCAACTAACTGCACACGTTGATTAAAAAAAGGACCCTGTAAGTACCTCTTCGCCAGGATTAGAACGCCAAAAAAGACAACGATATTTCGTGACGGACAATATTCACCGGCAGCTCTTAGTTAGCTCCTATGTGCCGTATGCCTCGTGCCAGTTTTGCTTTGAGGCGACCAGCAAGAAACAACATTCGTATGAACAAGAGATTAACCGTTAACTGGCGCTTGGTTGAGGGATAATCTGCTCCAATTCGAAGTAGACGGAGTTTTCGACTTAAGAGTTTAGATGAGATTGGAGGGGGCTCTTCCCTGTAAGTAGGATAGATATCAATGTTAGTCATCCGTTTCTTCTCAACAGCTAGCCGGTAATTCTCGGTCCGTTTCTGTATTTGCTGACTGCTATATATGTCAGTGATTGTACTAGGGAAACTCTGAATCGCACGCTCGGCACTTTCCCAAGCTTGCTCTCCGCGCCTTGTCCTTATTATCACACTATTGCTCCCCTTTGGAGAGCTATGCCTACCTGTATAGTTGTCACCAACCGAGATGTCAGCAAATTGATTCAGCTTATCAATGCAATATAGACATCGTTCCAACTGGAAATAATCCTTCAAAGCCTTGCGCTCAATTGACGAAAGATAGCGATATGTCCCGTCATCGTACTCTAGTTTAACTATCCCTGGCCACGCAGACCCTTCTTTCGTACGAAAGATAAGCTTAGCCAAGGATGCTTTAGGTCGTCCATAATGAGCAAAATAATCAAACACGTTATAACTCAACGTTCTATCACAAAACAACCCTATGATTAGGTAGTTATCTCTCTCTAAGCCGAATCTAGAGATAACCTTCAGAAACCCCTGTACGGCACAGCTTGTTCCAACAACAATGATCTTTTGGTCTCTGTTTTCACGAGCAAATTGAATCATATCACGATGCGAGATGGGAACATATCTGGACTTGCAAGTCTTATGGACATCGACTCTCCTATATAGTTTCGTATACACATACGCGTCATATGCGAAAGTATCAACCACGAATGCTCCGTCGTACTCACTTATCTCCAGAAGCTCTTTCACAATCGCTGCGACAGTTCCACCGCTGACCCCTGCCATACGGGTTGAATCATCCCTAGCGTGAGAAATTAGGCACCGTCTAACATGGCCAACATATATGTCAGCGGGCACGTCACGACCTTCTTGATGATATAATTGCACGAAATCGACCCGGTGACCTGGGCACACATCTAGGCAAAGCCCACAATCAGAACACTTCGATGCCTCGATAGACGGAACGTAAGTACCAGCCGTCCGCAGGAATTTAATGCAATTTTTCGGACATACCGCCTCACAAATACCACATGAAGTGCAAAGACCTGATCTTGCTGTAACCGTTTCCACATTTCTCATTTCTTAATCTTCCCAACGATATCAAAGAGTTTTTCGCTCTGGCTCTGGATCCATCCAAGTTTGTTGGCAATCTTCGTGGATTCCTCGTTATATTGGTTCTGCATTATTGTTAGTGTTTCGATATAGACATCAATATCTATGCCCTCTCGAACATCAAATAGATACCGGTCTTGTCCAAATAGCTCTAAGAGCTCTTTATACTTGCTAGCCCAACCAATAGCTATGCAGGGAATTCCATTCCTGTATGCATGGATTATAGAATGGTATCTTGAAGCAATGACAAATCTCAGTTGCCTTACAAGTTGATCGTATTCCATACAAGACATGTCCCTATCCACAAGAACCACGTTACCATTTTCAGCATAACGCTTCTTCATTTTCCGACAGATGTCCGCATCCTCTTCTGAATGTCTAATGATGTAGACTTGATTTCCGTCGGAACACAATTCTTCGATGGTCCTATCGTAGACGCATAGAATGTCCGTGGCATTCCCGTGAATAAAATTCTTGGCGTTAGGGACAATTCCGACCCCGTCAATATGGTCAACAGCCGGAAAATGGGGCGGACTCTTATATACACTGGATAACTCGATTTCATCGCTTAGTAATACCAGGTCATAGGACTTCTTAACATTGTCTAACCCATATCTCTGGGTAAGCATTTCATAGCCTTCTCTTTCACGAGCGTATATTACCTCAGGATAAGACATATACTTCCTGATAAGATAATCCATTATAGGCTCGAGTGGGCCCACATAGTTGAACGGGCCGAACGATTGAGGCATAACGATACATTTGATATTGTACTTCTTGGCGAGACGCATCTTAAGAAGATAAGATATGGAGCTGTACAAACCTCGCTGAGAGGACAGCCCATAACCGCTAATATCAACCATCAAATCAGATTTACGTAGTATTTCATCTAGAGTCGCAATACACTCACGATCATAGTATCTCTTTCCCCCTAAACCCTTTCGAAGCCACACTAAAGACTTCCCAAGACCACCAGTTAACTCAATTATGAGTCCAGCACTCATAGGCAGTATACCAAACGTATATTGTGCCTTCTCCTGTTCGTCCCTTTCATAGTCCATCCCAGATAGAAGGAAAACACTGTGGTCTGGAAAACGTCTACGTAGCTCTTGAACTACGGCAAACGTCATTGATTGGGCACCTTTATTGAACAACTCCCCGCCGGTAATGATGACATTTCTGCCCATAAGACATCTCATCCCTTCGCGTTCAATCTTCACGCAACCGTAATAGGTGACCGTATAGTCGATCACAAGCGTTGCTATCATGGTACTTGACAAACTTGTCAAGCAACTGCCTTTCGGCATAAGTTTGAGGAGGATCTTCCTCAATATATTGCCTTAATCGAGCGAAAAGGCTTTCATAGTCGAAGACCACTAAATCTGCTATTTCATCAAAATCAACATACGATCCGGGTGTTTTGGAATAGTACTCATCGCGATCGAATTGGTACAAAATCACTTTCTTTCCCAAATATAGAAAATCAAATATAACACTCGAATAATCAGTAATCAAAAACTTCGACCGAATCAACTTCTCTTGAATATTCGTGTCATAATCTAATATAGAAATATGACCTTGAGTACAACTCAGTTCTGATCGTGTGATATACCGACTCATCAGCTTGTGGATATATATTTCGAGCCTATACCCTTTCGATTCTAGGAACGCGTTCAACTCATGCGAATTAGCTAATTCCATGATCGTCTGAAAATAACGCGAGCGAGTAAAACTCTCCACTTCTCTCTGCGAAGGTTGAAGGTATCCACGAGGAAACCATGGACGCCACGTTGGAAAACAAAATATTGCTTTCTCACAGTTCCGACTGGTAATACGTTCGTTATATAGATTGTCATATCGCGGTAACCCGGTAAGAAGGACTCTATCCTTATCAAAACCCCATTTCATCTTAATTTGCTTCTCAAAGCAGGAGGTGGCAATAACATAATCATCATTAGTAGTCCTCTTCTCGGCATTTTCTTTAGAAATTGCCTTAAGGCCATGAATCCCATGAAACACATTAATAGTCGTACTTGCCTGCAGTTTCCTTCTGTCACACCTTATAACGTCATAGTATGATGTGTCGTAGATGATAAATTCTGACCGGAAAACAGTCAAATTAGCTAAGAATGAAAAACGGAATAAAACACTGCCCAACGTCTGAACTTTGTGGAAGTCCGGGCTATTCTTATCAATTATGTAGTGCACTCGTTCACCTTTTGACGCCAAGTAACGAAACAATTGCGAAATGTTCTCGTCACAGAATTTTCCGTTCGAGCTTCCCATCGCGATCGTGCCTTGAGATACCTTCCCTCGGTAAAGAATTCGGAATACGAGCCACGCTAAGACCAAGTTTGTGCCATAAACAACGGTCCGCCAAGCAAGTAGCATTTTCTCTACCACTCTCTTCACATGGAACCCCACCTTCCACCTCATGTCCCAACGCTCGTATATATGCTACGAAAGAACCAGCGTCAATACTGAAACTAAGGGCATACTCAATGGTACCTTTCCTATCATCAACCTCCTAGAACTGTATGATGTAGTTCTTAATCAGGCTTACAGATGGCTCAAAAATATTCCAAGGAAATCCGATACCAACTCTAACTCCATAATCCATAAAGGTGAAAACATCGAAATTTGCGAGCATTAATGCAATAAAAAGCAGCTTATACGATTTAGGATAGTGTCCAGTGATGAACATGTAGTATAGGGGCAAAAACAAGACAATGCCTAGAAGTATAAAGCGCTCTGCTACCATGCGATAGTTCGCAAAACTAATCAGAAAAAACAAATACACACTTAAGAAACGTAGGTACTCGTTAGCCTTTTCTCTTCTGTTTACAACTACAAATACGGCTAAGGTAGTTATCAGCAAAACTATCGCTCTTGCATAGCGAATAAGTCCGTACGATCCGCTCGTAAAAAGACTAGACTTACTACCTAAAATATAGCTAGTCGCTAGGGCATTAAGATATCGCGGAAAGAAACCAGCCCCTGATAAAAACCTGATAAGAAAAAGCGAAACTCTCTCATTTATCAGGAAAACTAGGACCGCTATCCAGTTGAACCTCGGTGGAACCGTGATTAATTTCGAGATAAGGTAAATGGTCATGATGACCCATCCACCATTGTGAGATATGGTGCCCAGGACTAGCAGCAGAAACGCTGCCGACTTCTTGTTATTGGTTGCTTTCATGATAGCTAGGCTAAGTAATGATACAGACAAGAAATTACGATAGTTGGAAAACAGAGTATATGGAGAGTAAACGTAAAAGAACAAGACAATGAGGATAGCTGCCGATTTCCCATAAGGAAAACCTTTGTTTTCCCGAACTTCTGCAAGAGTGGACATGGCACACAGATAAGACACGAAAATGCAAATAAAGCTCAACGCATTCTTAGGCAAAGATGAAACAACTATAAGACGCATCAATCCATAGAATGTTATGTTCATCCAATTCTTTTCTCTGTTAGCAAATCTCTGGAGATCACGGATATGCGGTTGGTTCATCTCTAGATAGTAACGGTAAACGTCCCCGCCCGGAATCGGGCCAGGGTGAACTGAAAAGGCCAAAATGCCCAGCGCTAAAGCTATATTGAAATAGACAAATTTTTCAAGTCCATGACCAAGCCCTTTCACTGTATACAAATATAATACGTTGACTATGACACCTGCACCAGGTACTAAAATGCTAACCACAAGAAGTACCAATATCTTAGACAATTCCTTATTGATATGATTCCTGCTCAAGTCATAACTCGTAACCATAGCCAGCTCCCATAATCAATATTGTGTCATGCATCAGCAAACTTAGTGGTCAGGAAGTGACCCTCCAGAATCAGTACATGGCTCTTACGCTCTTCCTTCATTCTCTCGATAGTGCCTATATCCTGCCATAAAACTCCTATAGTTATTCTCATGCTTCACAAGTAAGTCCCTTATCAGCACAGCGTGTGAGATAAGCAAATTCGCATGTTTTGCATACAAAGCACCTTTCGCAAAGGCCCAAGAATCGTTCTTAAGACGTGGTTTACGCGGATGATACACTGTTACAATCGGCTCATATACAATCTTCTTACCCTTATCAAAGTTACTAAGTAAGAAATCGACTTCTTCACAAGATAGGTAAAGTCCACTTCCTAGGCCAAACCTCTCGTCGAAGTCTTTTGTAAAACAAGCCCGCTTAAAAGACAACTCGATAGAGGATACCGACATTAACTCCAGTTTCGACGTTAAGACTTTGGTTTTCTTCCTGTAACGCTTATAGTAGTTGTGGTTATCATAATCATAAATCTGAGTTATCAGGCAATCTAGTTCTGGATCATTTGCAAAGCATTGAGCAATTAGACTAAGGGAGTCCGGCCTATACCAACAGTCATCATCGGACAACGTGACAATATCTCCTGTGCAAAACCTTAGCCCTATGTTCCGAGCATGAGACAAACCCTTCCTATCTGTCGGTATATGTGCAACGTGAATATCGCCGAATGACCGGACGAGGTCTTCGACCATCCCATGGTGGCTTTGGGACACAATGACGACCTCGTAGTTAGAGTACTTCTGTTTACTTAGGCTATCAAGCAATCTCCCCAATTCGCATATTCTTTCACCTAGCGTCGGTAACAATAACGAAATTTTCATCCATTTTTCCTCCGAGTTAGCATGGCTCCATAAGTTCCTATCTTCAAGATCTAGATGTCCAAATCTTGCAGCAACATCGGTTCATCAACGTATTTTTGATTCCACTAGCGGTACAAAAGTGAACCATTCGCACTCTGAACTGCACCTCGCCGAGTAAACACTAGAGTAATCAAAACGCCGGAAAGGGTGGTCGGTTGCTTCCTCACGTCTCTCTGCCTAGAAGATAACAGCGGTACTCCATTGGGGTCATGCAGATTCTCCATATCCAGCGTCTTGGCTTTCGATTCAGAAAGCCTGTTCTGAGGCCTGAGTCGCTCCACAGTAAGGTCCTCTTCTCCCTTCCGCCTTCTCTGCGGTCATCCAAACCGTCGAATCCGTACTTGTCGTATTTCTTAACCCACGAGTACAACTGGTGGTATGAGACCCTGTGTTCTCCCGCTATTAGCCCGTAATCTCTACCGGACTCGATGCAATCCGCGATTATGGCGATCCACTCTTCAGAGGCCGTCTTGTGACCCTTGGACATGAAGTTTCTTTCGTTCGATCTGTTAGGCTTAGGTCCATTATTAACCATCATACTGCTTAATCCTACTACATTAGGTTCTGACCTAACACGGAATCTCTCGCATATAGCCAGAAGAGAACCCTCTCCTACCAGAAATGCGTTCCTGGCAGCTATTTTCAGGGCATGAGGATAGCGTGTGTTACTAGAACGTGCCGATAATCCGTCATCACCCACTGAGCGATACTTGGCCACCCATTTCCATATAGGCTCTACATCTAACCCCTACTCTCGTGCTAGTTACCGAAGGCTGTTTTTTCCTTCCAAGTACAAGTTGACCGCCTCTGCTCAATGAACACGCCTTTCTGCCCATTCTGGCTTCGCAGTGATAGCCAGTCTTGCTTAGTTGCGGTGTCTACTCTATGGGGAGCATATCTATTTAGCCCCCTAATAGGTTTGGAGAAAATCCTTTCATCTGCTATCATTCAAATCAGGGGGATGTTTCATGACAAGAAAGGATTACACTCAAGAATTCAAAGAACAGATATTAAGGGA
>LSQX01182214.1_pt1 | contig 10111 bp, 8 predicted proteins | sample 654561 | NCBI WGS metagenome assembly LSQX01 (sample SAMN04489861, study PRJNA283612) | anaerobic digester metagenome | isolation source: 4 biogas reactors fed with cattle manure at either 37C or 55C with and... | place: Denmark: Kongens Lyngby | collected 2014
GCAAAGCGACGCTCGATCAAGGCGAACAAGTGGCCTTTCTGATGTTCATTGACCGTCTCGACGGCCTGGAGCAATTGAGGCTCATGGCCGTGCTGGACCGCTGTGCGAGCCAGCGCCCGGACATCCTTCGGGAAACAGGATCCTCCGTACCCAGCTCCCGCGTAGATGAAGTGCCAGCCAATGCGGGGGTCGGATCCGATCCCCCTGCGAACGAATTCCACGTCCGCCCCGACCAGTTCCGCAATCGCCGCAACCTCGTTCATGAAGCTTATTTTCGTGGCCAGCATTGCATTGGCCGCGTACTTGGTCAGCTCAGCCGACCGGACGTCCATGATCACGTATCGCTCCCGATTACGAACGAAGGGTGCGTACAGCTTCTTCAATCTCTCGATGGCATCGGTGCTGCTGGAACCGATCACGATGCGATCCGGGTGCATGCAGTCCCTGACAGCAGATCCCTCCTTGAGGAATTCGGGGTTGGAGACCACTTCGTACGCCGGTCCGACGCCACGGATGGCGAACTCCTCGCCGATGGCCTCGTGAACCAGCGCCGCCGTGCCGACCGGAACGGTCGACTTGTTGACGATGATGGCTGGGACTTCCAGGCATTTGCCAATCGTGCGTGCCACCGCAAGCACGTATTGCAGGTCCGCGCTGCCATCCTCATCCGGCGGGGTTCCTACCGCAATCATCAAGAGCTCGCACTCGCGGGCCACCACAGAAGCCTGCGTCGTGAAGTGGAGCCGACCAGCCGCGTAGTTGCTGCGTACGAGTGCCTCAAGTCCGGTCTCGAAGAACGGGACCCGCCCTTTCTTCAGACCGGCAATCTTCTCTTCATCGACATCAATGCAGATGACATCGTTGCCCACCTCGGCCAGGCAGGCACCGGTGACCAGGCCGACATAGCCGGTACCGAAAATCGCAACCTTCACGACCGGCTACTGCAGGCGCCGTCGGAAGCGGCGCTGTTGTGCGCGCGAATGCCCCGGTACCGGATATCGAGCCAGAGGCTGTAGGCGGCAGTGAAGGCAGGCAGAAGATTCTGCAACACCCCTACCGCGTCCTGCTTGGGGGAGAACAGGAAGTAAGACAGTGTCATCGCACTACCGACGAGACTCATGTACCAGAACGTGCGTGGGATCACCGGCTTGCGATGTTTCCGGGACGCCGCTGCCTGGACGAACCATCGTGCTCCGAACAGGCTGGCGCCCGTCAGGCCGACGATCTTCCACGCCGACATGTGCATTCCTGTCCATTCCAGCCAGGGAATTGCCGTGTTCATGAATTCCATGTTTTCTCCTGATAGCACTACGGTTCCGACAGCGCGGAGTTCAGACTGCCCGGCGCCTCAATCGCTGGCGCCAAAACTTCAAAAATGACCCGCCCGCGGTGTGGGGTGCCCAGCTCCCGTGTCCCATAGCCATAGCCTTGGATTTCCTGCTCGATTGCAGGCCAGAGCGCTTGCTTGGTCACGTAAACCAGGCCGTGCTCGATTCCCGCCTCCTGGACCTCGCGGATCAGGGGCTCATCGAAATCCGGCCCGAATAAAGCAGGTGCGTCGACCGAACGGGCGACCCTTTCGACCTCCACGCCCAGGTGGAGATTCAGTCCGTACCGGGCCATGTCTTCAACGAAGACCACCTCGGTCACGGGCTCGGATGCGCGCGCGAGGATGGCTTCAGCCCATCCGGAGGCATCCTTGTGTGTGGGGAACGCCGCAGCAGCCAGCCTCAGCCCCAACATCAGTGCCGCCCACAGCACCAGCCATCGCCAGTCCGGCAATCCGAGACCTTGTTCGCGGCGATGGATCGCGACCGCTATCGCGATCGGAACGAACAGGGGAAGAACATAGAGTGGGAGCCTGGACCTCGCCACGCAGAACAGCAGCAGGGGAACAAGTATCCAAAGCGCCAGGAAGAGCGCCTGGGCGTTTGCCTGACGGAATTCCGGCTGTCGCCATGACCTCGGGGTGGACCACAGTGCGCGTGCCCATCGCAGCAGGCCACCGGTCCAGGGCAACGTCCCCAGAAGCAGGGTCGGTCCATAGACCTTGAGCCAGCCGTACCATTCCCCATTTCGTCGGAACCTGTCAGTGGCCACTCGGTCGACCAGTTCCGCCCCCACGAAATACGAAGCGAGCCCCTCGTGCCGGATGACGACGGTCACGTACCAGGGCGTGGCAAGCGCAAGAAAAATCACGCCACCGGCAACGTGCCAACGCCAATCAAGACGCCGGCCAGGCGCCAGAACACCCAGTCCGACGATGGGAAGCAACGGCACCAGTGCCGGGGGTCCCTTGGTCATGAAGCCGGCTGACAGCGCCGTCCACATGAGCAGGAGCCAAAGGCCCGGCGCCCGTGGTTTGCCGAATCTGGATTCAATGAAGGCGTACACCGCCAAGGCCTGGGTGGCGGCCAGGGGAAAGTCGGTTGTCACCAATTGGGCAGCCCCCACAGGCAGCAGCATGGTGGCGTATACCAGCGCAGCCGTGCCCTCGGACCCTTTGGCCAGACGGCGGGCGCTGAGCCAGGTCAGCAGCACGCATGCGAGATAGGACAGGGCGATGGGCAGGCGTGCTGCCCACGCACTGCGCCCGAACGTCGTGATGCTGGAGGCGATCAGCCAGTAGGTGAGCGGAGGCTTGGTCCAGTGACCGGTGTGCTCGTTGCGCATGGGGTTGATCCAGTCGCCGCTGGCCAACATGGTCAAGGCAACGTTCGTGTATCGCCCCTCGTCCGGGTCCCAGATGCCGCGGGTGCCCAGAAATCCGAACGCCAGAACAAGGCATAGCAACGCGGCCAGCAGCGGCCGCAGGCTCCCGGTTTTGAGCATGGAGGGGAGTTGGCAGCGTGAGCGGCTCAGCGGTACTGACATGACGTGATGCGTTTGCCCCCGAGGAAGGTCGCGGCAATGCTCTCCGGCCGGATGTCGGAGAGCGGTGGGAGCCGGGTTTGCAAATGGTTAACATCGATCCGCCGGAATTCCGACAGCGCTCCGACGCGGGGCCCGGGAGAATGGTTCCCTGGTGCCCCAAGGCGCGACGTGCCGAGAATCCCCCAATGCGAATCCTGGTGATCGAAGACAACCGGAACCTGGTCGCCAACCTGTTCGATTACTTCGAAGCGCGCGGACACGTGCTGGATGCGGCGCCCGATGGGCTCACAGGTCTGCACCTGGCGGTTACCCAGTCCTTTGACGTGATCGTCCTCGACTGGATGCTGCCCCGGATGGACGGGCTCGCCGTTCTGGGCAGGGTGCGCGCCGCGGACGTCGATACGCCCGTCCTCATGCTCACTGCACGCGACGAGCTGCCGGACAAAATCACCGGCTTTCGCTCCGGGGCGGATGACTACTTGACCAAGCCCTTCGACCTGCCCGAACTGGAAGTCCGGCTGGAAGCGCTGGTTTCCCGGGCAAGCGGCCGGGCCCACGCCAGGCTGCTGCAGGTGGCCGACCTCAAGCTGGACCTGTCCACCCTGGAAGCAAGTCGCGGTGGCCGTCCGCTGCATCTCTATCCGGCCTGCAGAAAGCTCCTGGAGGTGCTGATGCGGGCCAGCCCGGCGGCGGTGACCCGGGACCGCCTGGAGCACGCCCTGTGGGGCGACACCCCGCCCGATGGCGACATGCTGCGCTCACACATCTACGAACTTCGCCGCAGTGTTGATGGGCCGGCTCACGAGAAGCTGATCCACACGCTCCCGCGCGTGGGTTACCGCCTGGCCGAAGCGCCGGCGCAGCACCTCGAAGAATCAGATCCACATGGCCAAGCGAAGTAGCTTTCGAAAGCGCGTCCTGCTGGGCCTGGCTGCCTACACGCTGGCGCTGACGGCTGCCGTCGTCACCCACGGGTACATTTTCAATGAAGCGGCCGAGCAACTGGTCTGGGAAACCCTGCTGGACACCGAACTCGACCATATCGCTGAACTGCGGCGCGCCGACCCGGAGTTCCGCTGGATCGACCGTGACGGTGTTTCGTACTACGAGGAAGGCGGGACCGGTCGCGTTCCGGCAGCATTCACGGCCTTGAGCGAGGGCGTGCACGACAATGTCTTCCAGGATGGTGTCGAGCACGTGGTCCTGGTGCGCGCCGTCGATGGGCAAAAGCGGGTCCTGGCGCTCGATATCGGCGAGCTTGAGCAGCACGAATTCGATACCGGACTGGTTGTGCTGTGGTCGGGGCTTGCGATGATCGCCCTTCTGGGCCTTGCCCTTGCATGGGGAACCGACCGCCTCATTCGCCCGCTAACCCGTCTTGCGGACCAGATTTCAAATCTCCGGCCCGATCAGCCGGGGCAGCGGATCAAAGGGCAGAAGGAGATGAATACCGAGTTGTACATCATCACCGAAGCCTTGAATGACTATCTGGGCCGAAACGACAATTTCGTCAAGCGGGAGCGTGATTTCATCGACACGGCCAGTCACGAACTGCGCACGCCGATGGCAGTGATCGCCGGAGCCAGCGAGATCGCCCTCCAACATGATGCGCCCCCCGCCGTTCGCAGCCAGCTCACTCGAATCCGCAGGACCGCCCGGGACGTCGAACAGCTCATCACGCTGTTGCTGGTGCTGGCCAAGGACCCCGCGCGACTGGCCCGCATGGATGACACGGTGCCGCTCGACCAGCTCCTGAGGGAGATCGTGGAGGATCATCTGCACCTCACGCGCGACAAGGATCTCGTGCTGACGGTCGCATCGCTGGCGGCGGTTGAGATCCAGGCGCCGCTCCTGATCGTGCAGGCCGCCATTGGGAACCTGCTCCGGAACGCCATTGAGAACAGCGACCGCGGCGAGATCGTTGTCAGCCTCTATGAGCCAGCCACGGTCAGGATCGTGGATCCCGGACATGGCATGACGCCAGAGGAAATCAGCGCGGTGTATGCACGGCTCGCGCGCGGAAGTGGTGAGGGCGGGAGTCCGGGAATCGGACTGGAACTCATTGCAAGGCTCTGCGAGCACCTGGGGTGGCGCCTGGAGATCCGCTCTGATGGCAAACAGGGAACAACCACGATCCTGTCGTTCAAGGGCTAATCCGAGCGAGATCCTTACCTGCGTTCCGACACTTGGCCGACATGGTGCGCAGGAAAATCCGGCCTTCTCCCAGAACGGGCAAACTCGTGCTCGCATCCATTGGTCGCTCCAGGTCCCGCTGGATCCTGCTGCTCCTTGTCATTGCGGCGCTCGCAGCAGGCATCGGCCTGCGCGACCCCTCGCCGCCGGATGAGCCGCGGTTTGCCCTCTCGGCACGCACGATGATCGAGTCCGGGGACTGGCTGGTCCCCCATCGCGGACAGGAGCTGTACGCCGAGAAGCCACCGGTTTTCATGTGGCTGCAAGCCGCTTCGTACACGCTGGTACGGGATTGGCGGGTCGCCTTCCTGCTCCCCTCCTTGCTCGCTGCCATGGCCACCCTCTGGCTCACCTGGGATCTGGCGCGTCGCCTCTGGTCGCCGCGGGCTGGCTGGTATGCCGCCGCTGCACTCTGGGTATGCATCCAGTTTGGCCTGCAAGCCAAGCGCGGCCAGATCGACATGGTGCTGGTGGCGCTCACCACCCTGTCCTTGTGGGCGCTGATACGACACCTGCTGATCCAGCCTTCTCGCCCCCTGCTCTGGCTCGGTGCCTTCGCAGCTGGCGTCGGAACGGTGACGAAGGGAGTCGGCTTCCTGCCGCTTCTCGTGTTGCTGCCCTGGTTCGGGTTATACGTGCTGAAGCCGACGAGCCTGCGCTCGATTCCCGGGCAACCATGGCTTGAAGTGATCATTGCCTTTCTTGCCGGAACCGCGGTCTGGATCGGCCCTTTGGCAGTCACGCTGGCGCTGGACCCTGATCCGGAGCTGGTGGCCTATGCCAGGGAGCTGCTGTTGAAGCAAACGGCGACACGCTACGCAGATGCGTGGCACCACGTGCAGCCCTGGTGGTACTACCTGCAGGTGATCGCTACGCTGTGGCTGCCCGGAAGCCTGCTGTTGTGCTGGCTGTTGCCGGCCTGGATCCGCCGGCTCCGGCGGGCGGATCCCCGTTTCGTCCTGTTGCTGTCGTGGGCCGCGCTGGTCCTGCTCTTCTTCAGCATGAGTCCCGGCAAACGCGAGGTCTACATCTTCCCTGCCCTGCCGGCGCTGTGCGTCGCGGCGGCGTCCCTGTTCCCGGCGCTTCTGCGAAAGACAGGCGTGCAGCGTGTCCTGCTGGGCTATCTGGTGGGCCTTTCAGCGCTGCTCCTTCTGGCTGGCTTCTTCGCGGTCGCGGGCTGGAGCGACTGGGCACGAGACCTCGCCAGCGAGCGCGAGATCGCGCCGTCGGACATGAGAACTGTTCTGTTCTGGGTGATGGGGCTTGGCGCGTCCGGGGTCGGTCTGGTCCTGGCTACGCTTTCGCGTCGGATTCCGATAGGCACCGCGGTCGTGGCATTCACCAGCGGGCTTTGGATTGTGTACGGGCTTGGGTTTGCCCCGGCCATCGATGCTTCCAGTTCCGCACGGCAGATCATGCACAAGGCCAGCCGCAGGCTCGAGCCGGGCGCGGAGCTCGGGCTGATCGCATGGCGGGAGCAGCACCTTCTCCAGGCGCAAGGCCCGGTGACGGAATTCGGCTTCAAGCGGCCGTGGCACGAGCAGTGGGCGTCAGCCACGCGCTGGGTTGCGGAGCCATCGGCGAACCGCTGGCTGTTCGTACTGGATGAGGCCATGAGCCCGTGCGTGGATCGATCCGTGAGTATCGAGATCGGACGTTCCAACCGGCGCGACTGGTGGCTGGTCCCGGGTGCCGCCGTACGCGGGGATTGTGTTACGCCCCCGCTAGCTGACGCCTCCAACGGTTTTCCGACACCCCCGCAGGGAGGATGACGACAATCCTTCGAGCTTCGCCGCCATGCCAGCCTCCTTTGCCGTGCGTCCGGCCACCCAACTTGCGACCACGGGGCACGCCGATGATCCGAATCTGTCGGTGGTCATTCCGGTCCATAACGAGGGCGGTAACATCGCTTCCCTGCTTGATGAGGTCGTCGCCAGTCTGCAGGGACGAGTCAGCTTCGAGCTGATCTGCGTTGATGATGCCAGCAGCGACTCGACCTTGGCCGTACTGACTTCCGCGATGTCTCGGCTTCCACAACTCCGGGTCCTTGCCCACGTGCGGCAGGCCGGGCAAAGCACGGCGGTGTGGACCGGTGTGAAGACGGCCCGCGGCGCCTGGATCGCAACCCTGGATGGCGACGGGCAGAACGATCCGGCCGACCTGCCCCGGATGCTTGAAGCCCGCGATGCGGCTGCGGTCAACGTCAAGCTGGTCGGCGGCTGGCGGATGGATCGCCGCGATACCCGGAGCAAGCGCTGGGCGTCGCTGTTCGCCAACGCGCTGCGCCGCCGTCTGCTGCGTGACGGCACGCCGGACACGGGTTGCGGCATCAAGCTGTTCGAGCGCGAGGCATTCCTCGAACTGCCCTACTTCGACCACATGCACCGCTACCTTCCCGCGCTCATGCAACGCTCAGGCTGGGAAACAATCAGCGTGCCCGTGAGCCACCGGGAGCGGCGCAGCGGATCGTCCAAGTACAGCAACCTCGGGCGCGCGTGGGTCGGGCTGTCCGATCTGTGCGGGGTCGCCTGGTTGATGCGGCGCAGCCGTCCGGTGGAGGTCCGGACGGTGCAATCGTCCATTCCCGCCGCCTGCAACGTACGGGCGGTCGGGCAATGAAGATTCTGCTGACCGGTGCGGCAGGGTTCATCGGCCATCACGTGGTGGCCAGGTTGCTGGAGCGTGGCGATGAGGTCATTGGGGTGGACAACCACAATGACTATTACGACCCGCGGCTCAAGGAGGCGCGCGTGGCCCGTGTCGCCGGCCACCCGGGGTATCACCACGAACTGGCGGATATCGCCGATCGGAAAACCATCGAGAGGTTGTTCCTCCATCATCGGCCGCAGCGCGTCGTGCACCTGGCAGCCCAGGCCGGAGTCCGCTACGGATCGGTCAACCCGCATGCCTATGCCAGCAGCAATCTGGTGGGTTTCCTGCACGTGCTCGAAGGCTGCCGGTCGCAGGGCGTCGAGCACCTTGTTTTCGCTTCTTCCAGTTCAGTGTATGGCGCAAACCGGCAACTTCCGTTCTCCGAGCATCAGGGCACAGACCACCCGCTGAGCCTGTACGCGGCCACCAAGAAGGCCAACGAACAGATGGCGCATGCCTACGCGCACCTGTACGGGCTTTCGGCGACCGGACTGCGGTTCTTCACGGTCTACGGCCCGTGGGGACGACCGGACATGTCGCCCATGCTGTTTGCCAAGGCGATCCTGGCCGGAGAACCCATCAACGTGTTCAACCACGGCAAGCACACCCGCAGCTTCACTTACATCGACGACATCGTGGAAGGAGTTCTGCGCGTGCTGGACACGCTTCCGCTTCCTGATCCGCAGTGGGGCCCGCGCTTGCCCGATCCAGCCAGCAGCCCAACCGCGCCGTATCGGCTGTACAACATCGGAAATGGCCGGTCGGTCGAGCTGCTCAGCTTCATCCAACTGCTGGAATCGTGCCTTGGCAGGGAAGCCGTCATGCGGTTCCTTCCCATGCAGCCGGGCGACATGGCCGATACGGAGTCCGACGAGTCCACGTTGGCCCACGCGGTCGGCTATTCCCCGATGGTCACTATCGAAGAAGGGGTCGCGCGCTTTGCGCGGTGGTATCTCGAGTACATGGGCCACCAAGACAAGTCACCGCACTGCCCAGCCAACCGCTCCACGCGCCGTGAGCTCATGCTGACCTGACGCCTGGTCCACTCGCCACTTCGGCCACACCGGACAGGCGGGGAGCTACAGTCCGATGACGCACCCAACGTGCGCTTGGTACGAACGTGGCCCTACCCCCGATAACGATCCCTAATCGGTCCCCTTTGCCCAACCGCGGTTGCGGGCACGACGCGTCGGATCGCAGGCATACTCGGCGCGAGTCTGCTGTATGCGACGAAGTCTCTCCAGTACATGCGCTAACCTTGGCCACATGATGCGGTCAATCGTCCCAACCGCCCAGCAGTAGCATTCGATTGCTCCCGCCCTCCAAGCGCGGCGCAGCGCGGAGATGAGCACCTTGACGGCGCAACCCTGCATCACCGAGCTGGCCGATTTTTGGCGGAACGTCGTCGCCGAGGGACTGTGGATGGTGAAGGATCCCGATTTCGACCGCCTCTTCCGCGAGCGCTTCCTGACCGCGCACATGGAGGCTGCCGCGCGCCGCTGCGATGACTGGATCCGGACCCCGCACGGCGCGCTGGCGCTGCTGGTACTGCTTGACCAGTTCCCGCGCAACGCTTTCCGCGGCACCGCGCATATGTTTGCCACCGACGGCCTGGCGCTGATGTCCGGTCGCGAGGCGGAAAAGCTGGGGCACATGCAGCGCGTTGAGGACGGGTTCCGGGTGTTCTTCGTGTATCCCTTCACCCATTCCGAGGATCCCGTCGACCAGACGCTGTCGCTGACGCTGGCAGCCCGGCTCGGTGGCAGGCGCGCCGACGGGATGCGGGGGCACCATGACATCATCCGCCGCTTCGGCCGCTTTCCACACCGCAATTGGCTCCTTGGGCGTGAATCCACGGCCGAAGAGCGGGCCTTTCTGGCCGATGGCGGCTTCGCCGGCTGAACTTCCAGCGCCGCAGCGGGCTTTGCATACCCGCCGCCCCCGCGCCAGACTGGGCTCTGAAGATCTTTCGATTTTCCTTACACGGAGCCTTGTATGAATGTGAAGCAGATTCCCCTCGTCGCGGCACTCGCACTCGCGCTGGGCACGCTGGCCCCCGGCTGCACACAAGACACTTCGTCGGCTGCGTCCGCTGCCTCGGACGCGACGGCAACGGCGCAGGCCGACCAGGCGGCCACCAGTGCCTCTGACGCGGCGGGTGCGCACGACGACGACCACCATGGCCACGACACGGCGCACGCGGCCGGCGTGGATTTCCCGGTGCCCGACCACCACGTCCAGTGGGAGCCGGACGCGCCGCTGATCGAGGGCATGTCGCGGGTGCGCGCCGCCATCGGCAGCCTGGAGCAGGCCTCCGACGAAGCCACGATCCTGGCAGGAGCCGCCGAGGTCGATGCCGCCGTCGAATACATGTTCGAGAACTGCAGCCTGC
>LSQX01327858.1_pt1 | contig 10111 bp, 7 predicted proteins | sample 654561 | NCBI WGS metagenome assembly LSQX01 (sample SAMN04489861, study PRJNA283612) | anaerobic digester metagenome | isolation source: 4 biogas reactors fed with cattle manure at either 37C or 55C with and... | place: Denmark: Kongens Lyngby | collected 2014
TTCAATGTATCATTTATTAGAGCTGGGTGGGGGGGACATCCGGGGATGTAGGTGCCTTCGGTGGACATGGTGCGGGTGCAGCTGCCGAAACGCACGATGTCGCCGGTCGCCCCGTCCGGGAGGTGCGGGTTCTGGCCGTACACAAAGGTCGTGCCGCGCAGCTGTTCCAGCATCCCGTCCGCCTGACGCCCGTTGAGGTAGGCGCTGATCACATTCTGACAGCCACTGCAGGCATCACAGGGGAGGATGCGGATGTCCAGTTCCGACAGCTTGTCCTGGTCGAGACTCATGCGCCGGAACGGGCGTTTCACATCCGCGACCGACGCTCCGGTCACGACGATGTCAGCGGGGTCGTCCCGCCCGAGTCCGGCCTCGGCCGCCAGGTGGACGTATCCGATTTCATCGCGGTCAAATCCCATGATCTCGAGACAGATCCGGTCGAGTGCGACCGTGTCCTTGGAAGCCAGCAGCAGTCCGAGATTGACCGGATCTCCCACGACCGGGCCGTCCCCTTCCAGTCCGATCGTCGCGTCCATGACCGTGAGCTCCGGGAGCGTCAGGTGGGACAGGTCGACGATGCATTGTTCCAGACCCCATTTGTGGAATCGCTTTTTATCCTGGGGATGGATAACCCCTTTCATGTTCTTTAATCCCAATGTCGCACCCAGCGCGTCGTGGGTTTTCATGCAGGGAAGATTGATTACAACGTCCGCCTCCATCCAGGAACGGGGCATCCGGATGCGTTTGATGTTCTTGCCCATGGGGTTGACGACATGTTCGTAGGTGTCCTGATGAAAGTTCACGATCCGGCAGCCGTGCTGCTCCGCCAGTTCGTAAAAACCGAGGTTGCGGAGTACCGCACCGGTATCCGCTCCGACCGCGCTGCCTTCGGCGACAACCACTTCACGGGCTCCTGCGGCCCGGCAGAGATCCGCCATCCCGAAGACGACCTGGGGGTTGGTGGTCACGCCGGTTGTGTACACCCGGTCGAGGATCAGGTTGGGTTTCAGGAGCACCCGGTCGCCCGGGGAAACGATCGATTCGATCCCGCCGATCCGGTCCAAAAGGTGGGTCAGGGCAGTTCGCACCGCCTCGAGGTCGCCGTGCCGGGCACAGCGCTCAATGGAGACGATGGATTGGTTTTTTACAGGCATGGACACCTCCGGAACAACATTTTTTACAGCATATCACCCACACTGGATATTGTACAAAATAGCAGAAAACAGCACGGAATTTTGCACGAAACGGTGTACGCAACCGCAACGGTCCCTGCCTGATGTAGTATAATGGCTTTGTCTGCCGCGTCCACGGAAAAACGGCGGGCGGATCATACGGTATCACAATCCAAATAATTAATCATCGGAGGATTTACATGGAAAAGCTCAAGTATTTTGCAGGCGGTGAATGGCTGGAGAGCAAAAGCGGCGCCTATATGGACGTTTACAATCCCAGCACCGGCGAAGTCATCGCACAGGCCCCCAACTGTCTCGAATCCGAGATCGAAGAGGTCATCCAGATCGCACACAAGGCATTTCTCAGCTGGTCCGACGTGCCCCCCATGCGCAGGGTGCAGGTGCTGTACAAGTTCCGCGATCTTGTCAACGAGCATATGGACGAGCTCACCATGCTGGTCGCCCGCGAAAACGGCAAAGCGTGGACCGAGGCCCAGGGCGACGTGCTCAAGGTCAAGGAAGTCGCGGAGCACGCCTGCGGGATCCCCTCGCTGATGATGGGCGAATCCTTGATGGACGCTTCCAAAGGATACGACACGGTTCTGTACCGCGAGTCGGTCGGTGTGTTCGCCGGCATCTGTCCCTTCAACTTTCCCGCAATGATCCCGATGGGATGGATGGCACCGCTGTGCATCGCCACCGGAAACACCATGATCCTGAAAGCTTCGTCCAGCACTCCGATGACCAGCCTGCGCATCGCGCAGCTCTGGGCCGACGCCGGACTGCCCGCGGGCGTGCTCAACGTGCTCACCTGCAAGAGCTCTCAATCAGAGATCCTGCTCAAGCACCCGCTCGTCAAGGGCGTGACTTTCGTCGGCTCGACCAAAGTCGGCAAACACATCTATGAAGTCGGTGCGGCACACGGCAAACGCGTTCAGGCCCTCACCGAAGCCAAAAACCATGGACTGGTCCTCGATGACGCCCCAATCGCGCGCACCGCGGCCGGCATCATCAACGCTTCGTTTGGCTGTGCCGGACAGCGTTGTATGGCTTTGCCTGTCATCGTCGCACAGGAAAGCATTGCAGATGAACTGGTGGCTCAGCTCGTCAAGATGGCCAAACAGATTAAGATCGGTCCGGCTTACGACCAGTCTGTCGGGATGGGGCCGCTGGTCAACCAGGCCCGCTTCGACGCGGTCAACAAATGGATTGAAAAAGGTCTTGAAGAGGGAGCCAAGCTGGTAATGGACGGCCGTGGCGTCAAGGTGGAAGGCTATGAAAACGGCTTCTACATCGGCCCCACGATTTTCGACCATGTCGAGCCCGGCATGACGGTCGGCGACATCGAAATCTTTGGACCCGTGCTGTGCATCAAGCGCGTGAAAGACTTCGACGAAGGACTCGCTCTGATGAACGACAGCGCGTTCGGAAACGGCGCGGTGATCTTCACACAGAACGGCTACTATTCCCGTCAGTTCGCGCGTTACTCCGGTGCCGGCATGATCGGTATCAACGTCGGCATCCCGGTTCCAGTCGGCATCTTCCCCTTTACCGGTCACAAGAACTCGTTCTTCAGCGATCTGCACTGCCTGGGCAAAGACGGCATCCGTTTCTACACTGAAACCAAAACCGTCACTTCCCGCTGGTTCGACGAGCATGAGATTAAGAAAGAGAAAGTCGACACGTGGGACGGCACCATCGGCTGAAAAATCACAAGACTCGACGCGCCCGGCGGGCAACCCGTCCGCCGGGCGCGTCCCTCATTGCAAGAACGCGATGTAGTATGATGGAAGAAATCACAAAAGCCATCCAGCAAGAGGAGGATTGACCATGAGTTTCAAAGCCAAAGTCGCGATCACCAAAGCACAAAAAGACATCGGCGCACCCGACAAATACAGCCGGGAACAGCTCGACGAAGTCAAGCGCATGGTACGGTCCGTCGCGGACGGTTCCATGGGCGGAATGCAAAACATTGTCAAGCCGGGCAATAGTGTCTTGATCAAAATCAACACCGTCGTGCCCTCGGACCCGGGCAGCGGATACACCACAGACCCCCGCGTTCTCGAGGCCGTCATCGAACTGGTCAAAGAGCAGAACCCCGGTTCGGTCAAGATCATCGAGCGCTGCGCTCAGGGCCGCGACACCCTCGTGGCCATGGAAGGCTGCGGCATCGTGGACGTCGCCAAGCGCACGGGCGCAGAGCTGTGCCCGCTTGACGACGTGGAGTGGGAAATGTTCGACACCGGTATCCCCAACAGCTTTCGCACGTTCCCCGTGGCCAAGATCATCAAGGAAGCCGATGTCTACATCGGTCTGCCCAAGATGAAAGTCCACATCCACACCGGCATCACCAACGCGCTCAAGCTGCAGTTTGGCTGCCTGCCGGATTATTTCTGGATGGCCGAATGCCACCGCGACGACATCTACCAGAAAATCACCAACCTCAACATCGCAAACAAGGCCACCTGGTTCCTGGTTGACTGTCTGTATGCCTGCCAGGGCAACGGCCCGTTCAGCCCCTATCCGGACGACCTCATCAAAGACTTCAACGTGATGTACGCGGGCTCCAATCCGGTCGCGCTTGACACGGTCTGCGAAGCGATCATGGATTGGGACCAGCCCGGCACCAACCCGGTCACCGTCTGTGCCGCCAACAACGGACTCGGCACGAACAAACTGGAGGAGATCGAGATCGTCGGCGAACCCATCGCCAATGTGAAGCGTCGCTTCAACAAAGCCGATACCGCGCTGACCGGCGTGTTTGAAGGCGTCAACGTGGTCGTCGGCTCCGCCTGCGAACCCGGCTGCCGCGTGCTCGTGCGCATGGCGCTCGACGCCCTCAAGGTGAACGGTGTCCTCGCCCGCCGCAAAAAGCCCCTCACCATCTTCACGGGTCTGCAGTTCGAACCCTATGTGAAGGATGCCGAAGGCGACATCATCGTGTACGGCGACTGCGCGAAGAAGATGCTGGAGTTCTATCCGGACGCGAAGTATTTCGGCAGTTCCGAAGAACATAAACCCTGCACCCCGATCTGGTCGAACAAGCCGGTTATCGGACTGGTTCCCTATGTCACCTCAATCTCGCCTGAGGAATAGACCTGCCCCGAAGGAGAAAAGCACAACATGACGTATGAAAAAGGAAAACTGGCCCTGCTGTCCATCAAGGACAGCGATATGCGTCTGTCGATCCTGCACCAGGCGGACACCGCGATCGACCGCGGTGTCCACATCGGCGGCGCATTCTCGGCGGTGGTGCCGCTCGTGGCCTTGTACCACGGCGGTGTCATCCGCTGCAATCCGCTGGAACCCGCTTCCCGCGACCAGGACACTTTCATCCTGAGCAAAGGGCACGCGGTCGCCGCCCTTGCGGCGGTCTACGCGGATCTGGGCTATTTTGACAAATCCCTGCTCGAGAACTCCCGTTCGTTCGAGAGCATCCTCAATGGACATCCCGGCCCCGTCCTGCCCGGTATTCCGATTTCGACCGGGCCGCTGGGACAAGGACTGTCGGCCGCGGTCGGTCTGGCATCGGCCAACCGCGGGACCCCGTCCTACGACTCCTATGTGATGACCGGCGACGGCGAGCTCCAGGAAGGCAACATCTGGGAAGCCGTGCAGTTTGCCGGCGGCCAGGGACTGGACAACCTGTGCATGATCGTCGACCGCAACTTTGGTCAGCTCGACGACAGCAAAAAACTCTTGCTCAACATCACGGACCTCGCGACCAGCCTCGAAGGCTTCGGATGGAACGTGGTCGAAGTGGACGCGCGGGGATACGAACCCGTGCTGGCCGCGCTCGAAGAATTCGCGTTCGGAGAGAGGGACGGCCGGCCTACCGCCATTCTGTGCGAGGGCTACAAAGGGCAGGGCGGATATGCCGACATCACCAACAAACACAAAATCACCCTCTCGGCGGATGTCTACGCCAGTGAAAGCGAGCTCCAGAACCGCCGCCGCACGGCCCGGGTCGAGGAGTTCCTCGCGATCTACGAAATGCTCGAGGAAGAAGAGCGCGCCATGCTGCGTGAAGACGCGGAAGATATGATGCTTTCGCTCTCGATGCGTGCCGGCAAAGTCGTCGACATCAAACCAGCCAAAGCCATGGTCCGCAAGGGACGTGCCGAGGTCCGCGACAAAAAGGTCACGTACAATCCCGCCGCGCTTCCCGCCATCGACCCTGCCAAGAACTATGTCGCGAGCGATATCGTCGCCAAAACGATTCAGGCGTTCGGCCTGGATCCGAAGGTCGTGACACTCGATGCGGATCTGTCTTCCACGTCCGGGCTCCAGCCCGGCATGATGCAAGTCGACGCTACGCGCGCGATCAACGTCGGCATCGCGGAGGCCAACATGATGGGCATGGCGGAGGCGTATGCTTCGCTAGGCTACAACGTATGGGCATCCACCTTCTGTCCCTTCTTTGACCTGCGCGTGCTGCGCCGTATCGCGATCGGTCAGCAGGAGCGGTTTGAGGGGATGGAAGGCCCCCACGCCTGGCTGTCCGAGGGACATGGGCTGGATATCACGCTGCTGGCGACCGCCGCAAACTTTGACACCCAGACCAACGGCGCGACCCACATGGGGAACGATGATGTTATGTTCCTGGAACAGATGCCCCTGATCCGGATCATCGACACCTCCTGCCCGCGCCAGCTGCTTTCGATTTTGCGCTGGATTGCCGAGGGCGACCGGGGCATCGTCTATCTCCGGATCATGCGCGCGGCTTCCGCGGTACTGTACGGGGAAGACTACGCCTTTGAGTACGGCAAAGCCACGTGGCTGACCGGTTCCGACGCCCACGCGGCCGTGATCGTGACCAGCGGACGCGCGGTTCACGAGGCGATGGCCGCCTCGAAAAAAGCGGCGGAAGAGGGACTGTCCATCGGCGTAGTCGACATGCCCTCCTACGATCCGGAAACCGTGCTTGCGCTGGCCGAGGCCGGTACGCCTGTTTTGTTCGCGGAGCAGAACAACGGCTACCTCTGGAGCAAGGCGACCCGCACACTGTTCCAGGACGGACGGGGCTTTGATCCTTCCCGGATGAAGGCAGTCAACCTGCTCGACAAGGACGGCAAGCCGCAGTTTGTCCACAGCGGTACTTACAAACAACTGACAGCAGCCTACAGGCTGGATGCGGCCGGCATGCTGGACGCGGTCCACACCCTGTTGGGCTGAAGATACGAGGAGGCCGACCCCATGGTCATCGACGAACGCACCATCGAAGAAAAGGCACTGCCCGGCCGTTACATGCGCTGGCTGCTCACACCGGAAACAACGGGAAACGACCGCTCTTCCATGTGTGTCATCCGCGTGATGCCCGGACAAGCGGTCAAGCCCGCGCATGCCCATCCCGAGGGGGATGAACTGGTCTACATCGTGCACGGCTCCGGCCGCGTCATGATCGACGGCGAGATCTCTCCGGTCCGGGAAGGATGTCTGATCCATTTTCCGCAGGGGAGCATCCACATCCTGCAAAACACCGGGGACACCGAGCTCAAGGCGGCTTGCTTTTTCAGCCCCGCCGCGGATCTCTCCACCTACAAATTCTACGAGGACATCGAGCTGCCGGACTGACGGCGGAGCGATGCGACCGGGAATCTAGAGGGACCGTCCGGCTTGTGGCCGGGCGGTCCTTTGTCTGTGCGGGATATTTTAGTGGGAATGTTACGCGGACGGCTGGTCTTCCGATCCGGTTGTGGCCCCGGTCCGGATAAAAGTCCCCTCGTCCAGCTCGCGGAAGGCCTGCGCGAGTTCCTGCTCGGTGTTCATCACGATCGGACCGCCCCAGGCGATGGGCTCGCCAAGAGGTGGCGCGCAGAACAGCAGAAGACGCATCCCGTCCGCGCCGGCTTCGATATGGATCTGTTCGCCCGGTCCGGTCAAGACCGCCTGTCGGCGGGCGACATCGGTTTCTCCGCGAGACCCGGTACGACCGTTTCCTTGCATCACATAGAAAAACAAAGTCGCGTTCGGGTCACAGTCATAGTCCCAGACCGCACCGGCGTCGAGTGACACATCGAGAAACACCGCTTTGACATGACGGCCTTCGAAAGCGCCGGGCTGTCCTTTGTAAGGTCCCGCCACAATCCGGACCACGGCTCCGTCCTGTCGGTCCAGCGGGACCTGGTCGGCCAGGATGTCTCCATATTGCGGATCCGTCATCTTCTCACGGGCGGGCAGGTTGAGCCAGAGCTGTACCCCGAACATCCGGTTTGCGGGCTGCGGCATTTCCTGGTGCAGGATCCCGGACCCCGCGGTCATCCACTGGGCGTCGCCGTCCAGGATCACCCCCTCGTTGCCGAGGCTGTCCCCGTGCCGGATTTCCCCCTCCACGAGATAGGTCACGGTTTCAATGCCACGATGCGGATGCCAGGGGAATCCCTTGATGTAGTCTTCCGGATCGGTTGAATCAAACGCGTCCAGCATCAGAAACGGGTCGAAATCACGCACATCGTGATAGCCGATCACCCGGACCAGATGGACGCCCGCACCGTCGACGGTAGGTTTTCCGGTCGCGATTTTGTTCACGGATCGGATGGATTTCATGGGTGGACACCTCCTTGCAGTTGCTGTTGTGTACGGAAGATCAGGACTCGAATTTTACCCGTTCCAACCAGGCGCGCGCGATTTGCGCATGCCCTGCGGGAGTGGGATGGACCCCGTCCGCGGCCCAGACCGCCGGGTCGACCGATGCGGACGCTTCGGCAAACACCCGGTCCAGCGGCACCAGCAGGGCATCGAACCGGTCGGAAAGCGCACGGACGATCTCCTGTTTGGGATCCAGATCCTCCCGCCATGTTTTGCGGTCGTCGGGGACCGGCAGAACGAATGGCTCGAGCAAGACGATCTGCGCGCAGGTTTCTTCCCGCGTCCGCGTGAGCAGGGTGCGCAGATCCCGCTCGAAAACGTCGTGCGGGGTTGCTTCGCGGCCGCGATAGCGATTCCAGACGTCGTTGATCCCGATGAGGATCGAGACCACATCGGGACGCAATTCGATTGTGTCTGCGGTCCAGCGCGCGAGCAGATCGCATAGCCGGTCGCCGCTGACGCCGCGGTTGAGAAACGAAACCTTTGCGGTAGGATGCGCGAGGGAAAACTGTCCCGCCACAAACTGCGGATACCCACTCCCGAGGTGGTCGGGGCGGGTGCGGTCACGGCCGGCATCGGTGACACTGTCCCCCTGGAACAGGACACGCATGCCGGGGTGGATCTTAATGGGCGTCACAATGACTTCCTCCGTTACCTGAATCCGGAACCGGGCGATGTACGGGATAGGTCCGGCGCATGCCCGGGATCCGTTCGCCCCGTGTCAGGAGCGACTGTTTTGATTATACTGAAGTAGGACTAAAACTGCATATTGGAGGCAGACTATGCGACACGAACAGACCGGAGCGGTGCTTGACCGCGCGATGGAAGAAGGACGCGGGATCCTGCGCCTCGCGCCTTCCTGGGTACCCCGCTCTTTTTGCCGGCCTGGCCGGCGTATCCGGTTGCATCCGGACGACTATTACGCGCTGGGACTTGGGCGCGGCGCGATCGACGAGCGATGGCTTTCCTCGACGACACACGCGGACAACGGGCCGGGAACCCCGGAGGACGAAGGACTCAGCTATGTGGTGGACGCGGCGGGCAACCGCGCGTTGTTGACCGAAGCGGTCGAGCGGTTCCGGGGAGCACTCGTTGGCAAAGCGATCTATGACCGGTTCGGCGGATGGCCGATGTTTTCCAAGTTTTTCGACAACCTGGGGCCGCTGCCGCACCACATCCATCTGGACGAGGAAGCCGCGGCGCGGGTGGGCGCCCAACCCAAGCCCGAGATGTACTTTTTCCCCTCCCAGATGAACAACCACGGCGGAGAGTTTCCCTACACCTTTTTTGGACTGAATCCGGGCACAACCCGCGACCAGGTGAGCGCGTGTCTTAGCGCGTTTGAGAAGGGCGACAACGGGATCACCGCGCTGTCGAGGGCTTACCGGCTGGTGCTGGATACCGGATGGGACGTCCCGCCTGGCATTCTGCACGCCCCCGGCAGTCTGTGCACCTATGAGCCGCAGTACGCGTCAGACGTGCTCTCGATGTTCCAGTCGGTACTCCTGGGGGAACATGTGGTGGACTCCTCCCTGTTGTGGAAGGACCTGCCGCCCGAACAGCAGGGGGATGTGAACGCACTGGTATCGCTGTTGGACTGGGACAAAAATATCGATCCGGACTTTTACAAAAATCGTTTCATGCCGCCGCTTCCCGTCCGTCCCGCATCGGAAATGGAAGAGCAAGGCTACCGGGAAGAATGGATCGGCTACCGCTGTCCGGTCGTGACGGCCAAACGATTGACCTTGTTCCCGGGTGCACAGGTGACCCTGCGCGAGCCGGTGGCGTATGGTTTCATTGCGATCCAGGGACGGGGACAGGCAGGAGTCCACGCGGTGGAGACCCCGACCCTCATCCGCTACGGCGCATTGACCCGGGACGAGTATTTCGTTTCCGCCGAGGCGGCTGCCGCAGGGGTGGCCTTTGCCAATACGTCTGAAACCGAGCCGCTGGTGCTGTTGATGCACACCGCAGTACATCCCGATCGTCCGCAATCCGCAGGTTGATCGAACTGCGGCGGACTATACAGAAAGGTGGCATCCGATGTCCATTCGTGTGACAGTCTGGAACGAAAATGTACATGAAAAAAAAGACCCCAAGATCCGTCAGGTCTACCCCAACGGTATCCATGGTGCGCTTGCCGAGCTGTTCGGGAACGCCGGGGACATCTCTGTGCGGACCGCAACACTCGACATGCCCGAACACGGTCTTTCGGAAGCCGTTCTGGAGGACACCGACGTACTGGTATGGTGGGGACATCTCGCGCACGAGCAGGTGAGCGACGACGTGGTGGACCGGGTACAGCGGCATGTGCTCCAGGGGATGGGACTTCTGGTGCTGCACTCCGGTCA
>LSQX01068658.1_pt1 | contig 10108 bp, 9 predicted proteins | sample 654561 | NCBI WGS metagenome assembly LSQX01 (sample SAMN04489861, study PRJNA283612) | anaerobic digester metagenome | isolation source: 4 biogas reactors fed with cattle manure at either 37C or 55C with and... | place: Denmark: Kongens Lyngby | collected 2014
CTGATAGGCCTTCAAATGAAGAACAGCTCGGTTATGGAAAGGGAAAAAAGGGTTGTTGCTTACCACGAAGCCGGCCATGCGCTGATAGGAAGAATTCTGAAGAACAATCCGGTTGAGAAGATTTCAATAGTACCGCGGGGCCAGGCCATGGGATATGTTCTCAACTCCAGCGATGAGGACCGCTACCTGCATACAAAAGACGAACTGCAAAACAAGATTTGCACACTGTTGGGGGGCAGGGCCGCCGAGGAGACAGTATTCGGCGAAATCACCACCGGGGCAAAGGATGACCTGAGTAAAGCCAATGAAATTGCCCAGCAGATGGTGTGCGAACTGGGCATGTCGGACCTTGGAAACAGGATCTACAAGTATGAACGCGGCGGGGACACCATGCCCCTTGTGGACCGGGAAATCAAGAAAATAATTGACCAGTGTTACAAGAAAACAAAGAATATAATAAAAGAAAATATCGACCTTTTGGAAAAAATCGCTTCGGAGTTGTTCCGGAAGGAAACCCTAACGGGAAAAGAGCTGGAGATGATATGCAACTTTTAGTCACCGGCAGCATTTGTCCCTTCCGCAGCGTTTTTTACAAAAGCTGCTTTCCCCGATACACCTAATTTCTGCCGAAGTGCATCGGGGACATAAAACTCTTTCCTTTTCAAAGGGCTCATTGAACTGGTTACCGCAGTTTGCACAGCTGTAGCTGCATATGTTTAGGGTGTAATTTCCACCCTCTATCCTAAGGGCCCTGCCCTCCACGAGGGCAGTGGCCGTTTTTCGCCTGGCCTCGTCTATTATAAGCTGAAAGGTCTGGCGGGAAATATTCATCCTTTCGGCACACTGTTCCTGGTTTAACCCTTCAATGTCCTTAAGCCTCATGGCCTCAAGTTCCTCAACCTTGAGTATTATTTCCTCCTGCTCGTGGCTTTCCCTGCCCCCCGGCGCAAAGTACCTTTCCCGGGGCAACATGCTAACCCTTCTCCATTTTACCGGTCTAGGCACAGCTTCTCCCTCCCGCCTTTTCAATGCCATCTTCATTTGCTGCCGGTTTTATTATACCAATCCTGCTGCATGCCAGGCAAGCGGGACGCCTTGATAAATTTCAATTTCTACTCCCCACAGTGTCCCTCGAAGCTGTGACTGTGGCATACGCCGCCTGTCGATTTCAGGGTCCCTGCCAGGTAGAGGTCAATAATATCCGTTATGGTCCCCTGGGCCCCGGTGTACACCTCGATACCGTTTTGGGCAAAAAGGTCCTGGGCGGAGCCGCCCATGCCCCCGGATATTATCACTTTCACTCCCTTTTGGGCAAGAAATACCGGCAGAAAACCCGGCCTGTGACCGGGATTGGGTACGGTCCCACGGCCCGCTATCTTGCCATCCTTAATTTCAACCAGTTCAAAACCCTCGCAGTGCCCAAAATGCTGGGAAACTTGATTTCCTTCCTTAGCTATCGCTATTAACATGTCCATCCTCCTCCAATAAACCCGTTATCATTTTGTACATTTTCCTTATGGCCCCGGCTGCCGGGCTGCCACTATACAGGACCACCGGTTTTTTTGCCTTAAGGGCCTCCAAGACCTTCTCATCGTACGGAACCCTGCCCGCCATTTTGTAACCCTTTTGGAGGCAGTAGTTTTGGATTTCTTCGGCCATGCCCTCGTTCAAGTCATACTTGTTTATGCAAACAAAGGCCCGTATCCCAAAATGGTCGCACACCGAAAGGGCTCTTTTTAAGTCCTCCAATCCTGAGCAGGTTGGCTCGGTCACAAGCAGCGCAGCATCACAGCCTGTGATTGACGCGATTACTGCACACCCAATCCCGGGGGACCCGTCGATTATTACCAGTTCATCCTTTCTATCATACTCCAGCGCCTTTTTCCTTACCCTGGTTACGAGTTTTCCCGAACCTTCAGCCCCTATCTCCAGCCTTGCATGGGAGAATACCCTTCCCCCTTCACCCAGCGAAACATAATTCCACCCCGTCAGCTCATCCTTCATGGTAACCGCACCCTCGGGGCATACCGCACTGCAGGTACCGCATCCTTCACAGGCAAGGCCATTTACATTAAAGTCCTGTATCGCATCAAACCGGCAGGCTTCCTGGCACAGGCCGCACCGCGTGCATTTTTTGCTGTCTATTTCCGCTACCCTGGCACCGATAAAGTCCTCCCGCAAAATATCCTCGGTTTCCATAAGCATATGTAGGTTTGGCGCTTCAACATCGCAGTCGGCAACCGTTGCGTCCCGGGCAAGGTACGAAAACGAACCCGCTATTGTGGTTTTTCCTGTACCCCCTTTACCGCTTATAATAACAAGCTGCTTCACGACTTAAAACCTCCTCCAGCCTATGGGCAATTTCCTCGAAATATTTACTGTACCTTGCATCCTCCGCCAAAAGGCCTCCCTCTGAATAGACTTCGGCTATCCCCCGCGCAAAGGGTATCCTGCCAAGCACCGGAATGCCTTCGGTGTTGCAGTATTCCTCTATCCTCTCGTCGCCCTCCCCTGAACGGTTTATCACCACCCCTGCCGGTATTCCCAGCTTTTTGACAAGCCGGACCGCAATCTCCAGGTCATGCAGGCCGAAATTGGTGGGCTCGGTTACCAGCACCGCATAGCTGCTGCCCTGAATAGCGCCAACTACGGTACATGAACTGCCCGGCGGGCAGTCCAGGATGTTGGTCCTGTCTTCCCTAAGACCTGCCTTCATCTTCTTTATTATAGGTACTCCCACCGGCTCGCCTATCTCCAGCACACCCCTTATACACTCCAAGCCGCCCCCAACTCCGGTGTCAATCCTGCCAATATCCTTTTTATCTTCAGTTACTGCGTTTTGGGTACAGACATGGATACATCCCCCACAGCCATGGCACACCTCCGGGAAAAGGAGCACCTTTCCCTTCACAAGGGCTAAGGCGTTAAAATAACAAAACCTGACACATTCGCCGCATCCGCTGCACTTTTCTTTGACGATGGCGGGCACCATCACTTCAACCCGCTCCGACTTTGAGTATACCGGGTTAAGAAATATATGCCCGTTGGGCTCCTCCACGTCACAGTCAACGTAACAGGCATTCTTCAAAAGAACTGCAAGGTTTACGGCAACGGTAGTCTTTCCCGTCCCCCCTTTGCCGCTTAGAACCGAGATTAACATTACTTGTCTCCCCTTTTATTTTGCATGCCGTGATGGGCGGATACCGGGCTTTCTATGGGCTGCAGCTGCCCCGCCTCATACATCATGACGGCCCTGGCCACGTCCGTCTCTTCGGTCCTGTACGCCTTAACCCCGGCAGCCTTTAATACCCTCATTGCATTGGGGCCAAGGTTCCCTGTAATCAGTACTTCCACCCCTTCATCCACAACCTGTTGGGCGGCAGCAATCCCCGCTCCTCCCTGGGAGTAAGCCCCGGCGTTTTCCAGCACCTTGGTTTCCCTGCTCTCGGTATCGTATATGCAGAAATACTTGCATCGTCCGAACCTTAAATCCACAGCCGAACCCATTTCTTTTCCCGAACTGGTTATGCATATTTTCACTTTTCTCCACCTCCCGTTAGTCGGATGAACCGCTGAGATATTGCATATCATGTTATTAGCATATGCTAATTATATAATAATTAAACACAGGGTTTGTGTCAAATGCCAATTTGAAAAATCTTTTTTAAACTCGAGTCTTTTCGAAAAAAGAAAAAGCCGGCGTTTCCGCCGGCTCTGAATCTTTGTTACCTTCCCCATCCGGTCATGCCTGTTTAAAACCGGAAAGGCGATGTTCTTTATTATTTAACTTCCAAAATCCAGTTCTCGGGCGCTTCTATGTCTCCAAACTGTATCCCGCACAGGGTATCATAAAGTTTCCTTGTTACAGGGCCTACCTCAGTTTCGCTGTAGAACACATGAAGTTTCCCCTTGTATTCAATTCCACCTATGGGAGTTATTACGGCAGCGGTACCGCAAGCACCGGCCTCTGCAAATTCATCCAATTTGTCAATGTATACATCCCTTTCTTCGGCTTCCATGTTTAAATAATCCTTTGCTACTTGCAGCAGCGAATACTTTGTAATACTGGGAAGTATGGAAGGCGATTTTGGGGTGACGAATTTGTTGTCTTTGGTTATACCAAAGAAGTTTGCCGCGCCGACTTCCTCAATTTTTGTATGGGTGGCCGGGTCCAGGTATATGCAGTCCGCAAAACCTTTTTTTACTGCCAATTCATGGGGCAAAAGGCTTCCCGCATAGTTTCCGCCAACCTTCGCAGCACCGGTACCTTGTGGAGCAGCCCTGTCATATTCCGACACGGTAAAGTTAACGGGCTTCATACCTCCTTTAAAATATGCACCCACAGGCGTGCAGAATACACAGAATATATATTCCGGAGCCGGTTTTACACCTATGCTATCACCTACGCCTATGACCAGCGGTCTTAAGTAAAGGGTGGCACCGGTGCCGTAGGGAGGTACATAATGCTGGTTCGCCTTTACAACTTGAACACATGCATCAATAAACTTTTCTACGGGCACTTCGGGCATAAGCAGGCGCCTGCAGCTTGCCTGCATACGTTTTGCGTTTTGGTCGGGTCTAAACAGTTGAATCTTACCATCCTTTGTCCGGTAAGCTTTAAGTCCTTCGAAGCACTGCTGACCATAATGGAGGGCTGCGGAACCCTCGCTGATGCAGAGCCGGTTGTCTTCTACCAGCTTGCCCTCGTCCCATTTTCCGTCCTTCCATGTAGAAATGTAACGAAAATCTGTTTTTATGTAACTAAATCCAAGGGTATTCCAATCGATATTTACCAATTTGCTCATTTTCTTTCCCCCTCGTGTTATATATTTTAATTCGTCCGCCCGTTATACATCGGGTCTCCAAGATTATAAAACTACTGCTAATCGCCCCCCTCGGAAATTGTCCGGGGCCATCGGCACGGGTACCATATAGGCTATTAGCTTATTTCGATAACTCTCATCCTCCTTCATAATTTATTAAAATTTTTGAATAGGACATAAACAAAATTTAGCACACTATTATTATATACATTTTTGCATATTGTTTTCAACACATCTGCAATTATTTTTACCCTTTCCTGCATGTACACCTTTGTACGTCATATACTGAATGACCTATACCTGTCGGTTTCTTTTTATCTTAATTCTCCTCTTCTATTCTTTTTATGACTTCAATAATTCCCTCGGCATCTATGGGGACCCTTAACCGGACACTGTTTTTGCCAAGTTCTACAAAGTCCTCCCCCGCCTCCGTCAAAACCCCGTGTTTATGGAACTTCTCGTGAAGGTCAACGTTCTCCGACGGGTGCTGCAGAGTCATTATGGGTACCCTAGGGTCGGTTTCCAGTACCCTTAAGACTTTCAGGGTATCAATTATCCTACGCTTGGTATCCCTTACCTTATTTATACTGTCCCGCAGAAAGCCTTGGTCTTTCAATGCAATTCGTACCGCAAACTGTCCAAAGGTATTGACAATAAACAGCATCTCCACCTTGGAATAATAGTCCGCTATCAACCGGCCCGTCACCATATAGCCCACCCTTGCTCCGGCCAGGCCAAATCCCTTGGAAAAGGACCTGACAACCACAAGGTTCTGATGCTCCATTACAACGGAAATGGCGGACTCTTCCTTGCCTATATAATCCCCGTATGCCTCGTCCACTATTACGCATACGCCTTTTTTTGCCGCTTCCTCCACCACGTGCCGGATTTCCGGCAGCGGAATAACCTGCCCCGTAGGGTTATTAGGGTTGTCTATGTATATAAGCCTGTGCCCGTCATCCAGCTTTGATAGCAGGTCCTCCCCGTCAAACCTGTAATTCTTTTCAGGTCTAAGTGCTACGTATTCAAATATGCCCCCGCAGCCTTCCACGTCGGTCATGTAATCGGTAAACTGGGGACAGTACCCCAAAACCCTTGAGCCCCTGTCTATGAACATTCTGTTCAGTCTTTCCAGTATATCCATGGAACCGCTTCCGAGTCTTAAGTTATCCGCCTTTATTTCGGCAACGTCCCTCCAGTATGAGACCAGGTCCTTTTTAAGGTCACGGTAGTGGAGGTCCGGGTACTTGTTCAAACGGGTTACATCAAAGGACCCAAGGGCTCCCTTAAGCAGCGGGGAACACCCGAAGGGATTAATCCCCAAGGCACAGTCGATGAATCCCCCCCCGCCGGTGTCGGCTTTTCCATCGTCCTTTACGTAGGTTACCTTACTATAGCCTTTCAGGTGGTCCCTAAATTTAAGTTCCACTTTTGTCCCCCCTCATCTTTTTTACTGACTATTGTAAACTTAAGCTGCCCCATACACAAGCATTTTTTGTACTTTCCCTTAGTTGCCGCCGGAATCAAAATAATTATGCTTGTTGTTATAATCCCGTATATTTACTCCCAAAAAACTTCAAGCCGGCTGAACCCAGCCGGCCCTACGCTATTTCTTGCTGTTTACCATTTCGGTTATTTCTTCTATGAATTCATTCAGGCTTCTTGTGCCAACATCTCCCTTGTCCCTGGTGCGCACCGATACGGTGCCCTCCTGCAGTTCTTTATCGCCCACAATCAGCATATAGGGTATTTTCTCCATTTGTGCTTCCCTTATCTTGTACCCAACCTTTTCATTCCTCAGGTCCGCTTCCGCCCTGAAGCCCAGGTCAAACAATTTCTTTCTTACCTGCTCCGCATACTCGTTGTGCTTGTCGGTAATGGGTAAAACCTTTACCTGTACCGGGGCAAGCCATACGGGAAATGCGCCGGCATAGTGCTCTGTCAGTATTGCTATAAACCGCTCTATGCTGCCGAAAATGGTCCTGTGTATCATTACCGGCCTGTGCTTTTCTCCGTCAGCCCCGATATATACAAGGTCGAACCTCTCCGGCATCTGGAAGTCAAGCTGTATGGTCCCGCACTGCCAGGTACGGCCTATGCAGTCCTTGAGGTGAAAGTCAATCTTGGGCCCGTAGAAGGCACCGTCCCCTTCATTGACTTTGTATTCTATGCCCTTTGCCTCCAGGGCATCCCTAAGGGCGTTTGTGGCAACTTCCCAGTCCTCGTCGGAGCCCATGCTGTTCTCCGGCTTGGTGGACAGCTCCACCCTGTATTCAAATCCGAAAATGCTGTATAGGTAATCGGTAAGGTCAATGACCCCTATAATCTCCTCCTTTATCTGGGAGGGCAGCATGTAAATGTGGGCATCGTCCTGGGTGAAGCACCTTACCCTCATAAGGCCGTGAAGGGCCCCCGAAAGCTCGTGCCGGTGCACAAGCCCAAGCTCCGCCACCCTCTGCGGGAGGTCGCGGTAGCTGTGCAGCTTCCTTCCGTACAGCAGCATACCGCCCGGGCAGTTCATCGGTTTCACCGCGTACCCGGCCCCGTCTATTTCGGTAAAGTACATGTTCTCCTTGTAATGGTCCCAGTGGCCCGAGCGGTGCCACAACTCCTCGCTTAGGATTATCGGTGTCTTAACCTCCTGGTACCCGCGCTTTATATGCTCCTTCCTCCAGAAGTCCTCCAGTATGTTTCTTATCACCATTCCCTTTGGATGGAAGAACGGGAACCCCGGCCCCTCTTCCATTATGCTGAATAGGTCCAGTTCGCGGCCTATTTTTCGGTGGTCTCTTCTCTTGGCCTCCTCCAGCATGTTCAGGTATTCTTCAAGGTCCTTTTTCTTCTCAAAGGAAGTTCCGTAAATCCTCTGCAGCATTTTGTTCTTTTCATCGCCGCGCCAGTACGCCCCCGCCACGCTTAGAAGCTTAAAGGCCCTGACCCTGCCGGTGGACGGAACATGGGGACCGGCGCATAGGTCTGTGAACTCTCCCTGGCTGTAAAATGATATGGGTTCGTCCTCTTCCAGGCCTTCTATAAGTTCCACCTTGTAAGTCTCACCCTTGTCGGCGAAGTATTTTATCGCATCGTCCTTCGCCATTTCATGCCTTACCAGCGGAAGGTCCTCCTTTACAATCTTTGCCATCTCCTCTTCAATCGCCGCCAGGTCGTCGGTTGAAAAGGGCCTTTCTACGTCAAAGTCGTAGTAGAACCCGTCCTGGATGGCCGGCCCTATAGCCAGCTTTGCCTCGGGAAAAAGCCTCTTTACCGCCTGGGCCATAATATGGGAGCTGGTATGCCGAAAGGCGTCCTTCCCGTCCTCGTCCTGGAATGTAAGAAGGTTAAGCTTGCAGTCCTCCTGCAGCCTATAATCCAGGTCTACCAACCTCCCGTCCACGTCGGCTATCACCGCTTCCTTCGCCAGTCTTTTACTGATATCCTCCGCCACTTCCCGGACGGTAATTCCCTTTTGATATTCCTTGCTTGATCCGTCCTTTAGAAATACTTTTATTTTTTCCATTTCCTCTCCTCCATTCGTTGTTTGCCTGCCGAAACAAAATCCTCCCGCCCCAAGCATGCTGCAAGGGACGGGAGGTTATTCCCGCGGTTCCACCCTAAATAGACCATAGGTCCACTCATTGGGGTTATAACGGTACCACCGTTTGCGCTCATCGCGCAAGGCTCCGGGGCGGTCTTCAAAGCATTGGCCCTGAGGGTGCTTTCAGCCGGCGGCATCCTCTCTCTTAAGGGTTCATACTGCTTTTACTCTTCCCATCATTGCCTTTATCCTGTATTTCTATGTAATTATAAAACTATTTTTCCCCAATGTCAACCTTATGATACCCCGATTGTTCGGAAACCTTGTTTAACTTATGGGGACCCGGTGCAGCAGTATCGAGAACATCACCATACCCAGCAGCGCAAAGGGGTAAACCGCCCCGTACCCCGCCGCTGGGTCGTCGCTGCCCACGGCATCTATCGCCGCTCCGAGGCCGGGTGTTGATGTCATGCCACCGCAGATTGCCCCGGACAGCATAACCCAGTTTATGCCGAACAGGTGCCTCCCCACCAGGTATCCCGCAAGTATGGCAGCAGCGCCTACCACAAGCGATACAAAGGCCAGGTATGCCCCGCCGCTTATAAGGGCGTCAAACACCCTATAGCCGTACCTGAGCCCTACAATGCTCAAAAAAAATGCCAGCGATACTTCCCTTATTACCCCCAGTACCCTGCTTCCCATACGGAAATGAATGCCGCCCAGTTTTCCCATATAGCCCAGAAGGAGAGCTCCAATCAGCACACCGCCGGTGGACCCAAGGCTAAAAAATCCCAGCGGGCCCATGGGAACCCTTATGCTGCCTATGGTATACCCGATTATTATGGTCAGGAAAAAACCCGCTATGTCGAAGGTCACTTCCGGTACTTCCCTTGTGCCCGCCGCCGACCTTGCTTCGGCCATTTCCCTTTTGAACACTTCCTTTTCCCTTTCCATGTCAATGCCCAGCAAAAGCGGTATAAAGTTTACCGCTAGTATAACCACCAGGACGCCAAAGGGATAGCTTATTGCATAACCCGCGCCCACAGCGGCCTCCGCTTCGGTGCCGTACCTTGACACCGTTTCTATGGCAGCCCCCAGGCCGGGGGAGCTTGTAAGGGCACCCACGTAGACGCCGGACACCGCGAAGGGGTCCTGACCGGGGCTGGCCAGCACCATAAGATAGGTAACTGCGGCCCCCGCAAAGGTAATTATAAAACCCAGTATTATAAACTTAACCCCGTACTTTTTTACCACCGCTCCAAGGTCCTTGGATGCCAGAAGCCCCACTGCAGCCACGAAGAGCATTAGGAAAAGGTAAAAGAAATCTATATGTACCACGCCGTCGGATAATATACCGGCGGCGTATCCCGGTGCATCAGGGTTTCCTTCATAGGGCAGCGCAAACTTACTATATATAAACCATCCAACCACAAGACCGGTAAAAAGGGCGCCGGAAATCCCCAGGCTGAACCTGCCCACCTTAATCCTCCCCAGCAGAACCCCTGTAAACACCGACACCGCCATTAAAACGAAAGGGCTTGTTATCCATTCCGTCCAGTCAAATACCATCTCCATCCCTCCTTTAGGTTGGAGCTTGTGGTAATCAATGCTTCAATATTCTAATATCATAAAATTGGCCCGTTGTCACTGTCTTTTAGCCCCTATCGCAATATTTTTTCTATTTCAACTATATTCTGATGCCGGGCCTTCAATATGCTCTTGCAGTTATAAAATAAAAAAAATGTGCGCA
>LSQX01131332.1_pt1 | contig 10108 bp, 12 predicted proteins | sample 654561 | NCBI WGS metagenome assembly LSQX01 (sample SAMN04489861, study PRJNA283612) | anaerobic digester metagenome | isolation source: 4 biogas reactors fed with cattle manure at either 37C or 55C with and... | place: Denmark: Kongens Lyngby | collected 2014
AGATGTGTATAAGAGACAGGTGCGGGCCCAGACTGCCCCTTGTGCTCGTCCCTGCTGCTTCCGGCCCCACCGATCATAGTAGGTGCCCGAGATCAATACGTCCCCGGGATGGACTTCATCGCCAGGATGTACCAGAGCAGTGCCCCGTGCCACGAACACATCGGTCACCACTCCACCAAACAGTGCGACAATGTCGCCCACCAGACTTGGGTCGTACTCGGCAGGCTGCCGTTCCACCACTTCGATGACGGCGCGCGTCCCCTCGACGCGGATATCTGCCCAGGCCAGAGACGGAAATTGACTCATAAGAGCCGCCTCCAAGGCCGCTTCGTTCAAAGCCCTTCTAGGTAGACCGCTGAAGAGGCCGTGGGCAACGGCTGCGTTGAGAATTTCATCTGCACGAATCCGATCACTACCTGTAACCTCGATAAACCATACAAAAGACGAGAGATACAAAATGCCTAAGCTCACCACCAGCAGCCCAACGATGAAAAACAGCCGCTTTCTGAGCCGGTTGAGGACAAAGGGCAGCCCCTGCCGCTCGAAGATGGCTGCCCCCACTCCATATGTACGCAGGATAGGACGGAGGCGACGAAAGTGCCGCACTGACAAGCGGGTTATGACAATATCAGTTGTGAGGCGCTCTATTCCCCAGCAAGGAATACCATCTTGTGCTGCCGCATTGAGCGCCCGCTCTACGTACGGCCCTCTAAACCGCACGACTAAATAGCCCACCAGCCATGTCCACAGCTTCGCGGTCATCGCCACACCCCACTCTCCCTCACTGCAGTTCCACGCCGGTGATCCTGCCACCCACCTTGATCTCATCGCTGGAAAGGTAGTGAATCACAAGACCGGCCCCGCTCACGGCAATCACACCCTGGGGGGAGGCTACTCGGATAGCTGTAGTCGTGTATTCCACCAGCCCGCGGTGGTTGGAGATGGATATTTCCAGATTGCCCACGATCTTGATGAGTGCACTGTTAATCACAGCTTCTGGCGGCAAATCCATCAGTTGGGCAAACTGTTTCTTCAGATTGAGCTTCCTGGGCATGCGGCCACTCCCCCTCACCTAACACTATGCCGAACGTGCCTTGGGAATTACAGGACAAAAAAAGAGGCGGCTCTGCAAGTCCGCCTCTCTTCTGTCTCAGTTAGTCCAGCTTCCGCCCATTCTCAAAGTATACTGGCTTGCCAGTGCGGGCAGAGTCATAGATGGCTTCCAGAATCTCCGTGACAATCAAGGCCTGCTCTGGACGGACAACGGGATCTTTGTCTTCCAGGAGGCTCTCGATCCACAGCCGAGCCTCCCGATCACCAGGCGATTCAGCATCACCTTCATAGAAGTCGACACCGCCCACGCCAAGCTGCGGCTTCTTTGTGAAGAGCTTGCCGAACTCTTCGCCGTTGATGCGCAGGCCGTCTTCCATATCCGCGCCACCCTCGGTCCCGCACAGGATAGTACGGCCTTCACCGACCTCCAACGAGTTCAACGCCCAGCTGGATTCCAGATAGATCGTGGCGCCGTCTTCCATTACGATAAACCCGAACGCCGAGTCCTCAACTTCGAATTTTCTGGGATCCCACGGGCCCCAAGCGTTCGCCGCGTTTTCGCGCTTACCAAGTTTATGGTAAGTTGTCCCTACTGCATACTTGGGACGGTAGTTGTCCATCATCCACAGCGTCAGATCCAACGCGTGAGTGCCGATATCAATTAGTGGGCCCCCGCCCTGCTTCTCTTTATCAAGAAACACGCCCCAGGTAGGAACAGCCCTTCTGCGAATAGCCCGTGCCTTAGCCATGTAGATTTCACCCAAATCGCCGCGCCGGCAGGCTGCATACAAGTACTCGCTGTCAGGACGGAAGCGGTTCTGGTAACCGATGGTCAGCTTCTTGCCTGTTCGCTGCGCGGCCTCTACCATGAGGCGGGCTTCCTTGGCAGTCTTGGCCATGGGCTTTTCGCACATCACATGCTTACCCGCCTCCAGGGCAGCAACTGTGATTTCCGCGTGTGAACTGTTGGGCGTGCACACGTGCACTACATCGATAGTCTCATCCTTGAGGAGTTCGCGATAATCTGTGTAGGTCTTGGCTTCGGCCGTCCCGTATTGCTTGGCTGCGCGGACAGCCCGTTCTTCTATAGTGTCGCAAAACGCTACCATTTCCACCGTGTCCAATTTGGCTAAGCCGGGCATATGCTTGCCGTTTGCGATCCCACCGCAGCCAATGATGCCTACCTTTAGCTTCTTTTGTGCCATTCCCACAATCCCTCCATAGTATTTTTCCTCTATCATAACACTTCAATTATAAAGGATCATTCTTCCAGGTGCAAGCAGGAGGCCGCACTTACCTAGCCGGCCAAGGCCTTTTCGCCCGCGGCTCGCGCAGCACTTCGCTCATGATGATCGCCTGCATCAAATCCCGCTTCGTAACCCGAAGTCTGCTCGAGGCCTGCCGCCCTTCTGGAACGTGCTTGCTGATAGGCCGGTGTTCGTCGAAGCTGCTCAGATCATCTTCTTCAAAGCGGCGGTCCGCATCTAGATCCAGAAGTGTTTTCCTTGGCTCTAATCCAGGTGGTTCTGGCTCCTGAGGCGGCCATCCAGGATCGACGCTCGGACTCGGCAGAGGGCGCTGCTGCGAACCAAGACTCTTTAGAACAGCACCAACCACAGCCAGGATAATGTAGACTATGATCCCAATTGGAACTGCAAACTCCACTTCATCACCTACTTCCGAGGCTCAGTCTGAGGTGGCATTTCCTGACCGTCGTCATCCCCGATCCGTTCCCGCATCTTGGTATCAGCGAGAATATTCTGCATGTGGTAGTAATCCATTACCCCCAGTTTGCCTTCCTTCAAGGCAGCGGCAAGTGCCAATGGGATCTGAGCTTCAGCCTCCACCACGCGCGCCCGCATTTCCTCAACGCGTGCCCGCATTTCCTGTTCCCGAGCTTGGGCTGCGAATCGCCGCTCTGCTGCTTTGGCCATGGCGATGCTTTTATCAGCTTCGGCCTGATCGATCTGGAGAGTGGCGCCAATATTGCGACCCACGTCCACATCGGCAATGTCAATGGATAGGATTTCAAACGCAGTGCCGGCATCCAGTCCCTTCTGAAGCACGGTGCGGGAAATGGCATCGGGGTTTTCGAGAATTTCCTCATGTGATTCGCCTGAACCAACTGTGGTCACGATACCCTCACCGACACGAGCGATAATGGTAGCCTCGCCTGCTCCACCTACCAAGCGGTCGATGTTCGCCCGCACAGTCACCCGGGCCTTGACTTTCAGTTCAATGCCATTCTTGGCAACCGCCGAGATAACTGGGGTTTCGATCACCTTGGGATTGACGCTCATTTGAACGGCTTCCAGCACATTCCTACCAGCTAAGTCAATGGCAGCCGCCCGCTCAAAAGTGAGCTCAATGTCGGCTCGCTGTGCAGCAATCAAGGCATCAACCACATTGTCCACATTGCCTCCCGCCAGATAGTGGGCCTCCAGCTTATCGATTGTGGTCTCCACCCCCGCCTTCTGAGCCTTAATAAACGGCAGAATGATGCGAGCCGGGGGTACCCTTCTCAGGCGCATCCCCACGAGAGTCATGATTCCGACGTTCACGCCAGCTGCAATCGCCGAAATCCACAATCCCACGGGCACAAACGTAAAGAACATCCACAGCAGAAGAATGATAATCAACAGGGGTATTGCCGTCACGAAGATGCCTTCCATGCGCTTACCTCCTTAGTCTTGCGGTTCACCGCAAATTTCTCGAACTACTACCCGGGTTCCTTCCACCTTTATCACTTTGATGGGCTTATTGGGGTCCATGTATCCCCCGTCAGACACCACATCATACCTTTCCCCGTCAATCATGGCTGTTCCTGCCGGGCGCAGAGGTGTAAGAGTGGTGCCTTCCTTGCCCAGAAGGTGTTGAAAGTCGCGGGGTCCTTGGTAACCTAGACTCTGCTCTTCACGGTGGGACAGCACGAGTTTCCTGAACAGGCGGGAGTGAAGGATGCGGTTCCACAGCAGAACAACAGCCAAGATACTCGCGGCTAAGGCAACCGTCAAACCTACTAGGCCGGCCTGCAGGCTGCCAAACGCCATGATAATCCCTGCTGCTACACCTACAAATCCCAATAGGCCCACGAGGCCAAACCCGGGCAGGACGAACGTCTCAATCATGAGCAGAATAAGCCCCAGGACGAAGAGGCCAATGGCCTCAATCCCCACTAATCCGGCCAAATAGCGCCCGCCAAAGAATAAGATCAGGCAGATTAGGCCGCTTGTGCCCGGCACTCCCCAGCCGGGAGTAGTGATCTCAAAAATCAAACCCAAGAAACCTAACGTAAGCAGAAGTGAACTCACGACTGAGTTTGTTACAAATCTGGCCAAGTGTTCAGCCCAACCCAAGGTGAGCTGCTCAACGCGCGCTCCGGCATACCCGAAGTGACCCAGTGCTTCGTTCCGGGAGGCTGCGATAGCATCGGCATAGCCTTCTTCCAGCGCATTTTGAGCTGACAAAGTCAGAATCTTCCCTTCAGGGGCCAGGTCCTCCACCACCACATCAGCATCCACCATGGCTGCCGCGATGCGCGGATTTCTGCCGGTTCGCTCTGCAGTGGCCTCAAATTCGGCCCGTACTGCTGATACAGTCTTTTCCTCTGCTGGACGAGGTTCAGCAGCCCCAATACTGCTGCCAGGCGCCATCACGATTTCTGGTGCTGCGAGGGCGATCAAAGCCCCAGCTGACCATGCCCGATCCGTAATATAGCTCATTACCGGCACCTTAGCGCGGACTACCGCATCACGGATCTCCGCAGCCGCGGCAATCAATCCCCCAAAGGTGTTGATCTCCAACAAAACAGCGGCACCTGCACGCTCAGCGCTGGTCAAGCCGCGGCGTACGAAGGCTGCCAGGCCAAAATCGATCTCCCCCGTAACTGGAATCACGTAGACCAACTGCGGGTTCTCTCCTTGCTGGCTTACGGCACCGAGTGCCGCTCCAGTTGGCCACATCAACAGCACAGCTAGTAGTAGAACAATTGACTTGCGCATGGCTCACCAACTTTCTGTTCTAAAAAAGGGCTCGATATCTTGTACGACATCAAGCCCTTTCTATATACTACCTAGCGATATTTCCTCTTGCGGGCCGCTTCGGATTTTTTCTTGCGGCGAACACTTGGTTTTTCATAGTGCTCGCGCTTTCTTACCTCCGATAGAACACCAGACATCCGTATCTGTTTCTTAAAACGGCGTAAAGCATTATCGAGGGACTCATTCTTACCTACCTTGACTTCTGCCACCAGTATCCCTCCTTCCAATGCCGACCACCAGTGCCGCAAATCAAGAACAACACGGTTTCCGCATGATATCCTCGTTTATTATAAACGATATCCAACAGGCGGTCAATATAACGAAATCTTACCCGGGCGGCCATTGTAGATTGCGGCCGCCTAAAAGATGGAAATGCAAATGGGAAATCGTCTGGCCTCCCTCGCGGCCTGTGTTAACTACAATCCGGAACCCCTCGTCGAGTTTTTCCTGGGCTGCTAGCTTTTGGATACTGATGACAATCTCTCCCATCAGGGCCTCGTGCTCCGCTTCGAGATGGGCAACGCTCTCAATATGCTCCTTGGGAATAACCAAGATGTGCACAGGGGCTGCAGGGTTAATATCGCGAAAAGCAATGATCCGCTCATTCTCAAATACTATCTCAGAAGGGATCTCCCTGGCGGCTATCCTGCAGAACAGGCAATCCTTGCTCACTACGCCACCTCCTTCCCCCAACAACGTCTTGATCCAAATTTAGACAAGTATGCCCCAAATCCCTTTCGCATCGGCCGTCTTACCATGAACTGTTACAGTCGTGCCCACCAAGCGATCAGACTCAGCAGCGAACTGCACCCGCACGTAGTTTGCCGTAAGGCCCTCGCCGATGCCACCTTGTACCTCTTCCACTAATACGTCCACATCCCGATCCACATACCTGGCATGGAAGTTCCTGGCCAAACCCTCGCCAAGCTTAATCAGGGCCTGGCTCCGTTCGTCCTTAACAGAAGCTGGGATCTGATTAGGAAAGCGGGCTGCGGGCGTCCCTGTCCGCCTGGAATAGCGGAACACGTGCAGTCGGCTGAAAGCCATCTCTTCCACAAACTGCATCGTCTCCCCAAATTCCGCATCGGTTTCACCCGGAAAACCGACTATCACATCGGTGGTGACGGCTAACTCCGGAATCTGCTGGTAGGCATGTTCGACGATACGCCTGTACTCAGAAGTGGTGTAGCGGCGGCGCATTCTCTGCAGAACGCTGTCGGAACCGCTCTGCAGCGGGATATGCAGATGAGCACACACCTTTGGTTCGTAAGCCACAAGCTCCAGAAGCTCTGGAGTTATCTCATGGGGATCAACCGAACTGATGCGAATGCGTTCAAGGCCGGGAACTGGCAGGAGGGCTTTGATGGCATCTGACAAGTCCAGCTGTGGATCGAAGTCTTGACCGTAAGCGCCCAGATGCACACCTGTAAGCACTATCTCCTGATAACCCTGCTGGGCAATGATCTCTGCCTGCTCCACTACAGCCGCCAGTGGCCGACTGCGGGGCTTACCTCGCGCATAGGGGACGCGACAGTAAGAGCAGAATTGGCTGCATCCATCTTGGATCTTCAGGGTAGCCCTAGTTCTGCCTTCAAAGGAGCTTACGGGTAGTTCTTCAAACTCGTCCACCGCGAAGATATCATCCACCACCACACAGACCGGCTGGCTGTCTCTTTCCGGAAGTGACTCAACCAGCCGCAGCAGGTCTTCCCGCTGGTGGGTCCCCACGACCAGATCAACGCCCTCAATCTCCACAACCTGTTCCGGAGACGCTTGTGCCAGACAGCCCATCACGACCACCCGAGCGTCTGGATTCTGGCGGTGGGCGCGGCGGATCATCTGGCGAGATTTGCGGTCCCCCATATTTGTGACTGTACACGTATTGATCAGATAGACATCTGCATCCTGATCAAAGTCAACCAGCTCGTAGCCAGCGGCGCGAAACTGCGCCAGCACCGCATCTGTGTCATATTGATTGACTTTGCAGCCTAAAGTGCAGACGGCTATAGTCTTTCTGTGCTGCACTAACCTAAATCCCCCCACCGATAACCAACTAAACTCAAAGCGACCAGACCAGCGGTTTCTGTCCGTAAGATGCGCGGTCCTAAGGAGACTACCCAGGCCCCAAGCCTGCGAGCCGCTTCCACCTCATCAGGATGGAATCCACCTTCCGGACCGATAACGATGGACACGCCCCGGCAATGCTGGACTGGCACGCTCTTAATCCCAAGCCGCTCCTCATGCTCGTAGGGCAGCAGCACCAGCTCATCTTGGGTCTTGGCCTTTAGCTCCTCCAACACACGATCAAAGCTCACGATGGGCATGACTACCGGTAGTTCTGCCCGTAAGCACTGTTTTGCCGCTTCCTGTGCAATCCGCTGCCAGCGCTGCACCCGTTTGCTGGCCGCCGCGGAATCAAGCTTGACCACAGTATACTGGGACACAAAGGGAATTACCTCCTTTACCCCCAGCTCTACGGCTTTTTGGATCACAAAATCCATCTTGTCCCCTTTGCCGAGCCCCTGATAGAGCCTAAGGAGCAGGGGTGGTTCCTGGTACGAACGAAAACGCTGTACGATTTGTCCTTCCACGGCATCGCGGCATACGGTGCGCAGCTCGACAATACCGATTTCTCCTGAACCGAAGGCCACCTCAATATGATCTCCTGGTCTGAGACGAAGGACACGCGCCACGTGGTGCGCATCATCACCGCTGATGCGCACCAGTGTACCCGAGACGTTATTGTCTGTCAAGAAAAACCGCGGCACTGCTCTACCCCTTTATGAAACAATATCCAACCCATTCCTGCTGCTGTTTCCGCTGATCCAGAGCAAATCCGTGACGTTCGGCAGCCACTTCGACTTCCCTGGCGCGCGCCTCGATAATCCCGCCAGCGATAAGCACCCCGCCCTCCGGCAAAACCTCTGCCGCCTGCGGAAGCATGTCCACAATCACATCGGCGATAATGTTGGCCACGATAATATCCGGCGTCCCAGTTAAGCTGTCGAGGCTTCCTTGGGTGATAGTATAGCTTACGCTGTTGAGATCGCGATTCTCAGCCGCTGCTTGCACCGCAGTTACATCTACATCTGCCGCCGCCACTTTGGCTCCCAGCTTAGCGCAGGCAATAGCCAGAATACCGGAACCAGTTCCCACATCCCATACCGTTTTTCCAACCAGGTCAAGCTCCTGCAAAAACTCCAAACACATCACCGTGGTAGGATGCGTGCCCGTTCCAAAAGCCATGCCGGGATCGAGGGTGATTATCACGTCCCTATCCTCCATGGGCTCCTGCAGAGTCTCCCATGAAGGCTGCACTACTATCCGTCCAATGCGTACTGGATGGTAGTACGCTTTCCAAGCGTGGGCCCAGTCCTTCTCCTGGACGACGGCAGTTGAGATCTCAACTTCACCTGGATCAAGGCCGTAGTTCCTCAGCTCGTCAATCTTGGCCTTGAGGTGTGCTAGTTCAGCGGAGCTTTTCGCTTCAGGAAGATAACAGCTTACGCGTATCCGGCCGTGCTGGGTCAATTCTGGGAAATAATCGCCCATTCCTGCTTCTTGAGCGATCTCCACCAGGGCAGGATCGTCCACAGCTACACCTTGCGCTCCGAACTCGGCCAGGATGGCATACAGGGCTTCCGCAGCCTCCTGGTTTATGCCAATCGATACTTCCTGCCACGCTTTCATTCTCTCGCCTCCCTGCGGCAAAAAGTGCCCTGCTCAAAACAGGGCACACTCACGTTAACGCAGCGCATCTTTCATGCGTTCAAAGAAGCCTTTGTTTCCCGTTTGCACTTCTTCCCCAGACGCTTTAGCAAACTCCCGCAGAAGTTCCTTCTGCCGGGCAGTGAGTTTTGTTGGAGTCACCACTCTCAAAGTGACTAGCTGATCGCCACGGCCGTACCCACGCACATCTTGGATGCCTTTTCCCCTCAGGCGGAAGGTTCTGCCTGTCTGCGTCCCCTCTGGAACCCTAAGTTTCACTGACCCCTCCAGCGTGGGGACGTCAACCTCATCGCCTAAGGCAGCCTGAACAAAAGAGATGGGAATCTCACAAAGCACGTTGTTGCCTTCGCGTGTAAACAGTTCATGGGGCCGGACATGTACAACAATTAAGAGATCACCAGGAGGTCCGCCGCGGTAACCCGCTTCTCCCTGACCAGATAGACGCACATACTGACCGCTATCGATTCCGGCGGGAATCTTCACTTTCAGGCGGCTGGTACGCCGCACCGTGCCTGCACCCTGGCATTCTCGGCAAGGAGTCTCGAAGATCTTACCCTCACCACGGCAGCGCGTGCAAGTGCGAGTGGTCGCGAATTGACCCAACGGCGTGTTCTGCACATAGCGCATCTGGCCCGTACCCTGACAGTCCGGACAGTTGATGATCGGGGTGCCTGGTTCGGCCTGGTTGCCGTGGCAGCGGTCGCAGACCACAGTCCGGGGCACTTCTACCGTTGTCTCCAATCCAAAAGCGGCTTCCTCAAAGCTAATGGTGAGATCATAGTGGATGTCGGCTCCTCGGCGCGGCCGCTGTGAAGGGCGGCCGCCAAATCCGCCAAAAAACAGGTCAGAGAACAGGTCGCNNGGTCCGCTCCGCCTTCAAATGCGGCGTGGCCGAACTGATCGTACTTCGCACGCCTTTCCTGATCACCTAAAACGGCATAAGCCTCGTTGATCTCCTTAAAGCGCTCCTCGGCTCCTTCAGACTTGTTGACATCTGGATGGTACTTCCTGGCCAAGCGCCGATAAGCCTTCTTAATCTCTTCCTCACTGGCATCCCGGGATACACCCAGCACTTCGTAATAGTCTCGTTTGGCCAAGAATTACACCACCTTTGCCTTTGCCGCTCTACTTCTCCTCAGTAAAATCGGCATCAACAACATCCTCGTTGGGCGCGCTGCCGCCAGCACTCTGACCCGGCTGGCCTTGAGCCTGCGCCTGTTCGTAGAGTTTCTGAGATATGCCGTGCATGACCTCGTCCAAGGCCTTCATCTTGGCTTTGATCTCTT
>LSQX01212052.1_pt1 | contig 10108 bp, 8 predicted proteins | sample 654561 | NCBI WGS metagenome assembly LSQX01 (sample SAMN04489861, study PRJNA283612) | anaerobic digester metagenome | isolation source: 4 biogas reactors fed with cattle manure at either 37C or 55C with and... | place: Denmark: Kongens Lyngby | collected 2014
ATGGTCTTGCCCGACATGCTGGTGACGATGTCCGACGGGCGGTACGAGTTGCCGTCGATGGCGTTCTCGACCGCCGGCACCACCACCACCAGGTTCACCGGCAGGTCCATGCCCGCGGCGGCGACGAAGGTGCCCATCACCGAGCCGGCGCCGAGCATGTCGTACTTCATCTCCTCGATGCCGCCCTGNNAAGGTGATGCCCTTGCCGACCAGCACGTAGGGCTTGGCGTCGCCGCCGTTGTTCCACTTCAGGACGATCAGCTTCGGCGCGTTGGCCGAGCCGCGGGCGACCGCGAGCAGCGAGCCCATGCCGAGCTTCTCCATGTCCTCGCGCTCGAGCACCTCGCAGGAGGCCTTGTCGAACTTCGCCGCGAAGTCGCGCGCCTGCTGCGCCAGGTAGGCCGGGTTGCAGATGTTGGGGGGCAGGTGGCCGAGCTCGCGCGTGAAGTCGATGCCGGCGGCGATCGCCCGGCCCTGGGCCAGCGCGGCCTCGTCGCTGCCGGCGATCCCCAGGCGCTCGAGGCCCTTCTCGCTGCGCTTCCTGTTCTTCTCGCCCAGCGTGGCGGTGTAGCGGTAGGCGGCGTGGTCGGCGGCGATCGCGGCCTGGCGGACGTTCCAGGACGCGTCGCGGCCGGGGACATCGAGCTCGGGCAGCGTCAGCAGGGCCGAGCGCACCGGGCCGGTCCTGAGCGCGCGCACGGCGTCGGCGACCGCCTTGAGGTACTGCGGCACGGCGAACTTGCCCGCCTCGCCCAGGCCCACGACCAGCACGCGCGGCGCCGTGACGCCCGGGAGGTCGTGCAGCATCGAGCTGCGGCCGGTGGCGCCGTCGACATCGCCGCGGGCGGCCAGTGCCGACAGGCGGCCTCCGCTGGCCTCGTCGAGCGCGCGGGCGGAGGCGGCCAGGGTCTTGTCGGCGAAGGCGCCGACCACGACGCAGTCGACGTCGGCGGTGGCGGGGGCGGCGGTGTTCAGGGCAAGTTCGAGGGTCATGGGGTCCTGTCGTGGAGTTCTGGCGTGAAGTGTTCCTTACAATCCGCGGTCCAGAATGCGGCGACGCGCCGCTGCGCCAGGGTCCCGGCGCGGCCGTAGCGGTGTAATGGACGAACCCCCGATTCTAATGCAAGGCCGCCCCCGGATGCCGAAGCTCGACAGCTACCTGTTCCGCGAATTCGCCCAATCCACGTTCGCGGCGCTCGTTGTGCTGATGATCGTGAGCCTGGGCGGGGTTTTCGCCGACGTCCTCGGCGATATCGCCCGCGGCCGGGTCCCGGCGGGCCTGATGCTGTCCCAGCTCGGGCTGCAGGTGCTCAACTACCTGCCGCTGATCCTGCCCCTTGGCCTGATGCTGGGGCTGCTGCTGGCCGTGGGACGGCTGTACCGGGATTCGGAGATGCCGGTGCTGGTGGCGACCGGGGTCGGCCCGCGGCGGCTGCTCCGGCCGCTGATGCTGCTGGTCCTGCCCGTGGTGGCGGTGATCGCCGCCTGTTCGATGTGGCTCGGGCCCTGGGCCAACGACTATTCGCAGCGGATGGTGGCCGAAGGCAACCGCAGCCTGCTGCTGGCCGGCCTCGAAGCCGGCCGCTTCGTCGAGCTGCCCGGCGGGGGAGGCGTGGTCTACGTTGGCGCGATGTCCGGCGAGGGCTCGGCCCTGGGCCGGGTCTTCGTCTATCGCCAGTCCGGCGAGCGCATGGACGTGACCACCGCGCGCAGCGGCCGCCTGACCGTCGACGGCGCCGAACGCTACCTCGACCTCCGGGAGGGCTTCCGGGTCGAGGGCCCGCTGAGCGACAGCCTTGATTTCAGGATGATGCGCTACGAGCGCAACGAGCTGCGCCTGCCGGACGCCGAGACCCGCCAGGCGGACGACAACCCCGAGTACGACACCACCCTGGCCCTGCTTGGCGACCCGCGGCCGGAAGCGCGCGCCCAGCTGCATTCCCGGATCGCACCGCCGCTGCTGGCGCTGGCGTTCGCGCTGCTGGCGGTGCCGCTGGCCCGCAGCCCGCCGCGGCAGGCGCGCTATGGCCGCATCGCGCTGGGCTTCCTCGCCTACGTGGTGGGCATGAACTTCATGCTTCTGGGGACCCGGTGGCTGGCCGACGGGGTGCTCCCCGTGCACCTGGGGCTGTGGTGGCTGGTGCTGCCGCTGCTGGCCGGGGGCGCCTGGCTGTACTTCCGCGATGGCCGCGTCGGCGCGCCGCGCCGCCGCGCCGGGAGCGCGCCGCGATGATGCCGCTGCCCCGGATCCACGACCTCCTCGTCGCCCGCGTCGTGGTGGCGACCGTGCTCCTCGCCTGGGCCGTGCTGGTGGGCCTGGACGCGGTGCTCGCCGCGGTCGACGAGATCGACAACATGGGCCAGGGCGAGTACGGCTTCGTGAGCGTGCTCACCTACGTCGCGTACACGGTCCCGCGCCGTGCCTACACCATGTTCCCGACCGCGGCGGTGATCGGCACGCTGATGGGCCTGGGCCAGCTTGCCGCCAGCTCCGAGCTCACCGCCCTGCGCGCGCTGGGGGTGTCGCGGCGCCGGCTGAGCCTGTCGGTGGCGGTGCCGCTGGCCCTGCTGACCGCGCTGATGATGCTCAGCGGCGAGACGCTGGGCCCCGGCGCGCAGCGCGCCGCCGATGCCATGCGCGCGTCCGCGCGCTCCAGCGACATGATCGTGGCCCGCTATTCGGGCCTCTGGGCGCGCGAGGGCAACACCTTCCTCAACGCGCGCGACGGGCGCGAGCGCAGCGACGACGGCGAGGCCTGGCTGGAGCTCAACGACGTGCGCCTGTTCGAGTTCGCCGACGACGGCCGCCTGGAGTCGGTCGCTCAGGTCGGCCTGGCCGAGCATCGCGACGGCGGCTGGCGGCTGCGGGACGTGCGCCGCGTGACCTTCGAGGAGCGCTCGGTGGCCGAGGTCCGCGTCGACGAGGAGCGCTGGGACTCGCAGCTCGACGCCGCGTCCCTCGCCGCCAGCGCCGGCGGCGCCTTCCGCCCGCGCTACATGTCGGCGCGCGAGCTCGCCGAGGGCATCGATTACCGGCGCCGGAACCGGCTCGACGCCAGCGAGTTCGAGGAGCACTACTGGGGGCGCTGGTACTACCCGGTGAACGTGCTCGCGCTGTGCCTGGCCGCGATGCCGTTCGCGTTCGGTTCGCTGCGCAGCGGCGGGCTCGGCCGGAGGCTGTTCATCGGCGTGGTGTTCGCGCTCGGCTTCTGGATGCTGCAGAACCAGGTGGCCAAGCTGGCGGCGGTCTACGGCTTCGATTACCGGGTCGCCTATGCCGTGCCTCCGGTGCTGATGATGACCGTCTCCTGGCTGCTGTTTCGCCGGCGCAGCGGCTGAGCGGCCGCGATCGGCCGCCTCTCCGGGGGCGTGCGCCGCGGCGTTTGAATCCCCCGCCGCCGGCGTCGACAATGGCGCCCCCTGACAGCCGGCGCGCCGCGACATGACCATCCTCCGCATGACCGACCTCGACCTTGCCGGCAAGCGCGTGCTGGTCCGCCAGGACCTCAACGTGCCGGTCGCCGACGGCCGCGTGACCTCCGACCAGCGCATCCTGGCCTCGCTGCCGACGCTGCGCGCCCTGCTCGACGCCGGTGCCGCGGTGATGGTGATGTCCCACCTGGGCCGCCCGAAGGAGGGCGCGTGGAGCGAGGTCGACTCGCTGGCCCCCGTCGCCCTGCGCCTGGGCGAACTGCTCGGCCGCGAGGTGCCGCTGGTGCGCGACTACCTCGACGGCGTCGACGTCGCGCCCGGGCAGCTGGTGCTGCTGGAGAACTGCCGGATGAACGTCGGCGAGAAGGCCGACGACGAGACGCTGGCGAAGCGCTATGCCGCGCTCTGCGACGTCTTCGTCATGGACGCCTTCGGCACCGCGCACCGCGCCCAGGCCTCCACCCACGGCGTGATCCGCCAGGCCGCGCAGGCCGCGGGCGGGCCGCTGCTGATGGCCGAGCTGGACGCGCTGGGCAAGGCGCTGAAGGACCCCGCGCGGCCGCTGCTGGCGATCGTGGCCGGCTCCAAGGTCTCGACCAAGCTCGAGCTGCTGTCCTCGCTGGTGGGCAAGGTCGACCAGCTGATCGTGGGCGGCGGCATCGCCAACACCTTCATCGCCGCCGCCGGGCACGGCGTCGGCAAGTCGCTGCACGAGGCCGACCTGGTCGACACCGCGAGGAAGATCATGGCCGACGCCCGCGCCCGCGGCGCAGACATCCCGGTGCCGACCGACGTGGTGGTGGCGCCGGCCTTCGCCGCCGACGCGCCGGCGACGGTCAAGGCCGTGGGCGCCATCGGCGCCGACGACATGGTGCTCGACATCGGCCCGGAGACCGCTCAGCGCTACGCGGCGCTGATCGCCGGGGCCGGCACCGTGGTCTGGAACGGTCCGGTGGGTGTGTTCGAGTTCGACGCCTTCGGCAAGGGCACGCAGACCCTGGCGCGCGCGATCGCGGACTCGAAGGCGTTCTCGATCGCCGGCGGCGGCGACACCCTGGCCGCGGTCGACAAGTACGGCATCGCCGACGGCGTCGGCTACATCTCCACCGGCGGCGGCGCCTTCCTCGAGTTCCTCGAGGGCAAGACCCTGCCGGCGGTCGCGGCGCTTGAGCAGCGCGGCGGCTGAGCGGGGCGCAGCGCCCGGCGCGGTCGCTTTGCGAACCGCGCGCCCACCCGCAATCCGGCTCGGCTAGCATTGGGGCGACCCGTCCCCACCCGCCGAACCCGAGGCCCCCGATGTCCGAATACCGCCGCGGCACCCGCATCCTGGCCACCCTGGGGCCGGCGTCGGACGCGCCCGGCGTGCTCGACGCGCTGGTGCGCGCGGGCATCAACGCGGTGCGGCTGAACTTCTCCCACGGCGTCCCCGCCGACCACGTGCGGCGCGCGCAGGAAGTGCGCGAGGCCGCCGCGCGGGCCGGCGTCGAGGTCGGCATCCTCGCCGACCTGCCCGGGCCGAAGATCCGCATCGAGCGCTTCGAGGGCGGCAGCGTGGAGCTGCGCGCGGGCGACCGCTTCGAGCTCTACGCCCGGGACGACGCGCCCCCGGGCAGCGCCGCCGGCGTGGGCGTGAGCTACCTGGGCCTCCCCGGCGACCTGGCCGTGGGCGACGTGCTGCTGCTCGACGACGGCATGGTGCAGCTGCGCGTGCTCGCGATCGAGGGCGACACCATCGCCACCACCGTGCTCAACGACGGCGTGCTGTCCGACCGCAAGGGCCTGAACAAGCAGGGCGGCGGGCTGTCGCTGGGCGCGATCACCGACCACGACCGCGAGCTGATCAGGGTCGCCGCCGACATCGGCGTCGACTTCATCGCCGTGTCCTTCTGCCGCAGCGCCGAGGACATGCACGAGGCGCGGCGGGTGGCCCGCGCGCACGGCAGCGATGCCGCGCTGGTGTCGAAGATCGAGCGCGCGGAGGCGATCGAGAACCTGGGCGAGATCATCGACGCCAGCGACGTGGTCATGGTCGCGCGCGGCGACCTCGGCGTCGAGATCGGCGACGCCGAGCTGCCCGGCCTCCAGAAGAAGATCATCCGCGAGACGCTTGCCCGCAACCGCGTGGTCATCACGGCCACGCAGATGCTGCAGTCGATGGTGGAAAGCCCGATGCCGACCCGGGCCGAGGTGCTCGACGTGGCCAACGCGGTGATCGACGGCACCGACGCGGTGATGCTGTCCGCCGAGACCGCGGCGGGCGCCCATCCGGTGCGGGCCGTGGAGGCGATGTCGCGGATCTGCGTCGGCGCGGAAAAGCAGTTCGAGCACGACACCGACTTCGAACGCGCGCAGCGGGGGCTGCAGCGCGCCGACCAGGCCATCGCGATGGCCGCCATGTTCCTCAGCGAGCACATCGGCGTGGCCGCGATCGTGGCCATGACCGAATCCGGCGGCACCGCGCGCTTCCTCTCGCGCTTCCGCTCGAGCGCCCCGATCTACGCCTTCTCCCGCCACGCCGGCACCCGTCGCCGCATGAGCCTGATGCGCGACGTGTTCCCGATGGCGCACGACAGCCGCGGCCAGGGCGCGCGCGAGGCCGCCCGCGACGCCATGGCCCTGCTGGTGGCCGCCGGCCTGCTTTCCGCCGGCGACCGGGTGGTCTTCACCAGCGGCGAGGCGATGGAGACCCACGGCGCGACGAACACCCTGCGCCTGCTCCAGGTGGGCCAGGACGGCGCCGCCCAGGGCCTCGGCTCCCTCTGACCCCGGTACTCGCCGTGGAGCAGCATCCTTTGTAGGAGCGGCTATAGCCGCGATTGGCCGGGATTGCGGCTATAGCCACGATCGGCCCGGATCGCGGCTATAGCCGCTCCTGCAAAGGGCGTTTCGCGGGCCCCGGGTGGGGTCGCCGGGGCTTCCAGGGGGCCAAGCGGCTATACTGGGCGGCCCCGTCGCCAGCCCCCGGAGTCCGAGAGAATGAGCATCGAACAGCTTGCCGAAACCGCCGTTGCCATGGTCGCCCCCGGAAAGGGCATCATCGCGATCGACGAGTCCTCCGGCACCATCGCCAAGCGCTTCGCCGGCGTCGGCATCGAGAACACCGAGGAGAACCGCCGCGCCTACCGCGAGCTGCTGCTGACGACCCCGGGCCTGAACGAGTACATCAGCGGCGCGATCCTGTTCGACGAGACCATCCGCCAGAAGACGAAGGACGGCGTCCCCTTCGCCCGCTACATGTCGGACAACGGCATGATCCCGGGCATCAAGGTCGACAAGGGCACGCATGCGCTTGCCGGCTTCCCGGGCGAGGTCGTGACCGAGGGCCTGGACGGCCTGCGCGCGCGCCTGGAGGAGTACTACAAGCTGGGCGCCCGCTTCGCCAAGTGGCGCGCGGTCATCAACATCGGCGAGGACATCCCGTCGGGGACCTGCATCGAGGCCAACGCCCACGCGCTGGCGCGCTACGCCGCGCTGTGCCAGGAGCAGGGCCTGGTGCCGATGGTCGAGCCCGAGGTGCTGATGGACGGCAACCACGACATCGACACCTGCTTCGAAGTGTCCGAGGTCACGCTGCGCGCGCTGTTCGACGCCCTGTACAACCACAACGTCGCGCTCGAGGGCACGATCCTGAAGGCCTCGATGGTCCTGCCCGGCAAGGACAGCGACGACACCGCCAGCATCGAGGACGTGGCCGAATCGACCCTGATCTGCCTGAAGTCCGCGGTGCCGGCGATCCTGCCGGGCATCGTGTTCCTGTCCGGCGGCCAGTCCGACGAGGACGCCACCGCGCACCTGGACGCCATGAACCGCATGGGCCCGAACCCGTGGCCGCTGTCGTTCTCCTACGGCCGCGCCATGCAGCAGGCCGCGCTGAAGCTGTGGTCGCAGGACCTGGTGGGCAACTACGATGCCGCCCAGGCCACCGTCTACGAGCGCGCCAAGGCCAACGGCCTGGCCGCCCTGGGGCAGTGGACCCGCGGCTGACCGGATCCCCGGAGCCCCTCTGTGGGAGCGGCTACAGCCGCGATGCATTCGTGATTCAGGAAAGGGCGGCCCGCGAAGGCCGCCCTTTCTTTTCGTGGCGTGCTCAGGGCAGCCCCGCCAGCCACTCGTCGTCGCTGCCTTCGGACACGCCTTCGAACAGCGGCGTCGAGAAGTAGCGTTCGCCGGTGTCGGGCAGCATCGCCAGGATCACCGCGCCTTCCGCCGCATCCTTCGCCACCTGCAGCGCGGCCGCCACGGTGGCGCCGGCCGAGATGCCGGTGAAGATGCCTTCCTCGGCGGCCAGGCGGCGGGCGAGGGCGATGGCCTCGTCATCGGCCACCGAGAGCACCCGGTCGGCGACTTCGCGGTCGAGTACCTCGGGCACGAAGTCCGGGGTCCAGCCCTGGATCTTGTGCGGGGTGAAGTCGCCGCCCTGGAGCAGCGGCGCCACCGCCGGCTCCGCCGCGACCACTTCCACCCCGGGCCGGGCCAGCTTGAGCATCTGGCCGACGCCGGTGAGCGTGCCGCCGGTTCCCCATCCGGTGACGAAGTGGTCGAGGCGACGGCCCGCGAAGTCCTGCAGGATCTCGGCGGCGGTGGTGTTGCGGTGCCAGGCCGGGTTGGCGGGGTTGGCGAACTGGCTGGCCAGGAACCAGCCGTGCTGCTCGGCCAGCTCCCTGGCCTTGCGGACCATCCCGGTGCCACGTTCGGCCGCCGGGGTCAGGATCACGCGGGCCCCGAAGGCCCGCATCAGCTTGCGCCGCTCGACCGAGAACGATTCGGCCATGGTGGCCACGAAGGGATAGCCGCGCGCCGCGCAGATCATGGCCAGCGCGACGCCGGTGTTGCCCGAGGTCGCTTCGACCACGGTGTCGCCGGGCTTGAGCAGCCCCCGCTGCTCTGCGTCGAGGATGATCGCCAGCGCCAGCCGGTCCTTGACCGAGCCGCCGGGGTTGAAGGATTCGACCTTCGCGTAGATCGCAACGCCCTCGGGCGCGATGCGGTTCAGTCGCACCACGGGGGTGCGGCCGATGGTGTCGAGGATGCTCTCGTGGATCATGGGCCTTCGTCCTGTCGGTGGGAGGAGGGACGTGCGGCCGGGCGTGGGCCCGGCCAGTGGCCAGAGTGCGCCGTAACGCACCAGCGCGCCAGCGGTTGACCGGAACGGCGCATTCCGCACCGGGCCTCATGGCATACGTCGCCGACACGCGAGGCCGATAGAATCCGGGAGCTTGACCCCCGCCCCAGCCCCAGACCATGCCCGAAGTCCCGAACCCGATCCCGAGCGCCCGCCTGCGTGCGTGCTGCGCGGTCCTGCTGGCGATTGCGCTCGGGGCCTGCGGCGCCGATGGCGGGGCCGGCGGACAGGGGGGGGCGCCGGCGGCGGTGGTGACGACGACCACGGTCGCCCCCGTGCCTTTCAGCGACAGCATCCGGGCGCTCGGCACGGTCCAGGCGCGCGAGTCGGTGGAGGTCACGGCCAAGGTCAGCGAGGTGGTCGAGCGGGTCCACTTCGAGAGTGGTGACCTGGTCGCCGCCGGGGCGCCGCTGGTCACCCTCAGCGGACAGCAGCAGCGCGCCGCCCTGGCCGCGGCGCGGGCCACGGCCGAGGAGGCGGACAGGCTGCTGCGCCGGCAGCAGGAGCTGGTCGAGCGGCAGATGGTGTCGCGCGCGGCGCTCGACGCCCAGCGCGCGATCCGCGACAGCGCGCTCGCGCAGGTGCGCCAGATCGAGGCCAACCTCGAGGACCGCGTGGTGCGCGCCCCGTTCGCCGGCGTGCTCGGGGTCCGCCAGGTCAGTCGGGGCGCGCTCATCACCCCGGGCACGGTGATCGCCACGCTCGACGACCTGTCCTCGGTGTACGTCGATTTCCCGGTGCCCGAGGCAAGCCTGTCGCACGTCGCGGTGGGACAGAGGATCAGCGGCACCAGCACCGCATGGCCGGGGCGCGGCTTCGAGGGGCGGGTGAGCAACGTCGGGTCGCGGGTCGACCCCGCCAGCCGCGCCTTCAGCGTCCGCGCCGACTTCGCCAATCCCGAGCGCCTGCTGCGGCCCGGCATGCTGGTCCGGGTGGAGCTCGAGCGCGGCGTGCGGGATGCGCTCCTGGTGCCGGAGATCGCGGTGGTCCAGGTCGGCCGCGACTCCTTCGTGTTCCGCGTCCGCCCCGACGCCACCGTCGAACAGGTGGCGGTGGAGGTCGGCTCGCGCACGCGCGGCATGGCCGAGGTCGTGTCCGGCCTGCGCGACGGCGACCGCATCGTCGTCGACGGCACCGGGAAGCTGCGCGACGGCAGCCCGGTCGTCGAAGCGGCGCCCGGCACGGTGGACACCGACGAGGCCGGCGGGGGCTGAGCCATGGTGCTGTCCGACGTCTCCATCCGCCGCCCCGTGTTCGCCACGGTGATGAGCCTGCTGCTGATGGTGATCGGCGTGATGGCGTTCTCGCGGCTGACGCTGCGCGAGCTGCCGGCCATCGACCCGCCGATCGTGTCGGTGGACGTGAACTACCCCGGCGCCTCGGCCGCGGTGGTCGAGACCCGCATCACCCAGGTCCTCGAGGATGCGCTCGCGGGCATCGAGGGCATCGAGACCCTGCAGTCGCGCAGCCGCAACGGGCGCGCGTCGGTCACCCTGGAGTTCACCCTCCGGCGGGACATCGAGGCCGCGGCCAACGACGTGCGCGACGCCATCA
>LSQX01016117.1_pt1 | contig 10107 bp, 11 predicted proteins | sample 654561 | NCBI WGS metagenome assembly LSQX01 (sample SAMN04489861, study PRJNA283612) | anaerobic digester metagenome | isolation source: 4 biogas reactors fed with cattle manure at either 37C or 55C with and... | place: Denmark: Kongens Lyngby | collected 2014
ACAGCTGCAGCTTGCGGCCGGCCACCAGGTCCTCGATCACGTGGCCGCCGCCGTAGCGGAACTCGCCCGGATGGTACATGTTGGCCGGGTCGTTGTGACGCAGCTGGGTGGCTCCCATGTAGACGTCCACCGCGGCAATGCCGCTGTAGGCAAGCACGTCGTTGATCCAGGCCTCGGAGATGCGCATCTTCGGCTTGCTGTGGCCGAAGTTGAGGAAGCAGCCCGAGGAGCACATGGGCCCGAAGGTGGCGGTGGTGACCACGTCCACCTCCCGGGCGGCCGCTTCCAGGCCGCGCCGGTCGACATAGTCGATCACCTCCTCGGCGGTGAGCACCACGGCCTTGCCGGAGGCGATTTTTTCGTTGATTTCCGCGTACGTCTTGGTCATAGCGCTCTCTTTGGGTAAGGTCCGTCGGGTTCGCCGGAAAAGCGGCTTACTATAGGACGTCCGCACAAAAACAGCAAGGTGGCCCTGCCGGCGGCCGCCAAAAAGAGGGGGGCGGATCTTCGCTGACCCTGTCCCACCGAAACGACCGGAAAAGAGCCCATGGCCGCCATTGTTCTCTCCACCATCAACGCCCGCTACATCCACGCGAGCCTCGGCCTGCGCTGGCTGTACGCCAACCTGGGCGAGCTGCGCGCACAGGCCCGGATCGAGGAGTTCTGCCTGACCGACCGGGTGGCCGACATGGCCGAGCGCATCCTCGCCCACCAGCCGGCCATCGTCGGCATCGGCGTGTACATCTGGAACGCGGCCGAGGTGCGCAGCCTGGTCGGTCTGCTCAAGCGGGTGGTGCCCACGGTGCGTATCGTCCTCGGTGGGCCCGAGGTCAGTCACCTGCCCTTGCGCGTCCCCTTCGACGAGGCCGACTACCTCGTCCAGGGCGAAGGCGAAACCGCCTTCCGCGAGCTGTGCCGGGGACTGCTCGCGGGTCGACCGCCCATGGAGCGGGTCATCGCGGCCGCACCGGCCGAGGTCGATGCGCTCGCCGCACCCTACCCGTTCTACACCGACGAGGACCTGGCCCACCGGCTCGTCTACGTCGAGGCCGCGCGCGGCTGCCCGTTCCGCTGTGCGTTCTGCCTGAGTTCCATCGACCACCGGGTCAGGCCCTTTGCCCTGGAGCCCTTCCTGGCCGAGTTGGACACGCTCTGGCAGCGCGGGGCGCGCACCTTCAAGTTCGTGGACCGCACCTTCAACAGCAGCCTCGCGGCCGCGACCCGCATCCTCGACTTCTTCCTCGCCCGAACCGAGCCCTTTCACGTCCATTTCGAGGTGATCCCGGACCATTTCCCGGCGCTGCTCCGGGAGCGGCTCGCCCGTTTCCCGGCCGGTACCCTGCAGCTCGAGATCGGCATCCAGACCCTGGACGCGGCCACCGCGGCGCGCATCAACCGGCGGCTCGACCTGGAGCGGATCCGGGAGAACCTGCGCTTTCTCGAAGAAGAGACCACCGCCCACCTGCACCTGGACCTGATCGTCGGTCTGCCCGGCGAATCCATCGACCAGTTCGCCGCCCACCTCAACGAACTGGCCACGCTGACCAGCGGCGAGATCCAGATCGGCATCCTCAAGAAACTCTCCGGCACCGCCATCGGCCGCCACGACCGCGACTGGGGCATGGTCTGGGCACCGGACCCGCCCTACGAGATCCTCGAGAACGACCAGATCCCCTTTGGGCGCATGCAGGAGTTGAAACGGCTGGCCCGCTTCTGGGACCTGGTCCGCAACAGCGGCAATTTCCGCCGCACCGCGCCGCTCCTCTGGCCGGACGGCGACGTGTTTACCGGTTTCGACCGGTTCTGCCGCTGGCTGTTTGCCGAGACGCGGGCCACCGCCCAGATCGGCCTGCCGAGGCTCACCGAACTCCTTTTCCGCTACCTGGTGGAGGAGCGCGGCCAGCCAGCCGCCCGGGTGGCGGACTCCCTGGCCGCGGATATCCTCGTGATCAAGGGCCGGGTGCTGCCGGAGGCGGTGCGCGCCCACGTTACCCATCTGCCCGAACAGGCCCGCAGCCTGGGCCCTTCCCTCACCCGGCGTCAGCAGCGCCACCGGGAGGGTGCGGACCGCAGCTGAGCGGGCCGCACCCGGCGTTCGTATGCACCGTTCCCTCTCCCTGGTCCACCATGAGGCCGGTCTGCTCATCCGGCTGACCCTGCCCCTGCTCTTCGCCCAGCTGTCCCAGACCGCCATGGGCTTCGTCGACACGGTCATGGCCGGCCGCTACGCCGGCATCGACCTGGCGGCAGTGGCGGTGGGCTCATCGCTGTTCTTCCCGGTCTTTCTCTTCCTGCTCGGTCTGCAGAGCGCGGTCACCCCCCTGGTCGCCCAGGCCAACGGCCGCGGCGACGCGGCGGCGGTGCGCCGCTCCATCCGCCTGGGTGTGACCATCGGTTTCACGGCCGGGGTGCTGCTCATGCCGGTCCTCTGGTCCATGCGACCGTTCATGGTGTGGATGGGGGTGAGCGCCGAGGTGATCCCGATCACCGCCCGCTACCTGTTCGCCATCAGCTGGGGACTGCCGCTGGGCGGGGTGTTCTTCGCCCTCAAGGGCGGCGGCGACGGCCTGGCCCGGCCGCGACTGTCCATGTTCGCCGGCTTTGTCGGTCTGGCGGTGAACATCGTCGCCAACGCTCTCTTCATCTACGGTCGGTTCGGCCTGCCGGAACTCGGCGGGGTCGGCTGCGGCTGGGCCTCGGCCCTGTCCCTGCTGGTCATGCCCCTGTGCCTGGCCTGGCTGCTCGCCAGGAGCCGGCTGGCGGGCACCGGCCGCCTGTTCGCGCCGCCGCGGGCGGACGCGCCGGCCTCGTCCGGGCCGTCGGTGCGGGGCTACCTCCGCCTGGGTCTGCCGCTCGGTCTGGCGCTGTTCGTCGAGTGTTCGATCTTCGCGCTCATCGCCCTCTTCCTCGCCCGACTGGGGTCCACGGTGGTGGCGGCCCACCAGATCGCCCTCAACTTCACCTCGCTGCTCTACATGCTGCCCTACAGCCTGGCCACCGCCCTGACCGTGCGCACCGGGTTCGCCATCGGCCGGCAACGGGTCCGGCGGCTGGCGCGCATCGTCCGCACCGGCCTGGGTCTGGCCCTGGCCGGGTCCACCCTCACCTGCCTGTGCATCGTCGTCTTCCGGGAACAGATCGCCGCCCTGTACACCGCGGAGCCGGCGGTGCGCGTGCTGGCCGCCTCGCTGCTCGTCTACGCGGCCTTCTTTCAGCCGGTGGACGCGCTCCAGGTGAACTGCAGCGGCATCCTGCGCGGCTGCCGGGACACACGGGTGCCGCTGGTGCTCATGCTGGTGGCGTACTGGGGGATCGGCCTGCCGCTCGGCTACGGCCTGGGGATGGCGGGATGGGGGGGAATGGCGCCCGGGCCGCAGGGATTCTGGATCGGGCTGATCGTCGCCCTGGCGGCGGCCGCGGCACTGCTCGGCGGTCGGGTGCGGGTGACCCTGGGGCGGCTGGAGGAAGGGTCGGGCGACCTGCTCAGAGCAGACCGTCCATGACCGCCAGGCACATGTCGGCGCGGTTCAAGGTGTACAGGTGGACACCCGGGGCGCCGCCCTCGATCAGGCCGCGCACCTGCTCGCGGGCGTAGGCCACGCCGATCTCGTAGACCGCGGCCGCCCCGCCCCGCTCGTGGGCCTGCATGATGCTGTTGATCAACTGGCCGGGGACGCGGGCGTTGCACAGCTGCAGGGTGAAGCGCAGCGAGGCCAGGCTGCGGATGGGCAGGACACCCGGAATCACCGGCACCGTCACACCCAGGGCGCGCAGCCGCTCGACATAGTCGAAATAAACCCGGTTGTCGAAATAGAGCTGGGTGATGACGAAATTCGCGCCGCAGTCCACCTTGTGGCGCAGGACGGCGAGGTCGGCGCTGAACGAAGGCGCCTCGGCATGCGCCTCGGGGAAGCCGGCCACGCCGATGGCCAGCTGTGGCTGACGCGCGCGGATGTAGCTGACCAGGTCGGCGGCGTGCGGGAATACGGCGAACAGTTCCTCGTCCGTGCCGGTGAAACCGGCGGGCCGGTCGCCGCGCAGGGCGAGCACGTTGTCGATGCCCAGGGCGCGGATCGATTCGAGAAAACCGTCGATCTTGGCGCGGTCGGCGGTCACCCCGGTGAGATGCGGCATGATCTCGAAGCCGCAGGCGTCGATGAGCCGTTCGCAGATCTCCAGGGTGTTGTCCTGGGTGGAGCCGCCGGCGCCGTAGGTCACCGAGGCGAACAGCGGCCGCAGCTGGCTGAGTTCCCGGGCCGCGTCGACAAAGGCCGGCCACTCGTCCCGATTTTTCGGGGGAAAGAATTCGAGCGAGACAAACGGCCGCCGGCCGGTGATCAGTTGCGGAATCTGCATACTTTTCCTCGTTGTGCGTTCATGGCGCCGGGCCGGTCGGGCCTCAGCGTTTCCTGGTCTTGCGGCCGGCCCACAGGGGGTCCTGGCCGAAACGGGCCTGCCACCACTCCTCGGGATCGTACAGGTCGGACTCCTCGTCGTTCTCAGGCCGCGAGAGCGGAAAGCGGTAGGCCGTGCAATACTGCATGAGCAGTTCGTAGGCGGCGGTGATGCGGACCATGCGCTCGCTGTCCGCACCGTGGCCGGCCGTGTCCGGGTGATGCAGCTTGCTCTGCCGGTGGTAGGCGCGCTTGATCTCGGCGAGCGTCGCCACCTCGCCCAGCCCGAGCAGGTCGCGCGCCCGCTCGATGGCCTGCCACTCCTTGCGGTTCACTCCTCTGCCCTGTCCCGCTGCTTCCAGGACTTCTCGGTGCCCCGCACCAGGCGGCTGATGTTCTGGTAATGCTTGGCCCAGATGAGGGCGACGATGAACGCGGCCAACTGCAGCTTCCAGGCCGGCGCACCGAGCAGGGGCAACCAGAGGAGGATCGCGGCCGAGCCGGCCAGCGAGCCGAGCGACACGAAACCCGACAGCCGCACGGTGAGCAGGAACACGACCAGGCAGCCGACCACGGCCAGCGGCGACAGGGCGAGGAAGGCGCCGAGCGCCGTGGCCACGCCCTTGCCGCCGCGAAAGCGCAGGTACACGGAAAACATGTGGCCGAGCACGGCGGCCGCGCCGCACAGGGCGATGATCAGGTCGCGGCGCGGTTCGCCCTGGACCAGCGGGGCGGCGAGCACCATCGGCGCCCAGCCCTTGACGATGTCGAGCGCCAGCGTCAGCACGCCCTTCTTCCTGCCAAGCAGGCGGGCCACATTGGTCGCGCCGATGTTGCCGCTGCCCTGGGTGCGGATGTCGATGCCGCTGCCGCGGGACAGGAGCAGGCCGAAGGGAATGGCGCCGACAAGGTAGGAGACGAGGATGCAGACAGGACCGGTCAGGGACATGGGCGGGTGGGTGCGGGTTGCAGGGGTTCAGGCCTTGTTGTGGCGGAAGACCAGGTCCAGTTCACTGGCCGCGGCGAAGGTGGCGATCTCGTCCTGCAGCAGGCGGACATAGGGACAGTCGAGGACAGCGAGCAGACTCCGGCGGAGGCGAAAGCCCGGCCCGGCTTGGTCTGCAAAGGGTTCGAGCACGTAGGGGAAGATCTGCGGCCGCCGGCAGACCTCGGGCCGAATCGGGTAGATGCGGCAGCGGCCGTCCGCGGCCAGGTTGGGGCAGCGGGACGCTCGCGGCAGGATCAGGCTCCACCCTTGCTGCCAGCGGACCAGCACTGGGGCCTGCCGTTCGTAGAAGGGTCGGCCGTCGACCAGCAGCGGCGCCTCGTCGTCGGCCCGGTGGGTGCGTGAGGCCTGTGTGTCGATGCGCTCTACCACGAACCGGTCGGCCTCACCCCCGGCGAGCGGGATCTCGAAGTAGGCCTGGTGCATGGCCTCGTCCGGACCGACGCAGCAGAGCGTGCACGCGCAGGGGGCACAGAGCAGGCTGTTGATCCGCTCCAACTCCCGGCTGAGCACCTGCTGGTCAACGAGCGCCGCGGCCGCGGTCACGGCGTCCACCGGCTGTCCGTCCGTGTCCACGATGCGCGCCGCCGGCGGCCGGCCGCTCCTGGCATCGATGAGCGGCGCGAACAACGCCGCATGGGGGAGCAGGTCGCTGGCTGCGTCGGCATAGTGGGCGTCGTTGGTCTCGATGTCCGGGGGCAGTTGCTCGATCACCTCCGCCGGTGCGGCAAAATCGCCGGTCAGGTAGAGGAAGCGGACCATGGCCACCAGCGGCAGCAGCGGCTGTTGCAGCAGTTCCCGTCCCCCCGCCAACGCTTCTTTGTCGATCATTGATCCCCCTTGCAGAATTCGGACCGCACCCTACACAAAAACACCGCGAAACACAAGCGACCACCGCGACCGAGGCCCAGCGCGGGTGAGACGCCTTTACAAGGCCAGGCAAACTGATTACATAGGGCCCAAGAAGGGGCCAGGCCCCAATTCCGCGACAACCGGTGCCGCCGCACCACTGCAGCAGACGACTTCCATGGCGATCCGAACCATCATTACCCACCCCCATCCGGTGCTCCGTCAGAAGGCGGAACAGGTCACCGAGTTCGACGACGAACTGCGCACCCTCATCCTGGACATGGCCGAGACCATGTTCGACGCCCCGGGCGTCGGCCTGGCGGCCAACCAGATCGGCGTGGCCCGCCAGGTGGTGGTGGTCGACCGCTCCACCGGCGACGGCGAGCGTCGCTACCAGGCCCTGGTCAACCCGGTGCTCACCAACGGCGAGGGCAGCGTGGTCGACGACGAAGGCTGCCTGAGCGTGCTCGAGTGCTACGCCAAGGTCAAGCGGTTCCGCAAGATCCACGTCAGCGCCCGGGACGAGCAGGGCAACCCGGTGGAATTCGATGCCGAGGATCGCTTTGCCCGCATCCTCCAGCACGAGGTCGACCACCTCCACGGTACCCTCTTCATCGACCATCTCAGCTCGCTCAAGCGCGCCCTGTACAAGAAGAAACTGAAGAAGATCCTGCGGGAAGAGGCATGAGCGCACCGCTCACCATCGTCTTCATGGGCACGCCGGATTTTGCCGTGCCCTCGCTGCAGGCCCTGCTGGCCGGGCCGGACCGGGTGGCGGCGGTGGTCTGTCAGCCCGATCGGGGAAGCGGCCGGGGCAAGAAGGTGAGCCCGCCGCCGGTCAAGGTGGTGGCCGAGCAGGCCGGCCTGCCGGTGCTGCAGCCGGAATCGGTGCGCACCCCGGCCTTTCTCGAGGCGATCCGAGCCCTGGCGCCGGACCTGCTGGTGGTGGTAGCCTACGGCCGCATCCTGCCCGGGTCGCTGCTCCGCCTGGCGCCACTCGGCGCGATCAACGTGCACGGCTCGCTCCTGCCCCGTTACCGGGGTGCGGCGCCGATCCAGTGGGCGATCATCAACGGCGAGCGGGAGACCGGCATCACCATCATGCAATTGGACGAGGGCATGGACACCGGTCCGGTGCTGCTGTCCGTGCCCGAGCCCATCGGCCCGGAGGACACGGCCGGGGACCTGTTCACCCGGCTCGCTGCTCTCGGCGGCCGCACCCTGACCGCGGCCCTCGACCGGCTGCGCCGGGGTGAGTTCGAGCCGGTTCCCCAGGACCACAACCGGGCCACGCTGGCGCCCATGCTCACCAAGGAACAGGGCCATCTCGACTGGAACCGGCCGGCCGCGGAACTGCATTGCCTGATCCGCGGCCTCGACCCCTGGCCGTCGGCCTATGCCTTCCTCGACAACCTCCGCCTCCGCCTGTTCCGACCCGAGGTGGTGGTCACCCCGGCCGACCTGCCGCCCGGCACCATCAGCCGCGCTGACAAGGAGGGGCTGCTGGTGGCCGCGGCCGACCACTGCCTGCGCATCCGCGAAGTCCAGCCCGAGGGCAGGAAGCGGATGCCCGTTGCCGCCTGGGTGCACGGTGTGTCCATCCCTGCCGGAGCACGGCTCAGCTGATGCGCACCGCCTACCTGGACTGCTTCTCCGGGGTGAGTGGCGACATGCTGCTCGGCGCCCTGCTCGACGTTGGCCTGCCCGAGGCCCATCTGCGTGCGGTGGTGAGTGCGCTGCAACTGGACGGGGTCACCCTCGAGATCAGCCGCCCGGTGGTGCAGGGGTTCGCCGCCACCCGCGTGCAGGTGCACGTCCACCACCACGAACACGACCACGCCCACCGCCACCTGGCCGAGATCGCCGACCTGCTCGAGCGGGCCGACCTGGACCCCGCGGTGCGCGCCCGGGCCCTGGCCGTGTTCACCCGCTTGGCCGAGGCCGAGGCCGCGGTCCATGGGACCACGTCGGATCGCATCCACTTCCACGAGGTCGGCGCTGACGATGCCCTGATGGACATTGTCGGCACCGTGGCCGGTCTGGCCTGGTTGAGGGTCGACCGGCTGGTCTGCTCACCCCTGCCTCTGACCAGCGGCTGGGTCGCCTGCGCCCACGGAGAGGTCCCCCTGCCCGCGCCGGCGGTCTGCCGGCTGCTCGAGGAGGCACCGGTGTACGGCGAAGATCTCCGCCAGGAACTGGTCACGCCCACCGGCGCCGCCCTGGTACGGGAACTGGCCGCCGGCTTCGGTCCGCTGCCGCCCCTGCGCCTCGAATCAACCGGCTACGGCGCGGGGACGAGGGAACGGAGCGATGGCCGCCCCAACCTGCTGCGGCTGCTGCTCGGCCAGTCGCTGGAGGCGGCCGAGGCCCAGCGGGTCGAGGTGCTGGAAACCCATCTGGATGACTGGAACCCGGAATTCTGGCCCTATCTGAGTGGCCGGCTGATGGCTGCCGGCGCCCTGGATGTCTGCCTGATACCCATGCACATGAAAAAGGGGCGGCCGGGCTTCCTGCTGCGGGTGTTGGCCGCGCCCGCGTCCGCCCAACCCCTGATCGAGCTGGTGTTCCGCGAAACCACCGCCATTGGCCTGCGCCGGCGCAGCGAAGAGCGGGTCACCCTGCCCCGGGCTACGGTCACCGTGGCCACCCCCTGGGGCGAACTGGCGGCCAAGCGGGTGCTGACCCCGACCGGCGCGGTGCTCACCCCGGAATACGAGGCCTGCCGGACCGTGGCGGAGCGGCATGGGGTGCCGCTGCAGGCGGTCTACGACGCCGTGCGCCGCGCCGATGGCGACCGCTGACAGGAAAACCATGGATAGGCTCTTGATGTTCATCGCCACCGGCGCCGGCAGCGGCTACCTGCCCAAGGCCCCCGGCACCTGGGGCACCCTGGTCGGCCTGCTCCTCTGGTGGCCGCTCGCCGGGCTCTCTCTGACCGCCTACCTGGCCACGGTCGCAGTGCTGTTCATCGTCGGCGTGGCCAGCGCCGGCGCCGCTGAAAAGATCCTCGACCGGGGCGATCCCGGGGTGGTGGTCATTGACGAGATCGTCGGCGTACTCATCGCCCTGGCCGCGGTCCCGCTCCACCCGGTCGCGGCCCTCGCCGGCTTCGCCCTGTTCCGGCTGTTCGACATCGCCAAACCCTTCCCGGTGGGCTGGGTCGACCGCCACCTGCACGGCGGCCTGGGCATCATGCTCGACGATGTCGCCGCCGGCCTCTACGCCCTGCTCGTCCTCCACCTCGGTCTCTGGCTGCTGGCCTGAACCGCGTGATGCGGCCATGAGCGGGATCATCGACTTCCACACCCACGCCTTTCCCGACCGGGTCGCGACCGCGGCCATCCCGGCCCTGGAGGCCGAGGGCAGCATCCGCGCCCACTTGGACGGCACCGTGGCCGGGCTGCTCGCCTCCATGGACCGCGCCGGTATCGACCAATCGGTAGTCTGCTCCATCGCCACCCGGCCGGAACAGTTCGAACCCATCCTCCACTGGTCGCGGGCCATCCGCTCCGAGAGGATCATCCCCCTGCCCTCCCTGCACCCGGCCGACCCGGACCTGCTCGATCACCTCGCGCTCGTACACGCCGAGGGGTTCAAGGGCATCAAAATGCACTCCTACTACCAGAACTACCTGCTCGACGACCCGCGCCTGGACCCGCTGTACGCGACCCTGGCGGAGACCGGCCTGATCCTGGTGATCCACGCCGGCTACGACATCGCCTACCCGCGCGTGCGCAAGGCGGATCCACATCGGATCCGCGCTGTCTGCCGGAGGTTTCCCGACCTTAAACTGGTGGCCACCCATCTGGGCGGCTGGGATGAATGGGAGGATGTCGAGGAGGTGCTGGTGGGGGAGCC
>LSQX01092782.1_pt1 | contig 10107 bp, 10 predicted proteins | sample 654561 | NCBI WGS metagenome assembly LSQX01 (sample SAMN04489861, study PRJNA283612) | anaerobic digester metagenome | isolation source: 4 biogas reactors fed with cattle manure at either 37C or 55C with and... | place: Denmark: Kongens Lyngby | collected 2014
ATATTGGGCAGGTATGGCAGTAAAGGCCGGCATGATCGGCATCACAGGTACAAATGCCAGACCCAGCATTGCTCCGACATTTGGTGTGGAAAATATGCTGGGGACTAACCCGATTACTTTCGGCATACCTACTGATGAGGATTTTCCCTTTATGCTGGACTGCGCTACAAGCATCAGCCAAAGAGGGAAAATCGAGTTTTATGCGCGCAGCGGCATGGACACGCCGGCCGGCATGGTGATCGCGCGGGACGGAACCGCGCTTACCGACAGTCCCGAAATCCTGAAGCGGCTGACCGACGGAACCGCCGCCCTTGCTCCTCTCGGCGGCATAGGCGACGAACTTGCCGGCTATAAGGGATATGGATACGCCACTGTTGTGGAGATCCTGTCAGCCGCCCTTGCTGCAGGCAGGTTTCTCAAAGCACTCACGAATAAAGACGATCAGGGCAACCCGAAGCCCTATCAGCTCGGCCACTTTTTCATCGTTGTGGATCCCGAAGCCTTCTCCGGCCGCGATACCTTCAAGAAGATTGCCGGCGATATCCTGAGGGAGTTGCGGGCGTCGGAAAAAGCGCCGGGTCAGGATCGCATCTATACGGCGGGCGAAAAGGAGTGGCTGGTCTGGCAGGATCGCAAGGACAAGGGCGTTCCCATCGGAGAGGCCGTTCAAAAAGAGTTAATTGCTGTGCGCGATGAGAAAAACCTGCCGTATAAGTTCCCGTTTGAGCAATAATCTCAATATATCGGCGGAACAAACCGCAGACGTGCCGGCTGATCAAAGAAAAAGCCGTCGATCAGCCGAACTACATTTCAACGATTTCGCTGCCCACGACGCAGGCGGGATTTTCCGGATCCTGCCGGCGGCCGCTGAGGTAGTCATCAATGGCTTGGGCGGCTTTGCGACCGGCTCCCATGGCCTGAATGACGGTGGCTGCGCCGGTCACGGCATCGCCGCCGGCATAAACACCTTCCAAGCTGGTTGCCATGGTCTCTGCTTCCACCACAATGCCACCCCATTTTTGCGTTTCCAGTCCCGGCGTTGTGTTTTTCAGCAATGGATTCGGGATATTGCCGATTGCAATGATTACGGTCTCGACATCCAAGAGAAACCGAGAGCCGGGTTTTGCGATTGGACGGCGGCGGCCGCTGGCATCCGGTTCGCCCAGTTCCATCTCATTGCATTCCAGAGCACGAACCCAACCACTTTCAGTGCCCTGTATCTGAATCGGATTGGTCAGCAGGCGAAAAATAATTCCCTCCTGCTTTGCGTGGTGAATTTCTTCCAGTCTGGCCGGCATTTCGGCCTCGGAGCGGCGGTAGACAATATATACCTCCTCGGCTCCGAGCCTTTTGGCCGAACGTGCCGCATCCATCGCGACATTGCCGCCGCCGACCACCGCCACGCGCTTACCGATTCGAACCGGGGTGTCACAATTCGGAAAAAGATAGGCTTTCATCAGGTTGATACGAGTCAAAAACTCATTAGCGGAATAGACGCCATTGAGATTTTCGCCGGGAATTTTTAAAAAACTGGGCAATCCGGCCCCCGTACCGATAAAAATTGCCTCAAAGCCTTCATTCATCAGATCGGTCAGCGACAGGATTTTGCCGATTACCATATTGGTTTTTATGTCAACGCCGCACCCTCGCAGCGCATCGATTTCTTGTCGGACGATTGCTTTGGGAAGACGAAACTCCGGGATGCCGTACATCAGAACCCCGCCCGCTACATGAAAGGCCTCGAAAACAGTAACGTCATAGCCCTGCTTGGCCAGATCTCCGGCACAGGTCAATCCGGCGGGTCCGGAACCGACCACAGCCACTTTACGGTTTTTCTTGTCGGCTTTGGTCGGCGAGACAGGTTCGTTCGCCATGGCCCAATCGGCAACAAAACGCTCCAAACGCCCGATGGCCACCGGCTCACCTTTGATGCCACGGACACAAAACTTCTCACATTGACTTTCCTGCGGACAGACCCGCCCGCAGATAGCCGGCAGATTGTTGGTCGAGGTAATGATTTCATAGGCATCAGCGAAGTCTCCCGCCACCACCCGCTCGATAAATTCCGGAATTTGGACACTAACGGGGCAACCGCCAACACAGGGTTTATTGCGGCAGTTAAGGCACCGTTTGGCCTCTTCTATGGCCATAGCCTCCGTATAACCCAGAGTAACTTCGCGGAAATTAGCATTGCGAACATCCGGTTCTTGTTCAGGCATCGGAACTTTTTTTAACGCGAGATTAGGCATCGGAGTTTTCCTTTCCGGACAGACGGCAAATATGAGCCTCCAAAGTTTGTTTTTCTTCAGCTTTGTACATCTGCTGACGGCGCATGGCTTCATCGAAATCAACCAAGTGTCCGTCAAAATCAGGGCCGTCGACACAGGCGAATTTGGTTTCGCCACCGACGGTCAAACGGCAGCCCCCGCACATACCGGTACCGTCAATCATGACAGGATTCATGCTGACAATGGTTTTAATTCCATAAGGACGGGTTAGATTGCTGACCATCTTCATCATGATCAGCGGCCCGATGGCCACCACCAGGTCATATTTTATCCCTTTCTCCAATTGTTTTTGCAGAACATCCGTGACAAAACCTTTGACGCCGTTGGAGCCATCGTCGGTCGTGACGAAAAGCCGGGTGCTGACCTTGCGCATTTCTTCCTCGAGGATGATCAGTTCCCGGTTGCGGAATCCGGCAATAATATCCACCTCGACACCCATTTGGTGCAGTTTCTTGGCTTGGGGATAAGCAATGGCCGATCCCAATCCCCCGCCGATGACCGCCGCCTTTCGAGGTTGATCGTAATGGCTGGCCACACCCAGCGGTCCGACAAAATCCAGCAGGTCATCACCCTCATTGAGTTGGCTCAGCATGTGGGTTGTTTTCCCGACAATCTGAAAAATGATGGTCACGGTTCCGGCTTCGCGATCAAAATCAGCGATGGTCAACGGAATGCGCTCACCTTCTTCACAAACACGGAGAATGATGAACTGCCCCGGTTCGGCTTTACGGGCGATCGCCGGCGCCGCGATATCCATTCGGATAACAGAGGGATTCAACGCTTTCTTTTTGACTATTTTATACAATTGGACGCCTCCCTATTGTTTTGTCAACGCTATTTATTATAGATCAAGCAAAATATTTTTCAACCGGCCGGCGATGGCGGCCGTCATTTCTCCATGCAGCATAGCACAAGCCTTCCACAAGAAGAAACAACGGCCATTTGGTTTTGATTGGCATTATTTTTTCATCTTTTTCCCGATGCTTATCGACCCGTCGGGTAAATCATGGTATGCTTTCAAGTGTACAACTTGTGTCTAAACAGTGAGGTGAATCCTATGAATTTTAAAGAGCAAATGGATCAATTGGCCGTCAGCGCCGTTCGTGTGCTATCCATCGAAGGGATACAAAAAGCCAAATCCGGCCACCCCGGCATGCCTCTTGGCGCCGCACCGATTGCTTACGAGCTCTGGGCCAATCATATGAAGCATAATCCGGCTGATCCGTTATGGATCAATCGTGATCGCTTTGTCCTGAGCGCCGGTCATGCATCGATGTTGCTTTATTCTCTGCTCTATTTATTCGGCTATGGTCTTGAGCTGGACGATCTTAAAGCTTTCCGCCAATGGGGCAGCCGGACACCCGGACATCCGGAATGGCGAGAAACCCCGGGCGTTGAGATGACCACCGGTCCTCTCGGCCAAGGTTTGGCCACCGCTGTCGGGATGGCCATCGCCGAAGCGCATCTGGCGGCTCGCTTCAATCGTGAAAACCATCCGATCATTGATCACTACACTTATGTGCTGACCGGTGATGGCTGCATGATGGAGGGCGTTGCTTCCGAGGCGGCTTCTTTGGCCGGAACACTGGGATTGTCCAAGCTGATTGTTTTCTACGACAGCAATAATATTACCATTGAGGGTGACACGGACATGGCCTTCAGGGAAAATGTCGGCAAGCGGCATGAAGCCTACGGCTGGCAGGTAATCAAGGTCGACGACGGCAATGATCGCCTGGCGATCGGCCGGGCCATTGAAGCCGCCAAAGCCGATCGCTCACGGCCGTCAATGATCATTGTCAAAACACAAATCGGCTACGGCTCTCCCCTTGCCGGTCAGGCCAAGACACACGGTGAGCCGCTGGGTGAAGACAATATTGCCAAGACAAAGGCTTATTTGGGCTGGCCAAGCAGTCAAGCTTTCGATGTCCCGGCCGAGCTGACCGACTATATGGCCGAGGTTAAAGCAGAACTAGGCCAAAGCCAAAAAGCTTGGGACCGGTTGATGGAAAGCTATCAAGCTGCTTATCCGAAGCTTTTCGCCGAACTGAAAGCATGCTACAGCGCTGACCTGCCTGATCTGGAAAATGATGACGAGTTTTGGTCTTTTGCCGGACCCCAGGCAACCCGCTCAACCAGCGGTGTCGTTTTGAATCGCTTAGCCGACCTGCTGCCCAACCTGATCGGCGGCAGCGCTGACTTGGCACCTTCGAACAAAACCGAGCTGAAGGGCCGCGGTTGGATCTCTGCCGACGACTTCAGCGGCAGCAACATTCGTTTCGGCGTCCGTGAATTTGCCATGGCCGCTGCGGCTAACGGCATGGCGTTGCATGGTGGTCTGCGGCCGTTTTGTGCTACGTTTTTTGTTTTCACCGATTACGCCAAAGCAGCCATGCGCTTGAGTGCGCTGATGGGCTTGCCGGTTATCTACATTATGACCCATGACAGCATTGGTGTCGGCGAGGACGGTCCTACACATGAACCGATCGAACATCTGACCGCGCTGCGCGCAACGCCGGGCATGACGGTCTATCGTCCGGCCGACGGCAAAGAAACAGCCGCCGGTTATCTTTCGGCCTTGCGCCGGCAAGGACCGACTTGTCTTGTCCTGAGCCGACAAAATCTGCCTACATACGACGAGACCGGTCGCGAGGCTCTCAAAGGCGGGTATATTTTGCGTGATTGCCCGAATCCTTCGGCCATCTTGCTGGCATCCGGATCCGAGGTCAAGCTGATTCTTGAAGCGGCTGACAGCTTGGCGGAAAAAGGCATCGCCGTCCGTGTGGTTTCCATGCCCAGCATGGAGATCTTTGAAGAGCAGTCAAAAGAGTACCAAGAATCCGTTTTGCCCTCTTCGGTTCGTGCGCGTCTGGCCATTGAGGCCGGCGCCACAATGCCTTGGTACCGTTATGTCGGTCTGGACGGCAAAGTCATCGGCGTTGACCGATTCGGGGCATCCGCACCCGCTCATATTTTATATGAAAAGTTCGGTTTGACCGCTCAGGCGATCGTCGACACCGTTGAAGACATGCTTGGTTCATGATCCGCTGATTGGCAAAGCCGTCAAGGTCTGACTGTAAAGGGGCAGATAAACCCGACGAGAGTGCTCAATCCGGCTTTCCATCAGCACGATCTCATGCACCGGACATTTGATTGGCAACCAACACCAAGACTCGGCAGGGTCCGCTGCGAGGGAGATTTGGCGCGCAAGCGTGATATGAGGGACGTATGGCCGTTTTTCGGTGACAAAACCGCTCATAGCCAGTCGGAATCTCAGCTTGTCGACCAAGTCGGCCAAGATTTTGTTTTGCCGAACGCCCATCCAAAGGACACCTTGCCTGCGCCCAAATAAGCCGATTCCCTCCAGATGAAGAACAAACCGAGGGGTTTCTTTTGTCGCCTCTTGAATCAGATTCGCCAATTCCGTCACTTTGCCTTTTGGTATCTCACCAAGAAACTGTAAGGTGATGTGATGGTTCCCGGGCGCAACCCAACGCCCGCCGGACACACGCAAACGCAGGTCCTGCACTACCTGTGAAAGTGCTGCCTGAACATCTGTCGGCAGAGCAATGGCAATGAACAGTCTGCGCTCATCCATGCTTGCTAAAAGCCAAAGATTCCGGTTACTCGGATCCGGCCTGATTAAGAATCCGGGCCAGCGGCGAATCCGGGCCGAGAATGATCGTTTTTTCACCCTGCATGGACACCTTCAGAGCTTCCAATTGGCGGACAAAAATATAAAAATCAGCCTTCTCCGGATCATTATACAATTCGGTCAGGGTCTTCATGTATTCTTCTTCGCCTTCGCCGCGCAATTTTTGGGCCTGAGCCTGAGCGGTGGCGATCAGGATGCTGACCTCTTTGTCTGTCTCATTGCGGATTTTGGCGGCTTCATATTCGCCATCAGCCTTATAGGCGGCCGCCATTTGGGAACGTTCCGAAATCATACGAGAATAAACCGCAGTGGTATTGTCCTCCGGCAGGTCATATCTCTTGATCTCCACAGCAATAATATTGACACCGTAGGCTCGGAGATTGGCGGCCACCTGTTCGGTGATCATGGTGTTGAGGGTCGAGCGGCCCTCATCTTCGCTGTCGGTGATGATGTCGCTTTGCTGCAGCTGACCCATCAGATTTTTGATCACACTGTAGGCACTGGCATCAATACGCTTTTCCATCTCCGGTACATTGCCGACGGTCCTGATGAATGTCAAAACGTCTTCAATCTGCCAGATCGCATAACTATCAACGATCATGGCCTTTTTGTCCGCCGTCAGAACCTCGGACGAATTCACATTATAGATCATCTGTTTTTCCGTGATGCGGTTGACATCCTGAACAAAGGGAATTTTAAAGTAAAGGCCTGCGTCGGCCCGGATCTGGCGAACGGCTCCGAATTGGGTGATATAAGCGTACTCCCCTTCGTTGACGGTGTAAAAGCTCGACGAGACAACGATGATCAACACCAAGACCACAATTCCGACCAAGACCCACTTTTTCATTTTGCTTTTATCCATTTTTCCTACACCTCCGCTCAGTCCAAGATAGAAGAAGCTTTGCCGACGGCAGACAGATCTTCCAACGGCAACAGCTTATCGACCTCGCCACCATTGTCCAGATAGACGCGGACACCGGGCAGGATGGATTCGATGGCCTCGAGGTACATGCGTTCACGCGTAATGGCAGGAAAATTTTTGTATTCATTGAACATCGATAAGAATCGATTGCGTTCGCCGATCGCCACATTGATTTTGCTTTCTTTTTCGGCTTCGGCGGCTCGCACAATTTTGTCGGCCTCGGCATTGGCGGCCGGCAGCTTGCTGTTGCGATATTCAAGCGCCTGGTTCAAAGCCGTTTCTTTTTCCTGTTTGGCGGTTTCAACATCCCGGAAGGCTTTTGCCACCTCTTCGGTCGGGGGTTCGGAATCGTTGACCTTGACATCGATCACCATCAGACCGATGTCGTTTTTAACCAAAGCTTCCATCAGCATGGCCTTGACATCCGACTGGATTTGGATTTTACCGGTTGTCAGAACATCATCGATCTGTTTGGTGCCGACCACCGAGCGAACCGTGCTTTGCAGCATGTTTTTCAGGACACCGTTCGGATTTTCCGCGGTAAACAGATATTTGACCGGATCACTGATTTTCCATTCAACAAAAAAATCAATGCTGACAATATTCATATCGCCGGTGATCATCATGCTTTCTTCGGGAATGCTGTAATAATTGCCGGCATTGTCGCTGTAATAACCCAGTTCAATCTTTTGAGTCATATTGACCGGCAGCAACGTGACCGACTGGATCGGCCATGGCAATTTGAACTGCAGGCCGGCCTGAGCTGTTTTTGTGTATTTGCCAAAAGTCGTGATCACCGCCTGTTCCGTTTCCTTCACTGTGTAAACACTGCTGCTGACCAACACGATCAGCAGAATAATGATAACAATCGCACCGATCAGGCGAATCGTGCGAACAGAATCCAATTTCATATAAGACCTCCTTGTTCCTGTTCATAAGCAATACCTTTATTATCCTTGATAGCAGGATTTGTGGCAACTATTTTTGTCAGTAACCGGTCTTGAACCGGTCTTGATCAACTATTTGCCGGCTGCTCATGCAGCAGAGCAGGAGGGGGAAACTGGGAAAAGCTGGAGGAGCGCTCAGGAGCACCCTCAGGAGCGCTGTGAAGGAGCGCTGTGAAGAAAATCTTATTTGACAATCATAAAAAGCGATGATAGAATAATCGGGCACACAAGTAGCCTGCTCGTGTGGCGGAACAGGCAGACGCAACGGACTTAAAATCCGTCGGACGAAAATCCATGCCGGTTCAAGTCCGGCCACGAGCACCATAAGTGCATCAAAACGTGCAGGAGTGTGCCAATCGATACCGCGGAGTGGAGCAGCTGGTAGCNNTAAAAGGACGACAAAACGGAAACAATCCGCCAGTCGTCCTTTTTTATATCTTAGAAGTAAACTGCTCCGAAAAGTTGTAAGTTGCCACACTTTTTTGAAATATCTTTTCGAAATATATTTCCATTAATACACCTGTTGACAAGATTATGAGCCCATAATATGATATATATGTCATAAATCATAGGAGGACTGCCGGTGTTCAAAATCAAGTATTATGAAACGGAACGAGGACAAAAACCAGTTGAAGAATTCATTGATACTTTGGAAGAGAATATGCAAGTTAAGGTTTTTCGCCAGATTGGTTTGCTTAAGGATTATGGAAACATGCTCCGCGAACCTCATTCTTCAATTGTTGGCAATGGAATTTATGAACTTCGAATCATTGAATCAGGAAACATAGTGAGAATATTTTATTTTTTCAAAACAGGAAAAACAATTGTTTTAACAAACGGGATAGTTAAAAAAACACAGAAACTACCATCTTCTGCTATAAAGACAGCAGAGCAGCATAAGAAAGATTATGAAAGAAGAGAGGAAAAACGATAATGGATGATTTTGAAAAACATTTGAATAAAAAATTACAGAATCCATCTTTCGCAAAAAAATGGAATGACTCTGAAGCGGAGTACGCTCTTGTTAAAGCTTTGATTGAAGCACGGAATGAAGCCGGAATGACACAACAGCAACTATCCAGCAAGTCTGAAATTGATCAGGCAGTATTGAGTCGAATTGAATCAGGAAAAGCCAATCCAAGTATCAGAACACTTCAGAAAGTGGCAAAAGGGCTTGGCAAGAAACTTGTCATTGATTTTAAATAATATATTGTATGTTGTTGCGCTCGTCGTTTCAGTGAAATTGTATTAAATTTATGGTTGTTAGCCAGAACAAATCAGTAATTGATACAAATGTATTAATCACTGCTTCGTTTTTTGTGCCTTGAAAAGCAAGGCATATAAAGTATCGTTTTATTCTCGGGGTGCAAATGAAAAGCAAACCTTTTGGATTTTCTTTCAATCAATGCCACAGAATTTTCAAAACCTCATAAAGCAGAAAAACAACCGTTTGAAACGATAATACCGTTTAGTAAAATATGCCCGGAAACATTGATAAAGAAGCGTTCCGGGCAATATTAATATTCTCGTTCAAACTTTGCTGCTGTTTCGCGCAGCGTTTGGCTGCTACTGTAACTTAGGGGCTGCTGGCCATTGGCCTTATCTGTCCTGGATAAGTTCTGGTTGTCTTCGGCGATGAAGCGGGCAGTTTATAAAAGCACCTGCCAGTTCCTTCTGCCATAGATTAGGCGGTATATGCGGACGGTCTTTTCTTTTTCAAAGACCTTGTAGAACAGAAGATAGTCCTTGATGGTGCATTTCCTGTAGCCAGCGTTCCGTAAGGTTTCATCTTTGACGAGTTCCAAGCGGTCGGGCATGTCTTTCAGACCATGAACGGTTTCTTCAACGTCATCTAGAAAATTTGCTGCCGCTACGGGAGCTTTAAGGTCATGAATCATATAAGACAAGATGCTTCTTACATCCTGATGGTAATGTTCACTAACGAGTATTTTATAGTGTTCCATCGCCTACACCTTTACGCAGACTCGCCATTGATTCATCAAAACTCATTTCACGACCGAGTTTAAAGTCATCTTCGGCTTCGGCGAGCAAACGGTAGAGCTCGTCTTTTTGGATCAGTTTGTCATAAAGGTCAATGCTCATCACGGCAAGGTCGCCTCTGCCGTTCTTGGTAATGAATACGGGTTCATCTGTCGTATTGCAGAAGGTCGAAATCTCATTGTAGTTGTTTCTGAGATCAGTACTGGATTGAATCTTAGGCATAAATTTACCACCTTTCTAAAGAAATTATAGCATTATTTCTTTAGATTGCAAGGCAGAAAACCAAGATATACGCCA
>LSQX01078258.1_pt1 | contig 10106 bp, 6 predicted proteins | sample 654561 | NCBI WGS metagenome assembly LSQX01 (sample SAMN04489861, study PRJNA283612) | anaerobic digester metagenome | isolation source: 4 biogas reactors fed with cattle manure at either 37C or 55C with and... | place: Denmark: Kongens Lyngby | collected 2014
ATCCAGGTAGGTGGGGATGGGATCATCATTAGAGTCCATATGAATGGCCATCAATTCCTCAAAGAACTCGCTTGCTTTAAGAGCGTCATTGTTTATTGTGTTCAGAATCGGGTAGCTCACCCAATGCCATCTATCCACATCGTGCTGATTCTCAAAGCTATATTCCCAGTAGCGATGCGCGATTGCCGGGATGGCGCCAATATCTACAGGAGTGCCGTCCTCATCCTCGCCGATACCGGCATCAATGCAGGGGGACATTGTTGTAGCGTTCCAAATGGGTTGATAATTTGAATCAAGTTCCGGGTCGCATTGGTAATTAAACAAATCAGCTGAAGGATCTGTAAAATTAAGTTGAAAACTTGATTCAAGGGTGGTTACATTATGAAGAATATTGTACTCAAAGACAGAGGGGTGAAACCCACTCCATTTGCTTATCTTTAGCGCGTCTGGATTATTGCCAGTGAATACATTATTGCGGAAACCAATCTCTTGTATAGGTGTGTTATCTACGATGAAGAATTTCAATACGACAAATGAATCAATACTGGGATCCGTATGCGCATATGAAATGGTATTATTCTCAAATAGCACGGCGCTACTCAAGGCATTCTGAATATCTGAGTATAATGACTCAATTGCAACGGACATACCATCTGATCCAGTGAAGATATTATTAATTATTTTGGTATTAGCTGCACGTACAATCATCAAATCATTAGCTTCAAAACAGTTGAGATATTCTCCCCAGCACTTGTTGTTTTTAAATGTATTGTCACTGATTACTATCTCTCCTACACCAGTAGCAAGTACGCATCCTGCTATATCTCCGGTATTGTTCTCGAACGTGCAATTGGCTAATTCCATGTCATAATTTCGATCGTTGCAAACATAAACAGCACCAACATTTTGAAAGTCAGTGCTACAACTCATGTGATTATTGACGAAATGACAGCTTTCAATTGTCCCAGCTCCTTCGAAATATACCGCCGAAGCATTTACTTCTGTGTATACACCATTTCCGCTACCTCCACAATCATTGAATTTGCAATTATTAATGTTTAAAAGCAAGTGCTGATTGTGCGGATATGATGAACCATATTCGATATAGTCCTTAAACACTATTGCATTATCACATCCGATGAACTTAAGGTTACATATGTTATAGACGGCATTCTCGATTGCCTCATAATAATCGTTGTGTAATACTAGATTGATGCCTGCATTGTTACCGCTAATTATGACATTATTAGCCCCAATACCTTGAATTGTCAGATACTTCAATCCACTGTCAGCTAGAGAGCCTAAATTAATTGATTCATTGTATGTGCCGGGGAATACTTTGATGGTAATATTTTCATCCAAATAATTCTGGGACTGAGCACAGCTCCACAAATAATCCACAGCATCAGTGATCGATTGGAAAGAACCTTGCTCAGCAATCTTTGAAACATATATGAATTGAGATTTAGGTAACAAATGAACTGATAATGATTCAATAGATGGATTCAACGCACAATTATCATCGTATTGTATACTAACTCTTCTTATAGAAGGTACGTATCCCTCTTTCGAAAAGACTAGCCTAACTAATGATGGTTTTACAAGTGTGTAAGGTATAGACCATGTCCCATCTACTAATACATGATTATACTCTGAGCATATCGGAAGCTGTACATTGGTGTTTTCTACATATGCAGAAATGGTTATTCCTGAAAAATCTGTACCTGTCACTGTTCCGGATATATAACAGGTCGTTCTATTAACGTAGTCATTCGACCACTGAGCTGCTAGTGCAATGTTTTGAGAATGAACTGGAAGCGAGTTCCCATGGATCCAATTCCATTCGCTACCCTCTAAATCCGTAGGATCAGAAACACCAGATGGATGTGATACATTACCTGTGTAATCAGCCCATAATAGTTTATCGAAATGAGAGAATTCATACAAGTACTCATCAACAGATACACCCTGGGGAATCACAATATCGCCATACTGTGAGACATCAAACTGGTCACCAGGGTAATTGCTACCATGCAAGTTAGTGGTTTTTAGATACATTCCAGAACGTGTTGGAACAATCGTTGGCGCATACCATTGATTGAAATCAACATCATATCCTGTTTTACTTTCGTTAAGTGATGGCAAGTACACATCCAATACTGATCCCGGTTGGAAGTCATATTGGTCTGTTTCCATGTTATAATCATCGTGGAGCCAGACAATATCAATATCATAATCACCAAGCTCGTCATAGTCACCAATGTCTCCCCTTTGAACTAGAGTCCCATTGATGTAAGACATACATTTTATGTTGTTCTGTTTGTATGGGAAGCCAGGCTTTGAGAGTGAATCTGCTGGATTGTAATTGAGAATTGTCCTTTCTGGGTAAAAGATATTGCGCTCTTCCGAATTTATTTCAGAGAAGAAATCTAAAAAGTTATCTGAAGATTCTGCATATGTGTGGCCTTCCGGATCTGCCCAACGATTATGCCGAAGTAGTTGTTTGGCTGCAGGACTTTTTATCCTTTTGTAGAGACTGTTAACCATTTTTCGTTTGCTTTTGTAACTATTCTTGAGATTCCAGGGGAAATGCCAAAGACTACCGCCATCGAAGAAATCATGCAAATTCTTAATCATTATCTGAAGACTAGGGCTTAAATATGCGCCTTTTTGAGGTGAGTCAAGAGAGATGAATTGGGTGCAATAGTGTTTTATGTTGTGTTCTTCAGCAAAAGCCAATGAGTAGCGGGCAAGAACCCCGCCCATGGAGAAACCAAATAGTCTTGTTCCTTCTGTTTTATATGAAGCGGTCAATTGCGCAACATGCCTGGTTGCTGCTAAAACCGACATTGCATTATCACGCATGTCTCGAGTTGGTTCTGCTAGTCTTAGAATTGCAATATTACAGTCTTCTAGGACTCCCTGCCATCTTTGAGCAATAGAAGTCATTAGGGTCGATTCACCTCCCATCGAAAAATCAAACCCCTCAATGAATAAAGCCGTCCCTCGTAATATTTGAGTATCCTCCAACACGTCATATAGAATAATCTTATCACCAAATGGATTCTCGAAGACACGATCTTGCTCCATATTTAGTATAGTCACTCGGTCGCTTATAATTGATAAAGTATCATCTTGTGAAACCTCAATCTCAAGTTCATGAATACCATAGCTTAGTGATGGTGTAATAAAACTTATCGGATTAGCCATCCAATTTTCTTTCTGCTGTGAAACGATTTTCTCTTTATCAAGCAACAAAGTAAACTGATAGTCTCCTTTTTCAAATCCAGATAGACTTATATTGATGGGTACACTATCATTTCCATTGTATGAATTTATTATCTCATCTGGACATGTACTTCCAACTCTGTCAGACCCATCGTAATCAAGATTTATCTCATATCTGTTTACTGCCGTATAGTTCGTATACATCTCATCGTCAAAGGTATAAGTATATTGATAATTATTGGGGCTTTCATTAATACTATAATCAGCCAGTAGAAACGTCGCTGATATGAGGAATAATGCTGCCATAAAAGCCTGTTTTCCAATTGATTTATGCAAGCCGGCAATCTTTGTGTGAATACTGTTTTTTGACCTTGTTAGTCTTTGTGACAACGGTTCTGTTTTTTTAGTGCTATCTCCTCCGGAGAAAAAATAGCCATCTGCCTTAAGCTTGAAAATGGCTGCTAAACAACTAATGCTAGATTTAGTGTGCGTTAACATAATGGGTCTCCCATTTGTTTTGTATGCATCAGCAGTAACATCTGAACCCTGACCAGGATTGTTCGATCCCAAGTCAGGAACCAGAACCATGAAACCCTATGGAGGGGTTTCGCCAAAACCTTTTTATCTTTCGCCTAGCCACCTATAAAAAGGTATCCCACTTAGTGATGCAAAGAAACAACAGTAGTTCGAGGGAGCAACAGATAAGTTATTTCCAATCACGCTTTCAATAAATGCAATTAAAAATTTGTCTTAGCTTGTGTCAAGAACTTTTTTCAATCACCTTATGTTATTCTAAATGAGACTGTGCAGACTTCTGCACAGTCTCATATGAGCTCTTTGGCTATCGCGATTAAATTCAGCTTGACAATATTTCAGACATCTATAGATGAGAGACAAAATCACACAAGGAAGATGCGATGCCAGACAATATGTAAGACGCCGATATGAGTACCCTTAAAACGTTTGGTCTGAAATGACATAATCTATGCCCAATTTACCGCCCAATATTGTATGGGGCCAAATCCTCATGCCCCTTTACAACCACGTCATTTCAAGTGGAAACTGTATTGATATTCCCAACAGATTAATGCGATGCCAATACTTGCACCGATGGAATTTGTTGCAGAATTGTGTCTTTCGTTTCTTTCGGGGCTTACTGCCCGAAAGTAGCGCATTTAGCATATTAGCAAATAAATATAAAAGGATTTGACATGTGTGAAAGATTAATGGCCCCTTGTGGATTGAATTGTGCCCGCTGTGATATGTATCTCGCCACTGCCGCGAACGACGATGAAGCGCGACAAAATATAGCCGACAAATGGTCCCAACTCTTTGGCTATCCCTTCAAAAAAGAGGATATCAATTGCGATGGATGCCTTAGTGGGGGACGAATGAGTATATACTGCCGCGATCTCTGCGAGATTAAGCCCTGCGCCCAGGCAAGAGGAATCACAGATTGTGCCCAATGTCCCGACTATATCTGCGCGAAGCTCCAGAAGAACCGGGATGCTTCGGCAGCTTATGAACATTAACAATCAGTCATATACAGTGTCGTCAATCTCAGCGCTGAGATTGGCGGCACATGTTTTGCGGGAACAAAGGAGGAAGAATTGACTGCTAATGAACTGAAGATCATTGACTCGCACGACTATTGCGGCGGCATCGAAGCCGCGGTGATCTACATCCATAGTAAATGGGGCTCGCAGCGCAATCTCAATTTCTATCGCGATGCCATCACTCGTTATGGGCAAAAGCTGCCCCGCTTCTTTCTGCTGTGTAAAGGAGTAGAAATAATAGGTTGTGGTGCGCTCTTGATCAGTGATTTTACCAGTCGCCATGATCTGTGGCCCTGGTATGCTTGTCACTATATCGAGGCTGAACACCGCGGTAAGGCCTTGGGAAAGTTGCTTTTGGAATATGCAACACAGCTAACCGCGAATACAGGATATCAGAACCTGTATCTTAGCACAAATCATGATGGATACTATGAGAAATATGGCTGGAAGAGAATCGACGATGCTTTTGAACCATCGGGAGAGACTACCCGAATCTACCAATACATAATATCCGCGCAGCAGAGATCCTGAAGCTTTATTGAGACAAAAGAGTATTTTTAACAAGGAGACAGCATGATGCCCACAGGCCAAAAATCGGAGTCCAGTGAACTAAAAGCCGCGAGTATTGCTTTATTCGCTATGTTTATGTTGTTATCCGCCACCGCGTTCGCGCGGAATGCAGATAATTCCGCCATAAAGCCGGATAAGCTCTGGGGTATTGGTACCAGTGTCACTTACCCAATAGCGGAAATATACATGGTACAAGGATCCTATTCGCCCCGGGAGCATAGCGATATCCTTTGCGGGCTGGCATATCAAAATTGGAAGAATGATCAGGGCCGCGCGCGGGCATATACTCTTCTGCTGGGCTATCGGCGCTTTGTCTGGAACGGCTTACACGCAGAACTGGAGATGTGGCCGGCATACAACCCATTTCATTCATCCGTGGATGGTAAGACCTACGCTGGATTGGAATTGTGGATGTGTATCAGAATGGGCTATAAGTTCGAGTTCAGCGGTATTGGCAATGATTTCTATATCCTGGCCCAACCCGGCATAGGCTTTGGAGTGGCTCGGGAAAATCCCTGGCCCCACAAAGATGAAAGTGACAAGCTTGTCTTTGAACCGCAGGTGATTCTGGGAATCAAGCTGTAACATACTCTTCTTTGCAAGATTCTCCGGTTTATGAAGTTATACATCGGGTAATACCACCGGTCCACTCTGCGGAAGCGACTTCTCGTCGCATGAAGGGCACGAAACTTACGATACTCATTAAACACTCCATTTAAAGTGTTGTTGCACANNTTAACGCTTGATTAAGGCTTGATGACCACTTGATTAACAATGTTAACAGAGGTGACACCAAAGTTTTCCTTCCGATTGATGCAATTGGAGTTCATTTGGCTATCTCTAATCTCCAATGCAGCATTAGTTTAAAAAGCCAAATGGACTTCAAGTGACTGTCATGGTTTTATCCCGGTTATGAAGTCCAATCCCCCTCCTAACAACTAGTAATTGTGATAGATAGGGTAGGGGGATTGAACTCCATAGCCTTATCTGGGTTAAAATTCGATATGCTTAGAAACATCGGTCTTGTTGGAATGGAAATTGGAAGGTTTGGTGATTGGATCTGATTTTTCAGTGATGGTGTAATTGAAGCGTATGCGGCAGATCAGCATTTGCTGCTGCTTTGAGATTTCCTACTTGACAAGAAAGCAAAGCTTCGATATTTTGCAAAATATAAGAAAATATCAATTACGCTGTGTTGAAGCAGCAAAAAAATACAGGAGGAAAGATGAAACGTATAGTGATTTTACTGATGCTCGTGATTATGGCTCTGAGCGTCATTTCCTGTGACAAGAGCGAAGGGGATAGAGGCGTGCCAACCTTTATCGAAGTATTTTTGGATCCAGACGAAGACTTCTACCTAGTTCTGGAATACGAAAAAGAACCGTACCGGGATGACACCAATGCCTATTGCTCTCTGGTCACAAAAAAGAAGCTGGAGGAACTCTGGATAAATACCGATAGAGTAGATCCAGATGGCATAAGTTACAGCAGTATCTTAGGCTACTATATGTATGACTTCGATCTGGATTATCTGGATGGAGCTCTGCCTTCGGCTTTTAACGAAGAGATTGTTTACCAGCTCAAGCTGGAAGGTAAGACTGTAAACGGAAGCCTGGTGATGCCGGCAGAGTATAATCTTAATCCACCTTCCTTTGATCCCGCCCAAGATTATGAGTTGGTCTGGACTCTGGCAGAAGATCCCCAGGCTCAGAACATCTGGTTAACCTTGGAGGACACTAATGATAACTACTATGATTATGGATTTGAGCTAAAGCCCTCGGAAAGAACCTATACTATCAATAAAAGTCTTTGGAGCGATTATCAACCGACTGAAGAATTTGATTTAGGCTTGGAAGCCAGCAACTACCAAAGAACCAAAGGTGGAGTGGTCTGGTTCATCAGTTCATATCGCTTTGAAGAATACGGTTGGAAAACAATATCTCCCCATCAACTTAGGATTGAAAAGCTCTTGAGAGGAGAGAACCTGCTACCCAAATAAGACTGCAACAAAAGCTTTCCAGCAGCAGAGTATCTGAATTTTGCAAATCATCTTATCACTTCTAAAACAGGGGGTAATCCACATTATCTAACTCGCTACCAGAGATTTGCAAAAACCATTAGCAGCCTGTCAGAAGGCTATGCAGCTGTTTTCCTCATTCTCGGTTTCAGTTTTATGCCTGATTCCTTTCGCAATCTTCCCAGTATGCTGGGTTGGATGAAGGTGCCTAGCCTCAAAATTCCCTCTCTTGATAAGGCTTTGTACCCACTGCCGTCGATGGAATCCATATAGATGGATGCCAGTGCTTCCAGATAGACAAAGACTTATCATTGATGTGTATATCGACAGGAATCAGCGATATGATAGTAATATTATCAGTTGCTCTGACTATTGCAAAATATGAATCAACAAGGGATATCGTTCGGTCCATTAAACCCGATTGATGCAATTGTCCCGGTTATGAAGTCCAATCCCCCTCCTAACAACTAGTAATTGTGATAGATAGGGTAGGGGGATTGAACTCCATAGCCTTATCTGGGTTAAACAACCAGAACAACGATTAGCAGGAATTCCTCCCACCATTTGGGACCAAAGGATGACAAAAGTTGCTGTGCACACATAGTATTATATATCCCCAAAAAAATGAAGGCAGGAATGAATCCTGCCTTCGTAGCACGCAAATGTATGCTTCATCAGCCAGCCATCATGGCGGCGATGTCGTCATCTGGATTTGTGGTTTGTTTCAGACCAAAGGTATCGATGATCACTTTGGCGACTGCGGGAGATAGGAATCCCGGCAGGGTGGGTCCGATCTGGATATTTTTGAAGCCGAGATACAGGAGGGCGAGAAGCACAGCCACTGCTTTCTGTTCGTACCAGCCGAGATCAAAGGAAAGCGGAAGCTTATTCACGTCATCCAGTCCAAAGGCTTCTTTTAGTTTCAGGGCGATAACTGCCAGGGAATAGGAGTCGTTGCACTGTCCGGCATCGAGAATGCGGGGGATACCGCCGATGTCACCCAGATTGAGCTTGATATAGCGGTATTTGGCGCAACCGGCAGTGAGGATGATAGTGTCTTTCGGCAGCTTTTCAGCCACTTCGGTGAAGTATTTGCGGCTGGGCATGCGGCCATCGCAACCTGCCATTACCACAAAGCGCTTGATGGCGCCACTCTTCACCGCGTCTATCACTTTATCTGCCAGAGAAAGCACTGTGGCATGGGCAAATCCGCCGACGATCTCGCCGGTTTCGATTTCTTTGGGAGGCTGGCATTTGAGTGCGGCTTCGATAACGGGGCTGAAGTCCTTGGGCTTGCCGTCCCGGCGATCGGCAATGTGTGTAGCGCCGGGATATCCCGCCATGCCTGTGGTGAAGAAACGATCCAGATAGGTGTTTTCTTTGCGCAGGGGAACAATGCAGTTTGTGGTCATCAGGATAGCGCCATTAAAATTCTCAAAATCTTCCAATTGGTGCCACCATGAGGAACCGTAGTTGCCATGGAAATGCTTGAATTTTTTGAAGGCGGGATAGTAGTTTGCCGGCAGCATTTCGCTGTGAGTGTAGATGTCCACGCCCTTTCCTTCGGTCTGGATCAAGAGTTCTTCAAAGTCCTTCAGATCGTGTCCGGAGACCAGGATGCCGGGCTTTGTGCCTACGCCGATGTTTACATGAGTAGGTTCCGGATTTCCATAGGTGCTGGTATGGGCTTCATCGAGCTTGGCCATCACTTTCACGGCGTGTTCCCCGGTTTTCAGCACCATCGCGACCAGATCGTCTGCACTGAGGCTATCGTCGCTGGTGGCAGAAAGGGCTTCCATTATAAATTTGTTTACTTCATCATCCTGGAAGCCCAACATGGCGGCATGATCGCCATAGGCACCCACGCCTTTGAGGCCGATGGTAATGGTTTCACGCAGACTGCGGATATCTTCATTCTCTGTCTTCAGCACGCCCACTTTGGTGGCGAAATCTGTATATTGATCTTTCGATATCTTGAATGTAACAGCGTCCGGACACTTAGCACATTTGTCGCCGATGAGAGCACAAAGCTCATCTTTACGCTTGTCACGCATAGCTATAGCTTTATCTATCAAAGCGGTGATCACATCTTCAGACCAGTTGGCATTGGTGATCGTGGTAAAAAGACCCTGCATCACAAAAATGGCATCTTCGGGGTAGTATTTCCCATTTTGGATGAGTTTGTGGTCCACGTGAGCCAGGCCACGCAGACTGTAAATAAGAAGGTCCATCAGATTCGCCAGACTTTCGGATTTACCGCATACACCACGAACGGTGCATCCTGTGTTGCGAGCGGTTTCTTGGCATTGGTAACAGAACATACTCATGTTTGTTTCTCCTTTATTATTATGGTTTTGGCATTTTTATGACAAGGACGCGCAATACAGTGTCGCCCTCATTGGTCAAAGCATGGGGAATGTCCTTGGGACTGTCGATGATCGTGCCCGCGGGGAAAGTCTTGCTTTCCTCCCCTATGCTCACGGTTGCGCTACCTTCGACTACGAAGAACGCTACGTTAACGGGAGTTTTATGAGCCTTCAGATGCGCTTTGGGCTCAAATTCTATGTGGACGATTTCGCCTTCCGGCCGGCTGTAGAGCTTTGTCCCTACCATACCCATGGCATTGAGTACCGGGGGAATATCCTTATAATATCTGCTTTCCATATTCTTCTCCTTAGATGATCTTACCATCTATGCTGATTACGTTTACTTTTACAAAATGCATTTTTCCTGCG
>LSQX01368438.1_pt6 | contig 10105 bp, 9 predicted proteins | sample 654561 | NCBI WGS metagenome assembly LSQX01 (sample SAMN04489861, study PRJNA283612) | anaerobic digester metagenome | isolation source: 4 biogas reactors fed with cattle manure at either 37C or 55C with and... | place: Denmark: Kongens Lyngby | collected 2014
TCGTGCGCGAAGAAATAAAGGTGGCGAATGCGTATTTCCTGTTTGTGAAGCTGCGCTTTGGCGACAGGCTTATAGTACAGCAAGAGGTTGCGCCTGATACTCTCGATCTGAGCGTGCCATGCATGGCTGTGCAGACGCTGATTGAGAACGCAGTCAAACATGGGATCACACCGGCCGGCGGCGGCCGCATCAAGGTGAGTATTGCACTGGAAAAGGGTCTGTGCTTGCGCGTATACAACAACGGAAAAGTATTGGATGATGCTGCATTGGAAAAAATGCGTGCGCTCATCAAGCCCAATAGCGACGGGAACGGTCACGTGGGTTTACACAACATTGCGCAGCGGTTGCATCTTCTGTACGGCGACAGGGCCGAAATGGCTGTCGTGCGCACGTCGGAGGGTGAAACATGCGTCAGCATTTGTGTTTTTGACGCACAAAGCCAACCAAAGACAACAAATCACAATCTGTGATAGTGCCTTCATGCCTCCACCTGATTAGTATTACTATATCGGAAAAAATATGAACCGGAGGAAAATGTCATGAAAAAGCTTATCGCCATCCTGCTGACACTGTCCATGTGCTTTGGCCTGGCGGGCGCCCTGGCAGAGGGCGTAACCATCAAGACCGTCAGTACCTTCGCCGGCACCGACGCAGCCGCTGATCAATACCTCAATCTTCTGCGTGCGTGGGAAGAAAAAACCGGCAATACGGTGGAAGATTCTTCCGCCACGTCCGACGAAGCCTGGAAAACGGGCGTGCTCAATGACTTTGCCGCGGGCAACGAAGCGGACATTCTGTTTTATTTCGCGGTAACTGCCGACAGCGCACCGATCCTTAACAAGGTCGTGCCTATCAGTGAGATCAACGCGGCCTATCCGGACGCAATGCTCAGCGAGAATTCCGCTATTGCTGAAAGCGATGGCAACATATACGCCATTCCTGTCCGCGCATTCTGGGAAGGCCTGTTCGTAAATGTGGACTTGTTCGAAAAGTACGATCTTGAATTGCCCACTGATTGGGCGAAACTTGAAGCTGCCATTAAGGTGTTTAACGAAAACGACATTGTACCCATTGCCGTGTCTTTGAGCGATATCCCTCATTACATCGTGGAGTTCGCCATTCTGGCTTCCGGTTCCGTCGAAAGCCACCTTGCCCGCCCCGCCAAGGGTGAGACCGTTCCGCAAAGCTGGGTGGACGGCATGAAACTGATCAACAAATTGCACCAGTTGGGCGCATTTGCAAAAGACGTCAACGCCACAACTGAAGCGGTCACCAGCCAGATGTTTAAGGATAAGAAGGCCGCCATGCAGTTGGATGGCAGCTGGTTTGCCAATGGTATCCCCGCTGAAAGCATGGATTCTACCATCGTCCTTCCTTTCCCCGTTGCCAGCCAAGAAGCTGATCCGACCGCATTTATAGGCGGCGTCTCCATGGGCTTCTATCTGAGCCGCAAGGCGTGGGAAGATGAAACCAAGCGTGATGCAGCGGTCGACTTGCTCAAATTCCTTACGACCGGCGAAAACGCGCAAGCGCTGGGCGGGTACGCATTTACGGGCCGCCTGCTGGAAAGCTCCTATGATATGATCAATAACGCCGGCGCTATGAATGGCCCGTTCCAGGACGTGATGGACCCCGAAGCGCGTAACGTATGGTTCTCCGCCGTGCCCGACATGGCTGAAGGAACTGCCGATCCCGCCCAAGTGTGGGCACAGGTGATGGAAAAAGACCCCTTCGCCGCTAAGTAATCTTCTCTTGAAACGATGTCATAAGGGGCGGGCTGTGCGAAGCCCGCTCCTTATTCAATGAACGGGCCCTTTTAAAGGAGGAACCATGCTCTACAAGGACAGGCGGCCGCTACTGTATTTCCTTGTACCCTCGTTCGTACTGATGATCATCATGCTGTACTATCCCTTCATCATGAACATCGTCAACAGTTTTTTTGAAATCAAGGGCATGATCTCCGCCCGCGGCGAATTCATGGGTCTTGACAACTATGCTTTCTTGTTTACGGGAGACCCGACGGCGGCCATTGCCATCAAGAACACGATGGTTATTATGGTGATGACTGTGGGTATTCAGGTGGGTCTGGCGCTCGTGCTCGCACTTATGGTGGACTCCATCAAGGTGGGGAAACAGTTCTTTCAGGTCGTCTATTTTTTCCCCATTGTCATTTCTGCCACCGCCATTGGGCTGATGTTTAACTTGTTCTATTTCTATAATGGAGGCATGCTCAATCAGATCAGGGCCGGACTGGGGCTGGATAAAGTATTGTGGCTGAGCGATGAACGTGCGTTTGTCATGGTTTCCATCCCTGTTCTCTGGCAGTATGTCGGTTTCTACTTTGTTATTATTCTGGCCGGCATCACCGGTATATCAGAAGATGTCCTGGAGTCTGCCGCCATGGATGGCGCGGTAGGGATGAAGAAGACACGCTACATAACCTTGCCGCTGTTAAAGGATGTCCTGGTCACCTGCACGACGCTGGCCATCACCGGTGCGGTGAAGGTATTTGACTTGCCCAGCATTATCGCCAATAATGGCGCGCCAAAGGGTCTTACCCATTTTCTGGGTACCTACATGTACCAGCAAGCGTTTGTTGCGCAGAACGTCGACTATGGTTCTGCCATTTCGGTGGTGATCGTCATTATCGGCGTGGTCATATCGCGAGCAGTGGGGAGGCTGCTGCTGGGCAAGGAGGGCGGCGAATCATGACGGCGCACTTGAAAGCCAGGCATATTGGCTTTGGCAAAATCACTTTGGGAAAAGTCGCCATCTACATGGCGCTGATTCTCTGGGCGCTGACCACGCTTTTTCCCTTTGTTTGGGTCATCAACAACTCTTTCAAAGATTCGTCGCTGGTGATCAGTGATTCGTTTTCACTGGTCACAAAAAGCGTTTACAGCTATGATCGCTGGGGACAGGTCGTGCGCGAAACGATCCTGTTGGACGAATACGGGCGTGAGCGGTATGATAGGTACATGATTAATGAAACCGGTCGCATACTGACCCAAGGGGAAGCAGTGGTGCCGACACTCACCCTGGACAATCCGTTTACCCGCCTGATGGGCGGGGGAACAACGTCGGAACCATCCGAAAGTGACGCGTGGCCGGCTTACGATACCAAACATGGAAAAATAATGTACGATTTGGATTCCCCTCCGGTGCGCCTGTCGCCTACGCTTAAAAACTATGAGAATGCCTTTACCAATCGCAACATTAATATCCTGACGGGGTATAAAAACAGCCTGATCATATCGGGTACCGTTATGGTGATGGTGATGCTTTTGGCCACAATGATGGCGTTTGCCATCACGCGCTACAAATTCTTCGGCAAAGGCGCGGTGCGCAGTATGATCGTTGCGGCGCTCATGTTTCCGGCGTTTTCCACCATCGTGCCGGTTTATCGAATGTTGGCGCAGGCAGGACTGTTTGACACCCGCACAGGCGTCATTCTTGTACAAACCGCGGGAAATCTCGCGTTTGCCTGCACGGTCATGATTGGTTTCGTTGCGACGCTTCCTTATGAGCTGGAGGAAGCAGCCTTCATGGAAGGCAGCGGCGTGTTTAGGATTTTCTGGCGTATCATTCTGCCGCTTAGCCGCCCCGCTCTGGCTACTGTGGCCATCTTTACGTTCATCTGGAGCTACAATGACCTGTTTGTGCAGATGGTGCTGCTGCGCACAAGGGCCCTGATGCCCGTTTGTGCCATCCTACGAGAAATTTCCAGCCAATACGGCACGGATTTCGGTCTTATGGCGGCAGCGGTTGCCATCGTTGTTATTCCGGTACTCGTACTATATGTTGTTTTACAGAAGAACATCATCAAGGGACTCACCGCAGGTGCGGTCAAAGGATAGCCGGGGGAGGCGCAGAATGTATCGCGTGGTGCTGGTAGATGACGAGCAGTTCATTCTCAATGGTCTCATCAACGTATTTCCCTGGGGCGACTATGACTGCCAAATCATCGGTACCGCGGGGGATGGGCAGCAGGGACTTGAATTGGTGCGTCGCGAGCAGCCGGATATTTTGCTGACGGACATACAGATGCCGGGGATCGACGGCCTGAAGATGGCTGCAGCACTCAAAAGTGAGTACCCTGCGATGCAGATCGCCGTGCTGACGGCTTTCCGCGACTTTGATTATGCAAGAAGAGCGCTGCATATCGGTGTTAGCCGGTATCTGCTGAAACCCAGCAATATGGAAGATCTGCATGAGGCGTTTGCCTTCATGACGCTGCAAAAGAACGCGGAGCAGGAAACGGCACCGGGGGATACAGCAGCGGTATGTGATGAGGCGGGCGGCTTTGTACTGAACGCCGCCATACGATATATTGAAGAGAACTATGCTGACAAGCTTACGCTGTCTCAAGTAGCGGACAGTGTGTACATCAGTCAGTGGCATTTGTCTAAACTCATCAACGGACGCCTGAACAAAACGTTCTATGATGTCATCAATGATATTCGCGTGGAGCGCGCAAAGACTCTGCTCACGGACCCCGCGATGTCTGTGTCTGAAATAGCCATTATGGTAGGCTATTGCGACGTTTCACATTTTTCGCATGTGTTCAAAAGACTTATGCATGTGACACCCGCTGCCTATCGGGCGACACTGCGTACACAAAAATAGCGACGCGTGAGCGTCGCTATTGAAAACTAAGTTTTCCTGGTGCTAATTAATAGCGGGGGTTCTGCTTGGCGAAGCAGTCACGGCAATAAACGGGCCTGTCACCACGGGGCTGGAAAGGCACCTGGGTGTTGGCTCCGCAACCGTCGCAGATCACGTCGAACATTTGGCGATCGCCACCGCGGCTGCCACCACCGCTGGTGTTGGAGCGGCGATTGGCACGGCAAGAAGGGCAACGGCCCGGTTCGTTTTGAAAGCCCTTTTCGGCGTAGAAAGCCTGCTCGGAAGAGGAAAAGTCGAATTCGGCGCCGCATTCGCGGCAAGTGAGGGTTCTGTCGGTGTACATAAAAGTACCTCCTGATTTATTATCCAAACCGATACGATGTGCAGTTGTTTCCGTGGTCACATCGTCATCTTTTTGATGAAGAAACCGGGAGGAACACCTGAATACCTTGGCTTGGTACGTACACAATATATCACAGAAAAACCCGCATGTACAGCTATTTCGCAAAAATATCTCACTTTGGGCTGTTATTTTTTTTTAGTATCGCTCTGTTGCGGGAGCGTGCGCGGTATGGTATCATACAAAAAATGGCTTAAGGCAGCGGCGTGTCTTCGCATTTGGACAGGAGGTTGAGGACGTGGTACCGATGCATGTATTCCTTGTAGGTATGGCAGGCGGCGGGAAAACCAGTCTGGGCAAGAAGCTTGCCGCCAACCTGAACCTGCGTTTTGTGGACACCGACCAAAGAGTTGCCGAAATGATGGGCATATCCGTCAAAGAAATTTTCGCCACCTTTGGCGAGGCCTTTTTTCGTAATGCCGAAGCGGGCGTGCTGATGGAGCTGGCGGGCGATCCGCCCTGCATTGTGTCAACAGGCGGCGGTCTGCCCACCGTGAACGAAAATGTGCTGCTGATGCAAAACCACGGTATTATCATTCACATTGACAGACCCATCGACCAGATACTGTCTGATATCAAGCTGGATAGGCGCCCCACGCTGGAACACGGCAACCATGAAGATGTGATTGCGCAGTACAATCAGCGCATCGGATACTACCGCGCTTGCGCAGATTATACATTCGACAATTCGCACGGCTTCATTCTGGGGGCGGCAAACTTAACGCGCCTGGTGGAGAGCCTGGACTGATTGCATTTCCCGTCCGAGCAAGGCATCCCGCAACAGCGGCGTTGTCTTGCTTTTTTAGTGCCTCCATGTTATTTTGATTGACAGGATCACCTCTTGGAAAGGAGCCTTCTGTGACGATCTCATGGTACCCGGGGCATATGGCCAAATCCAAGCGTTTGCTGCTTGAACAGCTCAAGCGCGTACATGCCGTTATCGAAATCTGCGATGCGCGCATACCTTTGTCCAGTCGCAATCCGCAATTGAAAGCCCTGGCAGAACATAAGCCTCACATACTCCTGATGAACAAGGCAGATCTGGCGTCTCCGGGTGACACCAAAAAATGGCTCAAGTACTTCGCTACTATGGGCGAAACAGCAATAGCCTTGGAAGCAAACAAGGCGGGCGGCGTCAAACAGGTCGTCCCTGCAATTAAAAAAGCAACGCAGGAACAAGTTGCGCGTGCGCAGCTGCGCGGGCTTAAGAAGACCGTACGCGTGATGATCGTTGGCGTGCCCAATGTCGGCAAGAGCACATTGATCAACTCGCTGGCCGGGCGGTCGCCCCTTAAAACAGAGGACAGGCCGGGCGTTACACGCTCCAACCAATGGGTGAAGATAGACGCGTATTTGGAACTCATGGATTCACCCGGCCTATTGTGGCCGCGCTTGGATAGCCAAGTCGCGGCAAAGAGACTGGCATATATTGCCGCTATACGCGATGAAGTGCTCAACACGTATGAATTGTGCATTTCGTTATTGGATGATCTCATGGAAACGGCGCCGGGTGCAGTGGGGGATCGCTATAAAGTGGCGGACGCCGGCTTGCGCGGGGCCGCACTTTTGGAAAGCATATGTCGGGGCCGCGGGTTTCTGCTGCCCGGCGCGCAGCCGGATATCGACCGCGCTGTGGCGACGGTGCTCAATGAATTCCGTGATGGGCGCATTGCCCGCATTACCTTGGAAAAAGCGCCTGATGCGGAGGATAAGCATGACGTCCAAAAGGATGGATAGGATCAGGCTGCTCGTTGCCAACGATACAACCTATTGGTCAACCTGCACAAGATTAGCCGGCATGGACGAAGTGGGTCGCGGGCCACTGGCGGGCTGTGTCATGGCGGCTTGCGTTATAATGTCGCCCGAACCTGTTATTGATTGGGTGGACGATTCCAAGAAACTGTCCGAAAAGCGTCGCGAAAGCGTGTATGAAGAGATCATGCGCACCGCGCTGTTTGTCGGCATTGGCCGCGCGGAACCCGAGGAAATTGACGACATCAATATCCTTAATGCCACCAAGTGCGCTATGCGGCGTGCGGCGCAGGGCTGCCACGCGGAGGTCTATTTGATCGATGCTGTTGATCACCTCGGCCTTGACGGACGGGAAGAGGCAATCATCCACGGCGATGCGTTGTCCTATTCCATTGCTGCAGCGAGCATTGTGGCCAAGGTCACGCGGGACAGGGAAATGCGCGAAATGGACGAGAGGTATCCCCGGTATGGGTTTGCTTCCAACAAGGGCTATGGCACGAAAGCGCATATCGATGCGCTCAAACGTCAAGGGCCGTGCCCAATCCACAGAAAGAGCTTTATCGCGCATTTTGTATGACGGACAGCTATTCTTTCGGACTCATAGGGGAGCAGATGGCGTGCGACTACATGGCATCGTGCGGTATGACCGTTCTGGAAAAGCGTTTTCGCGCCAAGGACGGGGAGATCGACATTATCGCCCGCGATGGTGACGTTTTGTGTTTTGTTGAAGTGAAGTATCGCCCTCGCGCCCGACTCTCGGAAGGCTTGCCCTCCGTGAATGACGACAAGCGGCGCCGCCTGCGGCATGCCGGCCTTTTCTATGTGCACAAAACGGGATGGCGCCAACCGTTTCGCTTTGATATCATCGAAATTACCCGTGCGGGCGTCCGATACCTGAAAGGCAATTGCTCATGAGCAGATCCAAACGCATCTTAATATTCGCTTTGGCTGTCGCCCTGATCGCGCTGGCAGTCTATTTCATGGTGGCGCGCGGCAAGCCGCAGATCGCTTATGGCAACGACATCCTGACAAACGGCGATTTTGAAAGCATCACCGGCGAAGGATTGCCCGAAGGCTGGTACACGGACGCCTACATTAAGTCCGCCACACTTTCTTCTTTTGAAGTGTCATCGGGCAAAGAGGGAAACGGGGCTTCCATCATCAACAGGGGCCTTAACGATGCGCGCTTCTTTCAGACCGTGCCTGTCTATCCCAATACCGTTTACTGTCTGGAAGCGGACGTGCTGGCGGAAGCACACGATGGCAAAGGTGCCAACCTGTCCGTTGCGGACGTCTACACTTTTTCCAAGAGCGTCTATTCCTCAGGTGGTGACTGGCAGCATATCACGCTGTACGGGTTGACCAACAGCGATCAGCGGGATGTAACGATTTTTGCGCGTCTTGGCGGTTACAGCGGGGAAAGCATGGGAATGGCTGTATTTGACAATGTCAGGCTTTACCCGGTTCAGGCGGTCCCATCAGGCGAACCGCTCACCTATTGGTTTTCGCAGCAGCCAGCCAAAGCAGAAGAGATGGATGAAGAGGTGCGCTCTCACTGGCTGATATTGCTTGTTACCGTACTATGCTACACGGCGTTTGCCCTAATCGTTGCCGGGAAAATCGAAGTCCATTTTAATCAGTCGCTTACGTCCAGTAAATATCAAAACCAATACATCTGGGCCGTACTGCTGCTGGCCGCGTTAGTCAGGTGGGCGATTGCCATAGTAGTGCCGGGCTACGGCGTGGATATCGGCTGTTTCACCGGATGGGCCAATCGGATGGCCGAGGTGGGCCCTGCCATGTTCTACCGTACGGACATTCACAGTGACTATCCGCCGGGGTACATGCTGGCATTGTGGCCACTGGGTGTCCTCGGGCGTTGGCTGGGCACAGGCGCCACGGAATGGATGGTCAAGCAGCCGCCCATTTTGTGCGACGTGTTAGCCATCGGGGTTTTGTACAGATGGATGAACAAGAAAACGCGGAACACCCGAGCCGCATGGCTGTTGGCACTGCTCTACGCCCTTAACCCGTTGATTATTCTGACCGGCGCGGGCTGGGGACAAGTCGACAGCGTAACGGCGCTGTTTATCATGCTGGTGGTCATTTTCGCTATGGACGGCAAGTGGAAGGCCGCACTGCCCCTTTATGTTGTGGCGGTGCTTATGAAGCCGCAAGCATTGATGTTTGGTCCGCTGGGCGCCGTTGCGCTTATCACGGATATGCTCTGGCGCAAGGATAAGGGCAAACTGAAGGATGTACTTATTGGCGTTGGGCTGGCGCTGGCTGCTGCATCCGCCATCGTGCTGCCGTTTTCGGTGCACGAAAAGGGGTTCGACTGGCTGATCGATCTTTACACCGGCACCATGTCGTTTTATGATAAAGCAACCGTCAACGCCACTAACCTCTATTTCCTCTTTGGAAAAAACTGGACGGATGTCGGGCAGGCGGCGCCATTTGTGATGCGCCTCTTGGGCAGCGCAGCGTTGTTGGTGCCTAGCGCTGTCTATGTATTGCGCCGAAATCGGATATCTTCCTTAATGGATGAAAATCGTTTGGGTTGGAGCGTCGCCATCATTCTGATCGCGGCGCCCGCGTTGGCAGTTGTCGTTTTTCCGGTCAGTTTTGCCGTTATGGGAACCTTGCTGATGGTGTCTTCCTTTGCGGCCGTTACGTGGCAATACGCTAGGGGGCGCGATATCCGCCTTCTGCCGCTGCTGGGCGCTATCCTCCTTATTCTTTTTTCTTCCCTTGGCGTCATGATGCATGAGCGTTATATGTTTCCGGCGTTGCTGCTGCTAATGATGGCATATGCCTTCAGGCGCGACAAGCGTTTGTTCGTTCTGATGCTGCTGGTTACATTCATCGTGTTTCTCAACGTAGGCGTGGTGCTCGACCGTGGTATTCGCATCGGCGGCTCCGCGGGGCACTTGGACGCGCCGGATTTTGGCATTCAAAGTGACTCGGCGATTCTGGAATATGTGCTTTCAGCACTCGGTGTGCTGATGGCTTCGCTCGCGCTGTACCTTGGTTTTGTTTTTACTGATAAATCCATTGAGAATATGCCATTCTCAACCGCGAATATACCGGAAACCCAAGATAGTGTACCGCCGGGCAACCGCGCTATCGAGCAGCTCAAAAAGGCTTACGCGTTGGAGAAGACGACACGCAGGGATTGGCTGATTGCAGGAGTCATTACCTTATTGTACGCAGTACTTGCGCTGACCAATCTTGGCAGTACGGACGCGCCGCAAAATGCCTATGTATCGCGGGCGATCGGCGAGGAAGCGGAGATCGACCTTGAGGCTGTGTCTTATACACATCTCG
>LSQX01068493.1_pt1 | contig 10104 bp, 9 predicted proteins | sample 654561 | NCBI WGS metagenome assembly LSQX01 (sample SAMN04489861, study PRJNA283612) | anaerobic digester metagenome | isolation source: 4 biogas reactors fed with cattle manure at either 37C or 55C with and... | place: Denmark: Kongens Lyngby | collected 2014
CTAGTCCAAGGCACTCCCCAAGAAGCAAGCTCTCTAATGGCTTTTGGAGCGGTGGTTACAAACATTCTTGCAACTTCTTGATCGCATCCCCAGTCACTCCCTTTTACAGTATCAGCAAAATGAAGATCCTCATTATCTCCCTCACTCATTTTTGAGTTGCCAAGACTAGCTTGCATACCGCCCTGAGCAGCCGCAGAGTGAGATCTTTTAACTGGTATAAGGCTAATTACAGTAGTACTTAGCCCCTCTTCTGCCGCAGCAACCGCAGCTCTTAATCCTGCTAAGCCGCCCCCAATAACTAATGCGTCACAATATTTAATCTTCATTATGCTTCTACCTTCCTATCTATTGCTATGTTGTACTCTATGGCACCCATATAGCGCTCTCCAACATGATTTCTATGCTCATATCCAATCTTCATATAAGCAGCTAAAGTTAATATTCCTAAAGCTAAAAAGAAAGCAGTAATTGCCCATTTTACTTTGACAAGTTTTGCACGCGTCTCTTTGCTGTTTTTTCCCTCAAACCAGCCCCATTTTACGCATAGCCTATAAAGGCCAATTGATCCGTGAAATTCAACTGCTAGGAGTAAAATAAGATAAAATGGCCACATAAAATCAGACCACATTCTATCTGAAGAGGCGTATGGCCCAATTTCGCTTGCTTTTGTCATCATCATATATAGATGAGCTGAGCCCAAGAAAAACATGATAAAACCAGTAATTGCTTGAACAAACCATAGCGTTGTATCACTATGTTTCATCATCTTCATATGAGTTTTATAGACTTGAAACTGTCTAAAATTAATTGGAAATTTTCTCATCCCAAGCCCTGCGTGGACTATAAATATGATAAAAACAAAAGCAACCACAAAAGAGACAATAACAGGTTGTGGCTCTTTTAAAAACATACTTCCCTCAAAAAAGCGAGTTACAGCTAACATTGCATCCTTGCTGATTAATATGGTAGAAACAAAAAACATGTGTCCCCACATAAACAAACCTAAAAATAGGCCAGTAGCACTTTGGATATAGTCTAGTTTAGCTGGCAATCTACTCTTTTTTCCGTCAATAGATTTACCCAAAAAACCCTCAATAAGGTCACTCACGCCTAATCCTTTTTGTAGAAATTAAAACATTAAAGTAGTAATGATACCCTTTTGTTAATAAAAAAAATGTTAGGAAGGTCAATTTTTAGACTCTTTTATGCTCTTTTTGAGACTTTTTGTATAGATAAAAATAGAGTAAAATTGAAGATATAGCAACAAAAAATGATAAAAACTGCCCCATGCTAATCCACTCTTTAAAAAGATAACCAATTTGATAATCTGGCTCTCTCCAAAATTCAGCTACAAATCTAGCTAGCGAATAAAGTAATCCATACATTGCGATAAGCTCTCCAGTAAAGCGCTGTTTTTTTCTATAAAAAAGCAAAATTATAAAGACTATTATCCCTTCTAAAAAAGCTTCATAAAGCTGGGATGGGTGGCGTAAAATTCCAGCTACATATATGCCCCAAGGAGCTTCTGTGGCCTTTCCAACTAACTCTTGATTTAAAAAGTTTCCCACTCTTCCAAAAACATAAGCTAAAGGAACTGAAAGAGCAACTAAATCTAAAAAAAGCCATGGATTTTTTTTGTGTTTTTTAGAAAATCCCCAAGTAGCTATCAAAAAACCTATCAAAGCTCCGTGGAAACTCATCCCCCTAATACCTACAAATACTCCATTAGCAAATGGATTAAATATCTGCCAAGGGTTAGTAAAATAGTAAAGTGCATTTGGATCATAAAAGATTATATAACCAATTCTAGCTCCTAAAATAACTCCAATTTCAACCCATAAAAAGTATGAATCTAATGTTTTTGGCAATATGGATTTAAAATATCTTTTGCTAAAAAACTTTGCAATATAAAGTGCACTTATTAGTGCTAGCGCGTACATTATCCCATACCAATGCACCGCTAATGGTCCAAGATTAAATGCAACTGGGTTAAAATGGGTGTAGATATAGTTCCAAGAAGACATCAAGTTCCTTACAAAATAAGGAGTATTATAGTAAGTGAAAATAAAAGAGAGATTTATTTATGAAAGTCCCGCTTTGGTTAAAGCGGGAAGGTTTATTATTTTGTCTTAAATTCTGAGAGCATTTGAGTCATCTCATCTGCTAACTCTTTAGTGTTTTTAGCCACTCTTGCCGCAACTTCTGCCTCTTCTTTATTAGATGAAGCTAGCTTTTGTATATCTTCAATTTTATTTACAAAGTTATCCATTCTTTTTGCACTATCTTCAATTGAGCTAGCAGTAATAGTCATGCTTCTAGCAGCATTTTGCATTCTATCACTCACACTCTCAACCTCAACTCTTACCGCATCACTTTGCTCTACTAACCCCTCTACATTAGTTGCATTTGCATTCATCTCTTCACTTGCATTTGCGATTGATTGGGTTATGACACTTATGTTTGCATTTATCTCTACAAGTGATTTTTGAGTATTTTCAGCTAATTTTCTAACCTCATCCGCAACAACGGCAAATCCTCTTCCATGTTCTCCTGCGCGCGCNNGCTAACTCTATTTCAGATTCAGAATTTTTATTTATCTGTTCTATTGTTTTTTCAACAAGAGCTTTTGAGTATTGAAGCTTTTCATTAGCTTCAAGCATTTCATTCATAGTGTTTTTTGCCTCTTTAGAAGAGCTTAAAAGAGCGGTTTTTAGCAGGTTTGCCTCTTGAGAGTTTTGGGTTAGTATTTGGGCTTCTTCATTTATGTTTGACTCAATTTTTTCAAAAGAACTGTTAAGCTCATATGCAACTTTTGCATTCTCATCAGCTCCTGATTGAGCTCTAACTATCAAGGAGTTTAAACTCTTTACAAAAGCACCAAGTGAGTCATAAATGCCTTTAAAATCATCTTCGCCCTCTCTTGAAACTTCTGTTGCTAAATCTTTAGAATCTGAAACATTTAAGATGGTATCTTCTAAGCCTTTTACTCTTTTTTGAATATCTCTTGAAATGATAAAGCCAAAAAGAAGTGAAAATATTATAATTCCAGCCCCAATGAAGGCATCAAACAAAGCAGTAGAGGTAAAATTATCCATAATCTTATCAACCTCTTTGCTTATCTCATCATCAACCTCTTTTAAAAGATTTATCTTCTTAGTTATAGTTGCAAACCAATACTCAGCATTAACGCCAAAGCCACCTGTACTAGCATTATCTATGGCGATTTGCCTCATCCTCTCAACATCTTTAATGGAGCTATCTTTCATAGCTTGATTGTAAGCGTTTCTTAAATTAGCGCTAGCATTATCTAAAAAAGCGTCCATATACGCATCTTGCTCAGCTACAAGTTTAATAAACCTTACAAACATCCCTGGAGCAAAACCATCAGCCCCAAAAGTACCACTTAAAACAGCCCTTTCTATCCCAGCTCTCTCTTTTGATTTTAAAAAAGCAGTATATGCAACTAAGGTTTTACTCATCCCATTCTCAGGCGATAATCTTCCTGCAAATGCGGTTAATTCAAGCATTCTAGTGTTCATATCTGTGTACCAAGAGACTACTTCAGGCACTGTAATGCCAAGTGAGAGCACTCTTTCTCTCATACTAGGTATATTTTCTAAATCTTTATCTAACTCTTTGACTTTATCGATAAACTCTTTAGGAAATTGACTAAAGTTTGCATTTTTCATAAATATTTTATATGAGCTTAATTTTCTATCTGTTAATTTATGTTGTTCTTTTAAAATATCGTTAAACTGAGTCCCTTTACTACCTACAAAACCAGAGCTTGAACCTCTTTCTTTTTGAGTTTCATGGATTAAAAAAGAGATCTCTTTACTCATGTTTGCTAATACATAAACGGTATCTAATCTAGTTTTAAATTCAAAATCATCTTTAACCTTTGTAGTTGTTAAATAAAAAAGTCCCAAAAGCGGAACAACGGTTAAGGCTATAAGTTTGCTTTTTATACTCTTTAACATCACTATTAATCCTTACATTTAAGATTATTTTTATATTTGAGCGCCATTATATAGTAATTTTATCGTCATTACTATGACTAAAGTCAAGAAAAGTGGGAGATAGACTCTTGCAAAGACTCTTTATTTGAGGCTAATCCTTCCATTGTCTTCTCAAGCTTTTTGACTGACTTAGTACTCTCCTTTGAATGAGATTGTAACTCTTTGATGATCTTTACCAAAAGATCAGTCTGATCCTTTGCATAGTTTGCATCTGATTTGATATTTCCAGAAGACTCAACGCTAGAATCTATGGAAAATCTCAACTTTTGTGTTCCATCTTTTGCCTTTTTTGCAATAGTTAAAACCTCTTTTACATGCTCACTGTTTTTAGTAATGGTGTCTTTATTCTCTTTTACCGCCTCAATAATGGCTTTAGTGTTGTTGCTTATATTATCTACATTTTCTTGAGTGTGTTCAGCTAACTTTCTAACCTCATCTGCAANNTCTCCTGCGCGCGCTGCTTCAATGGCAGCATTAAGTGCAAGGAGGTTTGTCTCATCTGCAATATCTTCAATGATTGAGAGTATTTGTGCAATAGCTCTTGCCTCGCTACTAAGTCTTTCTAAAGAGAGGGCAATCCTCTCTTCATTTTCACTAGCAGTTTCCACCGCCTGCCAAACCTCTTCAACTATCTTTGTATTTAACTCAAGCAAGTTAATGGCTTCTTTCATATTTTTTTCATTTTTTAAAGCTTCATTTACAAAGTTTTGAATCTTTAAAAGTATATCCTCACTTGCTGCAATGGTTTGATTTAAGGCTACTTCCTCTTTATCTTTTGTCATTATTAGGGTTTTAAATATAGCTTCAAGCTCTTCAAGAGTTTTAGAGATGGCATCAGTTCCATTTGTCACATCTTTGGCGGTTTCGCCTATCCTAGTTTTGAAAAAAGATATGGCACTTAAAGTCTCTTTTGCTTCACTATTAAATGAAGTATCTACCTCTATATTTCTTTTTAAATTCAAGTTTCTTAGCTCATTTATCATCTTTTTGCTAAGCTCAACTCCCCATCTTTTCTCATCCATATCATGCCAAAGCAAAATAGCTGCAAGAGCGTACTGGACTAATGAGCTATAAAGTGATTCTGTTAGAAAATAGCCATTTGCTACTAAAGCAACAATGCCAACTATGTGCACGCTTCTCATTCTAAAATATAGTGATTTGAATTTACTCATTGTGTGCTCCGCTATTTTTTAACTCAAATATATCCAAACAGGACTAAAACACTCCTAAACACTTTAATTTAAAGTTTTAAAAAAGCTTGCCTGCTTTTTTATTTTAACTCCCAATTTTTGCAGCAACTCTTAGATTATATGATTATATCTATTAGCAGTAGATTAAATATTTTTTTAGTTTTATTTAAATACTATACACTTGTAGTAATTGAAAAGGTATTCAAAATGAGCCGTAAATTTGAAAAATTTGGAATCTTACTTGTTTGCATCGGAGTTTTAACTCTAATTGTTTTAGCTTTGGTTTTTTCGTCACTTTTTAGTGAATATGAGTTTGCAACAGGTGCAGGATTTTTTGGAACTGTGGGAGTTGGCGCAATATTTTTATACATTATAGATGTTAAAAATAGGCCACAAGAGTTATCTCAAGAGGATTAAATCCTCTTGAGATGTAAATTAATTTTTTGCTTTTGCAAAATAGATTTTTTGCACTAAATCATAAAATGCAACTGATCCACCAATAATCATCAAGCTATCTGGGATAATTCTAACCCACATCCATCCAATCATCGGCTCAAGCGTCTCTCTTAATCTTGCAACATAGTATCCATACTCAAATGCAACTTGAGATTGATGGAAACCTATGATGATAGTAGGAAGTGCATATAAAAGTACTCCTATTGTAAGTAGCCAAAAGCCCCATTTACTCAAAGTTTCATTCCACTCTAAATTCTTTGCCAAAGCATTTGCTCTTGCTGTCATATAGATAAAAGCGTAGCTTATGTATCCAAAAGCTCCTAGCATTGCTATATGAGCGTGAGGCATAATTAGATAAGTTCCATGAGAGTAATAGCCTATGGTTGGAGTATTTATCACCATTCCAAGCCAACCAGCTCCAAACCAGTTTAAAAATGCTGATCCAGCAAGCCATAAAAATGGAACTCCCCAAACAAAAGTTTTTCCTTGGTTTTTAATGTCATAGTGCTGCTTTAGCGCTTCAAGCATTAAAATCACAAGTGGTAGTGGCTCAAGAGCGGAGAATATCCCACCAATTGCAATCCAATACTCATCTGCACCTTGCCACCAGTAGTGGTGTCCTACTCCTAAAGTTCCTGTTGCAATTACAAGTAGTATTTCAAAAAGCATAATCTTTTCTGCAACACTTCTTTTAACTAACCCAAGTGCAACAGCTAAATAGGCTAAAACTCCTGCTGCAAAAAGCTCAAAAGTAAGCTCTACCCAAAGGTGAACAACCCACCATCTATAGTAATCATCCACTGTAAAGTTTGGAATTATATTATGCAGTGGCATCATTCCAGCAATATAAAGAGTCGCTATGCCAAATGCTGACCAAATGATAGTTCCAACTAAGATGTCATTTTTAGCTCTTCTAACAGTTGAGTAAACCATTCCAAACCAAAGAACTAATCCAACTAAAAGCCCTATATCCCAAACTCTTCCAAGCTCAAGATACTCTCTTCCCTCGCTTCCAAACCAAAACCAAACATCTCTTAAGTTTCCAGTTGATCCTAAATATATTCCTATGAGTCCACCACCGCCAACAACTAAAAGAGCAACCCATAAAACATCAACTAATTTTGGAAATCTTAAATCTTTTCCAGCAACTAAAGGAGCTATCAAAAGCCCACCAACTAGCCAACCAACTGCTACCCAAATTATGGCTAAGTTTAAATGAAGTTGTCTTACAACATTAAAAGGTAACCACTCTTGTGGAATTAAAAAGTTATCAGCTGGATTTGCGTAAATATGGGCTAAATATCCACCAAGAATCAGCTGTAACATACTAAAAAGTGCCACAATTGGGACATATTTTAGTAATTTTTCTTGTGATGGGAAAAGTGAGCTAATTTTAAGCGGCTCAGCTAATTTTTCAGTGCTTCCTTTCTTTTCTTTTACTAAATACTCATAAACTAAATACATTACAAGAATTGTCGCAGGCCAAAGGAGCAGCCATTCCCAAAGAGTGACTTTGTGAACTTCCCAAGTTAAATCTTGATCTATTAAAGGTTCATTTGGCCAATTGTTTGACCATGTTCTATCAGTTCCAGGTCTAATTGAAGTTGCAACCATTTGAGACCAGTCAAAAAATGCTGTGATTAACCTAGCTTCATCTGGCCTTATAATCCCGCCTCTCCAAGCCCAGTCATGGTTTCCATTAACTAAAAAATCAACCATATATTCTTGATTTGCTTCGTAAGCTTTAGCAGAAGCATCACTATAAACTACTGCTCCATCACTCATTTTTGTAGATCTAATATCTTTAATGACAAGCGATTTTACAAAAGACTTTTCAGGCTCACTTAAACTGTCCATCTTTTTACCAAAGTGCTCTTGCCCATAATAGTCATACAAAAATAGTACTCTTTTGTGCATAAACTCTGTTGTAAAATCTGGCCCTAAATACGCGCCCATTCCAAGCAGTGTTCCATAGTTCATCAAACCAAACTGTTGGAAATTCCCCTTACCTAAGGTTATATCATCATAAGTATAGAGTGTTTTTCCACTTTGACTTTTGACAACTTGAGGTAGTGGCGGAACCTCTTTTGATAAGTTGGCAGTAAAATATATGAGTACAGTAACCATAAATATACCCAATATCCAAAAGCCCCAATATAAGCCTTTTCGGCTCATGACTCGCTCCATCATGCTAGCTGGCATTGAAACTCCTTTTTGATTTTGCTACTTTAAAGTAGTATATAAGATTTAGAAAATCTCATATAGCGCCTTAAGGTTTTTTATTAAATAGGTTTAAAAACTGCTAAAAACATAATAGTAATTGTTAAAAATGAGTAAAAATAGATTGGAAAATTGAAACTTTTCTCTTTAGTATTAATCTTTTTAAATATTAAATTTCCCAAATAGAAGATAAAAATTGTGAAAAAAATGAGTAAAAATAGTTTTAAATAAAACCAATCACTTTTTAAAATATAAAAATTCTCCACAACCATTCCCACGCCACTGCTAAAACTTAGTAAAGCACCTACAGTCACGATATATAGCAATATACTCTTTAAAGAATCAAAGTTAGGATTGTGAGTTTTGCTTTTAAATACTGCAAAAATGGCTAGCGTTCCACCCACCCAAAGAGCAAATCCTAAAAGATGCACAAGCTTAAATATCATATAATTCATCACAACCTCTTGTTTTTATATACTATATTAAAGTAGTATATAAAAATTTGTAAAAGAATTCAATAGTTTAAGGAATTTTATGTTTTTTTCTAAAACAGCAGAGCATAGCATTAGGATTTTAATATATTTTGTAGCAAATGAAGGTGGGGTTTTTTCTGCAAAAACACTACATGAAGCACTAGGCATTCCCTATAAGTACCTAACTAGACTTACTACGCTTTTAGCAAAAGCTGGTTTTTTACGCTCAATAAAAGGAAGAGATGGTGGTTTTTTACTCTCAAAACCAGCAAAAGAGATCACCTTATATGAGGTGGTTGAAGCGGTTGAAGATACGGCTTCTTACCATAGTTGCGTTTTAGGTTTTAAAGAGTGTGATTGTGAAAATCCCTGTTTTTTACATCATGGATGGGTTGATTTAAGAGAAGATTTACTATCTTTTTTAACCAAAACAACCCTAGAAGCCAACTTTAAAGATGGAAAATATTTTAAAATTTAGCCACTTTTTTGACATTTTTTTAAAGTAAAATCGATCCCAAATACTATTTTTGAAGCTTTATTTGTAAGAAAATTTTAACTTTTAATATAAAAAATAATTATAGTTTTATATTTTTAAAGTACAATTATTAACTTAATAAATATTACAAAGGGATGCAAAATGTTTTCGACTATTAAATCTAAACTAATCCTTGCTATTTTGCTAATTGTTGGGACTTTCATAGCCACTACCTATCTCACTATGGACATAGGTAAGCTTGGTGTAGGATCTTTAAAAAAGAATGGCGACTTTAGGGCACATAAGAGCTCACATCAATGCGGGAATGATGGAGCTAAGAGGGTATCAACTATTTTTAGATGAAAAGTTTTTAAATAATTATGAATATAGAGTGAAGCAAGCGCATCACTATTTGCAACTGCTGCATGATGAAGTTTTAAGGGGAGGTACTAGAGATAGAATCGCCAAACTTCAAGAGCAGTATAAAGAGCTTGAGGAGTTAAATAAGCCACGAATAGCAATAATGAATAACTATAAACATCAAATACATGAAGATAGGTTTAAACACTCCATAGATGGTGAAAGATTTAATGAAATATCAACAACTTCAGTGATTTTATTTGATGATATAGTTTCAAACCTTTTAGAGCTTCTTGAAGTTGTTGAGGGAAACAATATTGCAAGACTTGAAAAAAGAACCCTTAATGTCGATGCCATAAACATAATTGCGGCTATTGCTATTACGATATTTTTAATACTAATCATTAAATCGATCCTAAGCTCAATTCAAAGATTTAAAAATTCAATTGAGCTAGTACATAAAAACAGAGACTTTACAGTAACTTTACCTGTTACAAAAGATGAGCTGGGTGATGTATCTGCTGGGGTTAATGAACTGCTGGAAAATTTAAAAAGAACTTTTCAGGAAGCCAAAGCTTCTTCAAGTGAAAATGCTTCAGTCTCAAGCGAGTTAAGCAGCACAAGTTTAGAAATTGGGAAAAATGCTGAGGAAAATAGTGAGATAGTTGAAGACACTATAAAAGAGATAGAAAGAATGGGCCTAGAGGTTGAAAAGAGTGCTCAAAGTACTATTAACTCCAAAATAGAGATAGAAGATGCTAGTAAAAAGCTGATTTTAGCTAAAGAAAAAATGGAAAGATTAGGTAGCGAGATTGATTTAGCTAGCCACTCTGAGAGTGAATTAGCAGATCAAATGCAAAATTTAGCCCAAGAGGCTGAGCAAGTTAAAGAAGTTTTAACTGTCATTAATG
>LSQX01355046.1_pt1 | contig 10104 bp, 6 predicted proteins | sample 654561 | NCBI WGS metagenome assembly LSQX01 (sample SAMN04489861, study PRJNA283612) | anaerobic digester metagenome | isolation source: 4 biogas reactors fed with cattle manure at either 37C or 55C with and... | place: Denmark: Kongens Lyngby | collected 2014
CAGCCGGCCTTTGCCAAGATTTCTGCCATGGGCATCCGTTACAGCGCAGTGCCTGGCCATACAACTGAGCTGGCCGATGCACTCAATGATGTGCTTTCTGCCAAGTGGTCCGAGCTGCGCGGTGTCGAGATTGTCTCTTTCGGAGTCAGTTCCATAACAGCCAACGAAGAAGACGAAAAAGTCATCAAGGACCTGCAAAAGAGTGCTGTTTTCCGTAATCCGACCATGGCGGCAGCCCACCTGACCGGTGCCCAGGCTGATGCCATGCGGGCAGCGGCAGCTAACGAAGGCAGTGGTGCCTTCATGGCCTTTGCCGGTCTGAACATGGCCCAGGGAGCTGGCGGCATGAATGCCCAAAACCTCTTCCAGATGGGCCAGCAACAGCAGCAGCCACCGGCAAACCCCCAGGCACCCAACCCGCAGCCACCGGCTCCGACAGGCGGTGGCGGTGGTGCAGCGGCAGCCGGCTGGAATTGTGCCAACTGCGGCCATGCCGGCAACACTGGCAAGTTCTGCGCTGAATGCGGCCAGCCCAGGCCGGTCCAGGACCATTGGACCTGCTCCTGCGGCGCCCATAACAAGGGCAAATTCTGTGCTGAGTGCGGCAAGCCCAAGCCAGCTGGAGTTCCGCAGTATAAATGCGACAAGTGCGGCTGGGAGCCTGAAGACAAGGCCAACCCGCCCAAATTCTGTCCTGAGTGTGGCGATCCGTTCGATGACGGGGACATCGTCCAGTAAGAAAATGAGTTCGGCCAAAAAGCGCCTGATCAGCAGCTATGTCGAGCAGTTTAATCTGGCTGATCAAGAAGAGCCCGGCCTGACCATACCAAATGACTCAGTTTTGGCATGGCTGGTGGAAAATATTCCCTTTTTCACCTGTCCTGACAAGGAACTGGAACGTACCTACTACTTCCGCTGGTGGCTTTTCCGCAAGCATCTGAAAAAGACGCCAGCAGGAACCATTATCACTGAATTTCTGCCCGAGGTGCCCTGGGCCGGACCGTATAACTCGATCAATGCGGCCCTGGGCCACCATCTGGCTGAAGCCCGCTGGCTCAAAGACAGCCCGCGCTGGCTTCCTGAACTGATCCGCTTCTGGTTCACAGGCGGCGGCGATGTCCACTCCTACAGCAGTTGGGCAGCCGCTGCTTTTTTTGCCGCCTGCCAGGTGAGCGGTGATTACACCCTGGCTGTGGAGCTCTTGCCGGACCTGGTCCGCTATTATGAAAGCAGAGAAAAAGCCCAGCTGGGCCGGCATGGTCTTTTCTGGTCCGCCGATGGCCGCGATGCCATGGAGTATTCCATCAGTGGCTCTGGTCTGCGCCCGACTCTCAACTCCTATATGTACGGCGAAGCGCAGACCCTGGCCAAAACAGCCAGTCTGGCTGGCCAGTCTGGTTTAGCTGACCGGTTTACAAACAAGGCTGCCCTGCTGCAGCAAAAGATCAACCAGCTGCTCTGGGACGAAAAGGACAGTTTTTTCAAGGTCCTGCCCCTGGCTGACAAGGATGCCAGCCTGCCAGACAGGCGAGCGCAGGAAAAGGATGTCCGTGAGCTGCTCGGCTACATCCCCTGGGAATTTGCCATACCTTCCAGCGACCAGGCCAGGGCCTGGCGCTATGTCACTGACCCCAGCTGCTTTCTTGCCCCCTATGGCCTGACAACCGCCGACCAGAGCCATCCCCGCTTCATGTTTGAAGCCAGCCATAACTGCCTTTGGAACGGCCCTGTCTGGCCCTTTGCCACCAGCCAGACCATCAGCAGCGCTATCCGCCACCTGCAAAGTGGCGGCCAGGGCCTGAGCAGGAATGATTTCTACCTGCTCATCTCCAGCTATGCCAGAAGCCACCGCCGCAACCTGGCTGCCAAGGGGAAAGATATCATGTGGCTTGATGAGAACATGCACCCTTATACCGGCATTTGGCTGGCCCGGCAGATCCGCCAGCAGCAAGGTGGTCCTGCTCTGGGCAAGGACTATAACCATTCCAGCTTTGCTGACCTGGTCCTGCGCGGCTTGGTCGGACTCAAGCTGGATGACAACCAGCTGACCCTTGATCCTTTACTACCCGGCCAGGCCTGGGACTATTTCAGTCTTGACGATCTTTACTGGCAGGGCAAAAAGATCACGATCCACTATGAACGGCAGGGCCAGGAAACCGGCCAGCCGGGCCTTTTAGTCGCGGTTGATGGCAAGCCGGTTGCCAGCCGGCCTGATCTGGGTCCCCTGCCTATCTGCTGATCCGATAAATCCACATCCAAAAAACCATACCCTTTCCAAAATGAGGAGGTTGTGCAATGAAGGCTTTAACTTATTCAGGCGAACACCTGCGTGAAGTCCGCTTTCCCCTGGGCGGCATCGGGGCCGGCTCCATCTCTCTGGACGGTTCAGCCCGCCTGGTTGACTGGGAAATAAAAAACAGGCCCAACAAGGAGTCCTATAATGGCTTTTCCCACCTGGCTGTCAAGGCCGAAAAAGCCGGGGAGGTTATTGCCGCCCGGGCCCTGAACGGACCCTGGCAGGGCAGCCGCATGGGCCGCGGCCTGCACAGTTTTGGCGGTTACACCTACGGACCGGCCCGGGAGACCCTGGTCGGCCTGCCCCACTTTGCCCAAATCAAGCTGGACAGCCACTTTCCTTTTGCCCGCTACAGCTTCTCTGGTGATTTTCCAGCCCAGGTGGAACTGGTGGCCTTTTCTCCCTTTGAACCGCAAAATGATTTCACCAGTTCCCTGCCCCTAGCCTTTTTCACAGTTGAGCTGACCAACACTTCCGCTGATCCGCTCGACTATACTGTGGCCTTTTCTTTGACCAACCCCCAGCAAGAGCCCAGCAACATCTTTTTTACAGAAGATGGTCTGACCGGCCTGGTCCTGGGCGACAGCAGGCCTGGTCCAGCCACTGCTGACTGGGGCCAGCTCTGCCTGCTCACTGCCGGCCAGCCCAGCAGCGGCCAGGCCTATTGGTACAGGGGCAGCTGGTTTGACGCCTTAAATGTCTTCTGGCAGGACTTCACCAGGCCCGGTCCCTTAGAGCAGCGCCAGCTGGAAGCTACCCCGGGCCAGGACCATGGCACTATTTGCGTGCACCTGGCAGCCGGGCCAGGCCAGAAGGCCAAGGCCGGCTTTGTCCTGGCCTGGTATTATCCCCACTATGAAAAATACTGGGGCCGGGAAAAGGATAACCCGCAAAAGCCCCTGCTGCGCAACTGGTATGCCAGCCAGTTTTCTGATGCGGTTGATTTAGCCCGTTTCGGCCTGGCCGAGCAAGCTAAAATGGAGTCTGCTGCCGCCCGGTTCAGCCAGATCCTTTTCGGCTCCACCCTGCCCCGGGAAGTGGTTGATGCGGCCAGTGCCACCCTGGCTGTTTTAAAAAGCCCCACCTGCGTTCGCCTGAGTGACGGCAGCTTTTACGGCTGGGAAGGCAGCCATGCCCGGGAAGGCTCCTGCGAAGGCAGCTGCCAGCATGTCTGGAACTACCAGTATGCCCTGCCCCTGCTCTTCCCGTCTCTTGAACGTTCCATGCGTGAGCTGGACTACCGCTATAACACCAGGCCTGACGGCTCGATGGGCTTTCGCCTGCAGCTGCCGCCTGGTTCACCACCCAGTGATTTCCGGGCCTGTGCTGACGGGCAGCTCGGTGGCGTGATCAAAAGCTACCGCGACTGGCAACTGTCGGGTGATAAAGCCTGGCTCAGGTCCTTATGGCCTGACATCCGGCGCAGCCTGGAGTTTGCCTGGAACCCGGCCAACCCTGACCGGTGGGATCCTGACCAGAGCGGTGTCTTGACCGGCCGGCAGCACCATACCCTGGATATGGAGCTGTTCGGTCCCAACAGCTGGCTGACAGGGATTTACCTGGCCGCTTTGGAAGCCGCAGCCAGGATGGCGGATGCCCTGGCTGAAAAAGATTTTGCTGATCTTTGCCGCCGCATTAAGCAAAAGGGCCAGGCTTTTGTCCGGGACCAGCTCTTTAACGGTGAATACTATTACCACAAGGTCGATCTGGCTGATAAGACGGTCCTGGACCAGTACAGCCAGGGCCCACATGATAAAATCTATGCCAGCTATTGGAATGCCGAGGCCGGCCAGCTCAAGTACCAGATCGGCCAGGGCAGCTCAATTGACCAGCTGCTGGGCCAATGGCATGCCGATCTGGTTGGCCTGGGCGATATCTTCCCCCAAGACCAGGTGCTTTTAGCCCTGGCTGCCATCTACAAGTACAACTTCATCCCGGATATGAGCGATTTTTTTAACCCCTGCCGGATTTACTGCCTGGAAGATGAAGGAGGCACCTTGATCTGCGCCTATCCACCTGGCCGGGAAAGACCAGTCATCTCCGCTCCCTATGCGGAAGAGACCATGCACGGCTTTGAGTACGCCGTAGCCAGCCACATGCTCCTGCGTGGCCTGGAAAAAGAAGGACTGGAACTGGTCCGGGCTGTGCGGGACCGCTATGACGGCAGGACCAGGAACCCCTGGAATGAGATTGAATGCGGCGGGAATTATGCCCGCTCCATGGCAGCCTGGTCGCTTGTCCTGGCCTATTCAGGCTTCAGGGCTGAGCTGGCCCGGCACAGGCTTGTTTTCCAGCCCATGCAAAAGGTCCATGCCAGTATCTGGTCAGCCGGCCGGGCCTGGGGCCAGGTCAGGCAGGATGAAAAAAGCTTCCAGCTCAGCCTGGCCGGAGGAAGCCTGGAACTGCGGGAGCTGCAGCTGGGGCAGCAGGTCCGGGTGGCAGGCGCCCGCCTGAACGACCAGGACCTGGAGCTAAATGAGACAGCAGGCCTGATCAGTTTCTCCAAGACCCTGCATTTGAAAAAAGAGGACAAGCTCGAAATTATATTTGCTTGACTTGAGGTGGAGTAATGACCGGTAAACGTGGTGTTTTGATCTACCCGGCAGAAGCCGGACCCTATTGGCTGGAGCTGCTGCGGGACAGCGGACTGAACCTTTTGGGCATCCACCCGGCTGGCGGTAAGGATGCCGCCTTGTCCCTGGCCGGACTGCTTGAATTTATCCAAAGCAGGCCTTTCCAGAGCTTTGCCCACAATCTGGCTGAGGCTGGGATAGAGCTGGAGTATGAGATGCATGCCCTGGGCTGGTTAGTCCCGCGGGATCTTTTCAGTAAGCATCCAGACTGGTTTCGTCAAAACGAGGCCGGCCAGAGGACTCCTGACTATAATATCTGCCCCAGCAACAAGCAGGCCCTGGCTTACCTGGCAGAACGGGCTGCCGATTTAGCCAGCCGGCTTTACCTCAGCTCAGACAGTTTTTCCTTCTGGCCTGATGATGTCAGTGCCGCCAGCTGCTCGTGCAGCTCCTGTACCGGCCTTAGTCCAGCAGACCAGTCCCTCATCCTGACCAACACGATGCTGGAGGCCATAAAAGGGACCAGACCGGTTGCCCGGATGAGTTACCTGGCTTATATGGCCAGCCTGGCCGTGCCAGAAAATGTTAAGCCAGAGCCGGGGGTCTTTTTAGAATATGCCCCCATCCGGCGCAACTCATTTTTACCAATTAACGACCCGGACAGTCCTGAGAACAAAAAAGAGACGGCCGCCATCACGGACCTGCTTAGTTTTTTCGGTCAAAGGCACAGCCGCGTTCTGGAATACTGGCTGGACAATTCCCGTTTTTCCAACTGGCAGCTACCATTAAAGGAACTGCCTTTCAATGAAGACCTGCTGGCAGCTGACGTTAAATTTTATCTTGAGCAGGGCTTTTTGGACCTGACCAGTTTTGCCTGCTACCTGGGCCCAGACTATGCAGCCAGTTTTGGCCAGCCGCCCATAAAACGTTATGGCCAGCTGCTGCGCCAGGGCCAGTGAGCTGCCTGGGACTGCAGCAGACACGCCCAGGCGGCAAACCTATACTGGAGACCAAAAGGTAAAAAAATCCGTAATTATTTTCCAGCAAACAGTGCTATTGGAGGTCACCTATGCAAAAGAACAAAGAATTCAGTATCACAGCAGATGGCTTTAAACTGGCCGGCCAGCCCTTCCGGCTCCTGGCCGGGGCTATCCACTATTTCCGTGTCCCACGTGAATACTGGCGTGACAGGCTGCTTAAGCTGAAGGCCTGCGGCCTGAACACAGTCGAGACCTATGTGGCCTGGAACGTCCATCAGCCCCAGCCTGATGTCTTCCTCGATGATGATATGCTTGACCTGCCTGCCTTTGTGCGCCTGGCTCAGGAGCTTGGCCTTTATGTGATAGTCAGGCCCGGCCCCTATATCTGCTCTGAATGGGATCTGGGCGGCCTGCCCTGGTGGCTGCTGGCTGACGACAAGATGCAGTTGCGCTGTATGAATGAGCCTTACCTCAAGGCAGTGGACAGATGGTTTGACTGGCTGCTGGCCAGGCTCGAGCCGCTCCAGATCAGCCGGGGTGGCCCGATTATCATGATGCAGGTGGAAAACGAATACGGCAGTTTTGGTGATGACCAGGTCTACCTGGAGTATCTGGCCAGGGGCATGAAAGACCGCGGCATCGATGTTCCTCTTTTCACATCAGATGGCGGCACCGACTTCATGCTGACCGGTGGCACCCTGCCCGGTGTATTCAAGACCGTTAACTTCGGCTCACGGGCTGCCGAGCAGTTTGCCAAGCTGCGCGAACACCAGCCAGATGGCCCCCTGGTCTGCATGGAGTTCTGGAATGGCTGGTTTGACCACTGGGGCGGCGAGCATCACACCAGGGATCCCCAGGATGCAGCTGCTACACTGGCTGATATCCTGGCTGCTGATGGTGGTTTTTGCGCTTACATGTTCCATGGCGGTGCGAACTTCGGCTTTATGAACGGGGCCAACTTCACTGATGAGTATAAGCCGACTGTCAACTGTTACGATTATGATGCCCCCCTGACCGAACGTGGCGAGACAACCAAAAAATACGAGCTCTTCCGGGAAACCATCCGCCAATACAGCCCTGTGCCCCAGGTGGATCTGCCGGCCGAGCAGCCTGCTAAAACATATGGTGCGCTGGAGTTCACCCAATCGGCTGATCTTTTTGACAACCTGGCCAACTTGAGCACCCCTGTTGACCTGACCATGCCCCTGCCCATGGAAAAACTGGGCCAGGGCTATGGCCTGATCCTTTACAGGGCCCAGGTGCGTGGGCCGCGTGAAGAGCTGCCGGTTAAGTTCTTGGACCTGCATGACAGGGCCCATATCTTTGCAGATGGCCAGTTTGCCGGCATCCAGTACCGCAACGACAAGGAAGACAAGGTCAGCCTGTCTATTCCTAAAGAGGGGCTCGAGCTCTCTGTCCTGGTAGAGAATATGGGCCGGGTCAATTATGGCCATCACCTGCCCGAGAAAAAAGGTGTGGCGGCAATCATGCTGGGCCAGACCCACCTTTACCACTGGCAGGCCTATCCCCTGCCCCTGGATGACTTAAGCCGCCTGGAATTCAAAGATAACCTGGCTCCTTTTGCAGGCAGGCCCCAATTTCTCAAGGCCAGTTTTGACCTGGCAGATGACCCGGCAGACACCTTCGTCAAGCTGCCCGGCTTTGGCAAGGGCCTGATTTTCATCAACGGCCGGCTTCTCAGCCGCTATTGGCAGATCGGGCCACAAAAATCAGCCTGGCTGCCGGCCCCCTTCCTGAAGCAGGGTAAGAATGAACTGGTTGTGCTGGAGCTGGACGGCCGCAGCCAGGACACAGTCCTTCTGGATGATACAGCTGAACTGGGCTGAATAAAGAAATGCTATTTAAAAAACGGACCGGGTTTGCTTTTAGCAAGACCTGATCCGTTTTTTTGCTTTTTAAACCAGCTCTTCTGGCCTTCAGGCCAGCTCCGGCGGCAGTTTACTCTCCCAGGCCGGCGGCACCGCCAGGCCCTGGGCCCAGGCCACCACGGCTGCTGTATCCTGCAGTAAAAATTCTGACCTGATCTTTTGGGCCTGGATGCCGGGTCCGGCACAGCTCCAGAAGACCTCACTGTCAAGCGGATGGGCACTGCCATGGCTTTTAGGATTGGCACCACCCCCGCCATGGTCAGCACAGATGATACTGAGGGTTTTACCTTCCAGTGCAGCCACTGCTGTAAGAATCCGGCCAACCAGCTGGTCCGTCCGGTTGATCTGCGCATAATAGGGGCCAGTCCTGTAGCCATGTTTATGCCCCGCTCCGTCCACAGCATCCAGATGGACAAAAAGTTGCCGGAAGTCATTCCTGGCGATGAAGCCAAGCAGGCTTTCCACCAGTTCTTCATCCGGGGCGCTTTCCTGCCAGCTGGCGCAGGAAACTTCAATTATGCCGTGATTTATCGGGTTCCAGCAGCAAAAGGAGGCCAGGATATCCTGGGGCCATTTTTGCCGGGCCAATTTCATAAATGAGGGGTAGGACGAGTCTTCCGGATAAGGTCTGCTGGCGACTATTTCATTGGTCAGGCCGTGCTTTTCCGGGCCCACACCATGCAAGAGGGCACCCCAGCATTCAGCACTGATCGTGGGATAAGGAGCCTTGGCCTTGAAGGTGACAGTCCCCCGGGCAAAAAATTCATCAAGGTGGGGTACCTCCGCCTCCTGGACAGCGTTACCGGCCCCGTCAATACCGATGATCAGGACCCTGTCAAATAATTCTTGGGCCATTGCCTTATCTCCCATACTGCTGGATTGTGCTCATAATCAGGCGCAGGCTCTTCAGTGAGCTGCCATAATTGATAGAGCCTGCTGTGGCTATGCTGATCCCGGCCCCATGGGCCAGGCCGTCCAGGCAGTCGCGCCTGGTCTGGCGGACCAGCTCTTTTTCATCATTGCGGCTGAAGGAAAAGGGAGCTATGCAACCCTCAATCCGGGCCTTGGGCAGGTGCTGCCGGATCTGGGGGATCAGAACATTAGGACCGAAATTGACCCCGTTCAGGTCCAGCCGTCCTAGAAGAGGCAGTAAATGGCCCATATCGCTGTCCGAATGCTGGTAGCGCCTCTGGCCGGGCAGAGGACTGTAATGGGCAAAAACCTTCTCCAGGATAGGCAGGCCAAAAAGCTCATACATGTCCGGGGAAAGCAGACAGCAGTTATCATCATTAAAAGAAAAACCTGCTGGCAGTTCGGCCAGACCTGACTCTTCATCCATGACCCGGGCCATTTCCAGCACAGCATGGCTGATGGCTGCAGAAAAACGCCGGGCCAGGTCAGGCTGGTCGTTGATCAGGAAGATCAGCTCCTCGGCACCAAACACAGAACAAGCCAGGGTGACAGGACCACGGATGCCGCGCAGCAAGGCTGGCCGCAGGCCATATTCCTCAAAAATCCTCTTTTTGGCTGCTGCCCAGCCCGGCGGCAGCATGAACTCGCGAAAGTCCAACTTCTCCACCTTTTCCAGGACCTTTTCCAGTTCCTTGTAGCTTAAGATCCCCTGGTCCAGCCATTCAGACTTGCCGCGCCAGACATACTGGCCGCCAAAGACTTCACCAATCCGTTTCACCGGGGGGAAAACAGCTGTCTCGGGCAGGTACTCTTCCCGCAGGAAGCGCCGCCCGACGATCTGTTCTGCCTTGTCATTGTAACGGCGGTTGAGATCCGCGCGCACAGCCGGTTCCAACTGCTCCCAGGGGTGGATGTCAGTAATACCCAGCTCAGCGAAGACGCATTCATCATTCATATGGATGCCCAGGGCTATGCTGGTCCCATCATTAAAGCAGTTGTTCTCCTGTGCCCTGGCATTATCCTGCCAGAAATGCTCCAGGTCCAGACCGTCATCAAAAATCAACTTTTCTGCCATCTAGTTTTCCTCACCTTCTTGCTCCAGCCTGGTCCCTGCCATATAGGCACGGCTCAGGCCACCGTCATTTCCTGCAACCTGGCCCAGATATTGCCAGCCACATTTTTCATAAAAATCCTGATGATCAGTTAACAGATATATTTTGTCCAGACCCAGGCCGGCACAGTCCTGGCGGATAAAATCCAGTAAGGCCCGGGCCAGGCCCTTATGCCGCCAGGCTGGTTCCACATAAACAGCACAAACATTGGGAGTCAGCTCCACTGCCTTATGGAAGTCATTGGCGATCAGGCCGGCACCGGCCACCAGTTCCCCTGTCCTTGCCAGCAGCAGGTACCACTGTGGAACCTGTCTCTTATACACATCTCCGAGCCCACGAGAC
>LSQX01065658.1_pt1 | contig 10102 bp, 7 predicted proteins | sample 654561 | NCBI WGS metagenome assembly LSQX01 (sample SAMN04489861, study PRJNA283612) | anaerobic digester metagenome | isolation source: 4 biogas reactors fed with cattle manure at either 37C or 55C with and... | place: Denmark: Kongens Lyngby | collected 2014
ATGATTTCCTTCTGCCATATTTTGTTGTCCTGGTCGACCATCAGACTCATTGTGGCGTCGGTATACTCATTAACTGCGATTCCCGTCAAATAATAGTTCAACAGATCCGGCACCATTAATAACTTATGTGCGTATTCGAGTTCAATGGCTCCCTCTCTCAACATGCCAAATAAATGGTATAACCCCATGATTGTATTCGTATTGACACCTCCTAAACGAAACAAATTGTATTCTCCAAAATGATCATCAAGGACAGGCTTGTATCGGTATCTTAACTCGTCGCGGTAATTCACCGGGTTCGCCAGCAATTTGCCGTATTTGTCAATGAACCCAAAATCGCAACCCCAAGTGTCGATTCCAACGGATTCGATACACGGGTACAAGGCAGATGCACTTTGGATACCGACTTTAAGTTCGGAGGCCAGTCTCAACAGATCCCAGTATAGTGTCCCGGCAAAGTTGACAGAGCGATTATCGAACTCGTTCACCTCTTCCATTTTGAAAATACGACCGTCATATTTAGCAATGATACAACGGCCGTGGCTTGCACCATAATCGAATATCAAATAATTCTTTTTCACAATAGAACCGACCCTTTCCCAAAATACAACGGATACTACTGCTACCCGAAACCGCATAATATGCTTTCGATGAAAAATTGGGTCATCGCGCATGGCGATAACCCAATTAGTCAATCAATCGCAGACGGACGATACTTAATTTACTTGATGTATTTATCAACGTTGTCTTTTGTCACGGCTTCCAAGTCAACGGGAATGAGATCCGGCAATACTTCACCGTTCAGGAATCTGGCAGCGGCTTCTACGGCAGTATAGGCTTGTAGCCAGAAGTTCTTGTAAACCGTTACCTCCATTTTGCCCTCTTTGATGGCGGCCAGAGCATCTTGGTTTCCGTCGATGCCACCGACGATAACATCATCGAGTTTTCCGGCCTCTTCGAGTGCCTTGAGAGCACCCAGCGCCATTTCATCGTTACAGCTGAAGATAATCTTCAGGTTCGGATGAGCCTGCAGCATGTTTTGAGTTGTCGTAAACCCTGTAGATCGGTCGAACTTTGCATCTTGGATGTCAACCACTTCGATACCCGGATACTTCGCGAATACTGCTTGAGCACCATTGGAAAGGTCAATTGTAACCTGTCCGCCTGAGGGGCCTTCCAAAATTAGGACTTCACCTTCTTCATTTGCTAGTCTGACTAGCTCTTCGGCACACAGCGTCGCGCAGAGCGTATTGTCGGCGACAACAAAAGACTCATACTGCGCGTTGCCGGTTTCTTTACTGATTTTCGTGTTCAAGTTGATGACAGGTATGCCTGCAGCATTTACTTCTTCAATTACCGGAACGATGCCCGTTGAGTCTGCAGGAATCATAATCAAAATGTCTTTTTTCTGGGCAATGACATCTTGTGCAAGCGCAATCTGCTCATCATTATTGTTCGACTCAACCGGCGCGACACAATCGATTTCCAAACCGAAGTCCGCGGCAGCAGTTTTTGCACCGTCAGCAGCTTCGATCCAGACAGGGTTTGTCAGATCCTTAAGGATCAAAGTAGCTTTCTTACCGACTGCGCCAGGGTAAGGGACGTCATCGTCATCGTCATTGTCAGGTTCGGTTGTCCCTGGATCTGCCGGTGCAGTAGTCTTGGCTGGTGCTTCAGTTTTTTCCGGTTCATCACCGTTTTCTTTTGCGGGACTGCAGCCAACAATCACGGCAACAAGCATAAGCATGACCAAGATCAGACTAAGAGCTTTTCTCATTGTTTTCTCCTCCAACATTTTGTTTTTTATATGTAGCAGGCAATCGCCTAACACATCAACTATTATAGAATAGATTTACATTTCCAGCAAAGCAGAATATTTTTCACTGCTTCTGTTCATCAGGGCGGCAAAGATGATAATGACACCAAATACGGCTTGTTGCCAAAGGTGCGAGACCCCTGTTACGGCCAAGGCATTGTTCATGAAGACAATAATAAGTACCCCCATCACTGTATTGCCGACACCTCCTTTACCCCCCGAAAGCGATGTGCCACCAATTAAGGATGAGGCGAGCCCCATCAGGGCATACTCATAGCCCATATTAGGCTCTGCACAGTCAAGGATGGACGCGTACATCAACCCCGCCATCGCTGCCAGGATACCAGAAATAACATAGACACTAATTGTAACCGTTGAAGTTCTGACACCGGTAATTCTCGTTGCATCTTCATTCGCACCAATTGAATAGATATTACGTCCAAATACCGTCTTTCTCATGATGAATAGCAAAGTGAGGAAGATGACGGTAGCGATCATAAAGGGATTTGATATCTTCATGGTTGGAGTAAATCGAACAATAGCTCCGGCTGAAATTAACGTAAAACCTGGAACAAAACCAAATATTTTTTTCCCTGCGAGCACAAACAGAACGAGTCCTCTTGTTATCCAGTCCATGCCGTAGGTCGCGATAAAAGGGGGGACTTTAGCCTTGGAGATGAGAACCCCGTTAATCAGACCAATTCCAGCTCCGATCGCGAGCCCTACTACAATACCGAGAAATACGTTGCCTGAAATGATTATCATGGCTGCAATATATGAGGAAAATGCTGCTACAGATCCTATGGACAGATCGAGGCCTCCTCTGATGATAGCAAGCGTCATCCCCAAGCTATAGACAAGCATGAAGGGAGCTTGACTCATCACAACGGTGAAAATATTTTGCAGCGGATCATCCGCCTTGAGACTGGCGATCAGGACGATGGCAATCAGGAGAATAACCTTAGAATATCTAAACAGTAATGCTAACAGTTTTTGTTTCATTGCCCAACTCTCCGCATTTCTTCTAACTTCCTCCGCTCATTGATGAGTATATCGACAATGATCACGATCAAAATGACAAGTCCTATAATGACAAACTGAAGTGACGGAACAATACCCATGAAGCGCAAACCATTCTTAAGTATCGAGATGAATAGTGCCCCAACAAGTGTGCCGACAAGACCACCTCTCCCTCCCTCGAACGGCGTACCACCGATCAAGACTGTGGCAATCGCACTGAACTCATATCCGTTTCCGATCGTTGCATTACCATTATTCGCTTTGCTCGCCAGCATAATGCCGCCAATTGATGCAAGGATACTACAAATGACAAACACAGTCATGAAGATCGATTTTGTTCTCACGCCGGCTAACTCCGCGGTTTGCTCGGATCCACCAATCGAGTACAACTTATATCCAAATATTGTCCTTGACATGACAAAAAGCATGACTGCAAGGATAGCCAATACAATCCAAATGTGCACGTGAAGTCCAAGAAAAACGCTTGAGCTGTGACCGATCGCTTTCAGGTGATCACTGTTAGCGTTGATAATATCGCCATCGCAAATGACAAGAGCTAAGCCTTTCGCCAGACTCATTGTCGCGAAGGTTGTGACCCATTGGTTCAATTTCTGAATACCGACAAGGAAACCATTCAACGTCCCGAAAACAGCCCCGGTCGCAATGCCGGCCATAAGCGCTAAAACAATGTGAACACCTGCTCGCAGAAGAATGGTCACGACAATGGCAGTCAATGACATTACTGAACCGGCGGAGATATCAATTTTCCCTACCAAGATTACCAATGTCATGCCTAGGGAAACAATTAAAAGAATCGAGGTGTCCTTGAGAAGATTATGTATGTTATACCACCCGAAAAAATTCTCGGTGGAAATGCTCATAACAATAAACATTAATATGGTCGCAACTACCAGTCCCAGGCTGTCTTTCCCTCGAAACAATCTTGTTCTCATCCCTCTATGTCCTCCTAAATACTATGAGCCAGTAGTTTCTCTGGGGTTGCCTCGTCTTTATTGAACTCCGCTGTTATGCGACCATCTTTCATGACATAAGTTCGATCACACATTCCGAGTAACTCAGGCATATCCGAGGAAATCATCAGAACAGCTTTGCCCTGCTTAACTAATTTGTTAATAAGTTCATAGATTTCTTCGCGGGCACCTACGTCAATACCGCGTGTAGGTTCGTCGAACAGGATCAAGTCACAGTCTGCACAAAGCCACTTTGCGACCACAACTTTCTGCTGATTTCCACCGCTCAAGAAACGGACATGTTTTCTGATGGAGGGCGAAACTATGTTAAGATCATCTTTATAACGCTCAGCAATGTTCGATTCAACCTTTCGGTTCAAAATCCCCCGTTTGAAAAGATTGCGCAGGGACGCATGAACAATGTTTTCCCGTATGGGCATATCGAGAATGACACCCTCGTCTTTCCTGTCTTCAGGTACCAGTCCAACCCCCAGTTTCGTCGTAAGAGCAGTATTAAGGCGCGTGTATTTCTTCCCAAATAAGGTGACACTTCCTTTTTCAAACTTCTCGAACCCGAATATCGACTTAATTGCGTCGGTTCTACCAGCTCCAACAAGCCCGGAGAGACCAACAATTTCTCCGCTTCGGACGCACAGGTTTAAGTCATTGAAGCGATAGGAAGAAAGGTTTTCCACCCTGAGCACTTCCTTTCCTGGAGTGCAATAATCGCGTTTATACTGATCGGTTATCTCACGACCGACCATCATCTTAATAATAAGATCCGTCGGCGCCTGGTCGGCTTCTAAGGTGCCTATCAATTTCCCATCTCTCAGCACACTGATGGTGTCAGCTATTTCCTCAAGTTCTTCAAGTCTATGAGAAATATAGATGATCGAAACACCGTTGCTCTTCAATTTCTCGATCGTTTCGAATAAACGATCAATTTCTTTTCTAGTCAGTGTTGCAGTCGGCTCATCCATAATCAGTATTTTGGAGTCGACAGCCAAAGCCTTGGCCACTTCAACCATTTGTTGCTGAGCAATGCCAAGACTGATTGCTTTTGTCTGCGGATCCATCGACAAACCCACAAACCCAAGCAATTCCTTACTTTGTTTATCGATCTTCTTTTTGTCAATTGTCTTGAAAAAATGGTTCTTTATGGGTTCCCTTCCCAAATATAAATTCTGACCGATCGTCCGGTATGGAAGCAGGTTAAACTCCTGGTGAATGATGCTGATTCCCAACTCGTGTGCTTTATGAATATCCATCTGGTCAATTGGATTTCCTTCAAAGAGGATTTCACCTCCATCTTTTTCATACACACCAGAAATAATCTTGACTAAGGTTGATTTTCCAGCACCGTTTTCACCGACAAGGACATGTACCTCACCCTTCTTTACAGTTAGGTCAACATCATGTAAGACCTGCACACCAGAAAAACTCTTGCTTATTTTTTTTAGCTCCAGTATATTTTCTTTTTGCACTCAGCATTATCTCCTTTTTTTGTTATTTAGCAGTGAAAGGATAAATTCGAGCTATTCCTTATAAACCAGCGATCAAGTTGATCAGCCCTAACTATTTTTCTTCGCTGGCACATGCAGAACCATATTTCTGACATGTACCACCGGGAAAACAACATAGCTTTTCAACGTGGTGATGAAATCAACATCACGGAAGCATTGAGGGTTCAACAGATTGCTACTTAAACACACCCTCTCTGATGACGTTCACCATTTCATTGGGATCGCCATTATTAATGACGTCTGTTAATTTATCAAAACCAATCAGATCAATGAGTTCATCGTATTTTTTCATGTTAAGAACACTTTGTCTTGTTGCTTCGTACTGATCTTCTCGGTAGGGAAAAATATCGACAGAAATAAACCCATCATAATTATGCTTTCTCAGAGCATAGAACATCTCGATGTACTCAGTCAAACGTAACGCTCCAACAATGAGATCATCGTCCCAGAGATTGTAGTTATCGTTGGCATGCATCATGAAGAGTTTGTTGTGTCGCGCGGCTACCTCAATGTTTTGAGCTACATTCTGTTGCGACTGGAAAACGTGACCAGTATCAATGGCGACCCCCACATTATCCCGATCGATCTCAAGACACATAAGGAGAGCGGTCATAGTTGTATCAACAAGACAACGATTTCTCGGTTCTCGAATTTTCCCTTCAAGCGTCAATTTAATATTGGGGTTGTAATCTGCTAACTCACGGACTGACTTGATTAGGTAATCCCATTGTTTCGCATAGTCGGTCTGCAATGGATAATCAAAGCCATCCTGGCCAAGCCACAAATTCACACTCGGATTGCCGATCAATTTTGCGTTAAAATCTATGTTCTGCTTAATCAGCTTCATAGCAGCTTTCCTGACCTCGGGATCAGCGGCTGTGATGGAGCCCTTTTGCCATATTCTTTCACCAAATACAAGTGGCAATACCGAAGAAGCGATCAGGCCCGACGCTGACAAAATCTCATTAACCCTGTCAGGATCGGACAGGGGCCCTGTCGGTGCTTGGTATAAGTCTGCACCCTGCAATACTTCCATCTTTTCCAAGCTTTTAATTACGTCAGGAAATTCCACTTGATCCAGCTCAGGATCCTTGTAGCCACAAGACATGAAACGATCGTATGTTTGCCCAAGTGACCCGATTATCGCACTATATTTGATTTTACTCATTATTATCCTCTCCTTTCGAGTTTGGAACATTTAGTTCATTTTAGAAGTTATCCACCAGTGAGTCAAGTAAACGAGAGTCAAGTCCAGAATGTTGGTGTAAATTCACCTTCCGGTACCTCTATCCTTCAAGCCACCTGCTGTTGTTCTGGATTGGCCTGCGCGCAGGCCAATCCAGAACTGTCTTTCGCGAACAGGTAGTCTCCCATCGAAAAATAGGCCTTTCCGCTGATCCAGCGTTCGTGATGGTCGAGTAGCAGCGCACCAATCAAGCGGGTGATACTTGCTTCGTTCGGGAAGATCCGGATCACTCGCTCGCGGCGCCGTATCTCCTCATTCAACCGCTCGATGCTGTTTGTTGTACGCAACCGTTTGCGGTATCCAGGAGGCAGGCTAAGGACTGCCATGACGTCATCGAAGGCCTCATCCAAAAGGTCGTGCGCTTGCGGACAGATTGTCTCCAGCTGCCCTAAAAGAGCGTCGCGGCGCTGACAGGCTGCCTCGTAATCGGGACTGTCGTACATGTCCCGTAATCGGGTATGGATCGCAGGACGGTGTTTCTTGGGGATCTTGTCCAAAAGGTTGCGTGAGAAATGTGTTTGGCAGCGTTGCCAGACGGCGCCGCAAAACTGTTCCCCGATCGCCTTGACCAACCCCCCATGGTTGTCGGATACAAGAAAGTCAACACTCGCTAAGCCGCGCTCTTTAAGACCTGAGAAGAATTCAGACCAAGACTCATAGCTTTCTCCATCACCGACCCGGAACCCCAAGATCTCCCGATGCCCCGCAGCATTAACACCCATCGCAATCAACATCCCCTTGGACCGAACCGCCCCTCGCTCCCTAGCTTTCATATAGATGGCATCCACCATAACAAAGGGGTAAGTACCCGTAAGAGGACGGTTCTGGAAAGCCGCAACAAGTGGGTCCAGGTTCGCGCAAAGAGCCGACACGGTGCTCTTTGAAAAACTCGTCCCGCATAGCGTCTGCGTGATCTTCTCAACCTTGCGGGTTGAAACACCCTGGAGGACCATCTCCATGAGGCTCAGCAGCAAGGCCTGCTCACTTCGCTCATAGCGGTTGAACAGCTGCGTTGAGAAAGTTCCTTCCCGAAATTTCGGGACGTGAAGCGTCAGGGATCCGACCCGGGTCGTCAGTTGGCGAGGACGATAACCGTTGCGATAAGTCACACGGCCGTCCGTACGCTCATAGGATTCAGCGCCCAATTGTTCGGCCGCTTCGGCCGACAATACAGCATTGAATACGGCTTCCAGTAATTTTGCCACTGCTTCGTCCCGGTCTCCCAGCATGAGCTCTTTCAAGGTTTGCTCGTCTAGTGTAATATTCAGGTGAGCCATGTTTTGTCCTCCAGTACTGTTGATTTCTCAAAACCTATTGTACCGAAAGGGTGAGATGTGGCTCATCTCTCAGTTTTCGAATTTACACCAACTATACGGACTTGATCGTTACCCAAATAACTGAAGGTGTCAACTGGCAAACCAATCCATTCCTCAGACGGATCAAAAGTACCTGTATCCGTGCGTCCATGTGTGACAGAGGGCTTACGCAGCAGGGTCATATCCAACGTACTGACATTATTGCTTTTCCACTGTGTGCCGGGATCGAAACTTATTTGTCCAATGCAATCAATGATCACATCACCACGCTTCAATACAACCGCGTCATTGCCGTTGAAGGAAAGATTATTTACCGTTTTCGTGGCCTTATTAACAATCCCTGCCTGATCGGCAGAACTATGGGCAAGCACATAGACTTCCTTCGATTTCAGAGTTCCGGCTAACCCGATGGTGTTAGTTGGACTACCAGCTCCATTCGCGTAAATTTCAACTGAATAAGCCGAAAGCTTGATGTCATTGGCTGACGGATTATAGATCTCGACAGCTTTATTGTTGCCACTCCCCTCAATGTATTCCGAAATAAACAGTTCCGTTCCGCCACCACCAATTTCAAGATATAGTGCCGTCACAACTAGTTCTGCAGTGACTTTGTCTGACTTCTCGCTCCAACGATCAAAAACATATCCCTCATCAGGGATGATCGAAGGCGGAACTGCGTCCTGACCGTATGACACTTCCTGTTCCTGTTGACCAGGATCCCCAGTCTCAAATCTGCCCCTTGCGCCGGCGAAAAAGGTTACCTTGTATTTTGGAAATTCCCGGTTACCCAAATAACTGAAGGTGTCAACTGGCAAACCAATCCATTCCTCAGACGGATCAAAAGTACCTGTATCCGTGCGTCCATGTGTGACAGAGGGCTTACGCAGCAGGGTCATATCCAACGTACTGACATTATTGCTTTTCCACTGTGTGCCGGGATCGTAGCCTATTTGCCCGATGCAATCAATGATCACATCCCCGCGTTTCAATACAACCGCGTCATTGCCATTGAAACCCAAACTGCTAGATATTTGATCAGCTTTATCTTTAATCCCTGACTGATTGGCAGATGAGTGACCCAAAACATAGACTTCCTTCGATTTCAGAATTCCGACCAATCTGATAATATTACCCGGACTATTTGATCCATTCGCATAGATTACAACTGAATAAGCTGAAAGATTGATGTCATTGGCTGAGGGATTGTAAATCTCAACGGCCTTATTGTTGCTGCTTCCTTCTATGTATTCTGAAAAAAACAAATCCAGGCCATCATCGGGATCGTCCGCCGCAACCTCCATAGGTACAAATACAGCTAAGAACGATAAAGACAAAACAAGTCCTAAAAGGAGCGCCATCAAACGTTTATACCTGTCCATACAAATCCTCCCCATTAAGCTCAGAAAATGGCTTATTCATATAAGCACTCTGCTTAAAACGGGAAACAATTGATAGCGCTTATATTTATTCACCTTATATCACAAGGTCATACCAAGCACAAGCTTAGTCATTCAAATATGGAAGCTAATCTAAATAGTGATTACAATGGCTAACTTAATTGTGACATATGAACAGACGCATGAATAATTGTTCAGATAATTATAAGTAAATATGAGTTTTTAATCATGGTGCGCTAGGAGGGATTCGAACCCCCGGCCCCTTCCTTAGGAGGGAAGTGCTCTATCCTGCTGAGCTACTAGCGCGTAAAGACTTTGACAGTATACCAAAAGGGGCTGTCTCAAAAAGAGATGGCCCCTTTCTATTGGCCAAAAACAGAAAGGCGGGCCCCGAAGCGCCCGCCGATCCTGTAAAATTGCATGTATGAAAAAGACAAAATTACAAGGTGAATATAGCAGGAACGGGAGCTTTATTCAACTGTGTCTTCCCATCGAAACAGAGGTGTTTATTCCCGTGGACGATTCGGTCCGGTTGCTCGACCAACTGTTGGAGGAGTTAGATTACAGCGTGCTGTATCGGTCATACGCGTCCTCAGGGCGTAATCCGGCAATCCATCCGAAGAATCTTTTCAAAGTCATGGTCTACGCATACAGCCAAGGTGTTTACTCAAGCCGTAAAATCGAACAGGCCTGTCACCTGAATCTGGCCTACCGCTATCTTCTTCGTCATGAGACCGTGGTCCCCGATCACAACACGATCGCAAGATTTCGTAAGGAGCGGTTAAGCGGGTGTGTGGAGGAGCTCCTGACGCA
>LSQX01243838.1_pt1 | contig 10100 bp, 4 predicted proteins | sample 654561 | NCBI WGS metagenome assembly LSQX01 (sample SAMN04489861, study PRJNA283612) | anaerobic digester metagenome | isolation source: 4 biogas reactors fed with cattle manure at either 37C or 55C with and... | place: Denmark: Kongens Lyngby | collected 2014
TTACCGCCTGGTGTTCTTTCTCCAGTCTTGTAAACCATTGTCATTATTGAGTTTCCGTGTTTTTGTCATTTTACTTTCTTTCTTTTTTGTCGACTCGTGTGTCAGCGTTTTTTATTTTTTTGTGTCGGCAAATTTTTCAAAACAATTTCTCTTGGTGCGTTGGCTTTGCAAGCTCTTTGACAAAGCTTTGATTAAAATACTGGCTTGTGGGGCTTTGGCAATGTGCTTGCAAATCGGGCAGGTTATTATTCATTCATTTCAATTTTTATATCTGGCATTTCATCCGAAAATTCTTCATCAATTAGGTGAATTTGTCTTCTAATGATTTGTCGTTTTTCTATCGCAGGTATTAAACAATAGTTTTTAAAGTCTTCTTTGTCGATTTCAGAAGTGTCATTTACATTTGGGAAAAGCAATTTCAAATATGCTGTAGCAATTCTTTTAACTGCTGTTGTATCTCTGGTGTCTGCTTTTGCAGGAACCTCCAATAAATCATTAACGATTGCAGAGTAAATTGGTTTGCCTCGAAGTTCATGCATTATTTCAGAAAAGTACTCAACATTGAGCGTCCAACCATTAATTTTTAAATCCTCACTAATTCGCGGAAGTTTCCACCCTTCAATAAAACCGTGAAAACGATCTAAAAGTGCTGATTCTTTAAACGTTTCAGGTAGTTCTGAAAAATATTTTAGTCGAATAGGTTTTTTATCTTTTGAAAGAGAAATATTCCCCATTATTATCAAGCCAGCTTGAGATACTAATTTAACATTAGCAACAGTAGTATAACCGAATTCAAGGTAACTTTTAAGAGCAGCCTGAATTTCTGCTGAATCAGAGAAAGTAATTGTTTGAATTTCATCCATTGTAACAAAATCATACAATGTTATTGCCCCCATTGACTTTTTAGTCATATCATAAAACAACTTTGCTCTTGTTACTTTACCACCACTAATCATCCAACCATATTTACTTAGGTTTCCAAAAATGTATGATTTCCCTGTGCCCTTTGGGGCTAACTCAATCATATTTAGCCGAGGTTCAAGAAATATTAGAATTCTGCTTAGAAACATCAACTTTTGAGACAAAGATTCAAAACCATCTGGATTGTATTCCATTGAACGTATCAATAGGTCAATCCACTCAGTTATATTAAATTCTTTGCGTGCAGCTCTGAAATATTCCAAATCTACTTTATAGGGTTTGAACGCCTTGTAATTAACAAGTTCAACAAATCCCTTTTCCCTATCTGCAGGTGGTTGATATACTAAGGTAACAACTCCCCAAAGTTCACCATCTTTTAATTCTTTATTTTTCTTTGCAACATGGTCAGGTATTCGTCCTTCACTTGATTTTATGCCTAAATCAGGAATAGAAAAAAGTAATTTGTCATTTTTCAAATCTGTTTCAACAATAAATCTAGTTAATGCAGTCACTTCTTCTCTGTGGGTTCGCAAACGATTCTTGAGATCATTATCCTTACTGGGAATATGGTCTTCCAAGAATTTTAGAACTCCATTTCGATCTAAATTGCCATAGCTGTCAGTATAGCGTTTTATTAAGAAGTCCTTAATGAATGAAGGCAGGTTTTTACCAGCAAAAACGCTATAATTCTGAGGAATCTTAATAACTGATTCATCAGGAAATGCTTGTTTTATTTTTTCGTCAAGTGTGCTCAAAATAAGTCCTCCTCTATTATTCCTGAGATTATATTAATTGTAAATGCTTTTTCACTTTTACCTGATTTTACCTTAATTGGAATTTTGCCTGATAGAGATTTATCAAGGTTTGCTTCCCACTTTTGGGTTGTTTCATTAAAACTAAGTTTTGTTAATTTTCCCTTTATTTCAATATTTGCCGTAGCTGGTTTAGGAGTTATGGTAATTGAAATAATTGGTTCTTTTTTAGGTATTTCTGTCTTTTCAATTGTGATAGAATAATCAATTTCTGCACTATCTTTCTTGTTAGAAATTACAATAAATGGAACCAACACTTCTTCAGGAGTTACTCCTCCATGAACTTCTCTTATTGGTTTTTTACCTAGTGAATTATGTTTTAATGCAATTAAATAGCTTTTTTGGTCAATTTCTGATTTATGAATTATGTAATCAGGATCAGGAATATGGTCTTTATCCTTAACTTCAATAAAACGCCCCTCATGGCTATCGTCTTTGCCATATTTTTTAGATGTTGCAAGTCTAGACAAAGCAGTTAATCCATGATCAGAAACAATCGCAATTGTTTGCTCTGAATCAAGGATTAGATAGGTGTCAATTATTCTCTTGATTTCAATAAATTCTTTTATAATAATATCAGGATAAGAATAAAGATTTGAATGAATAAAAGAATCGAAGTCTTGTATATATTTTGTTTCAGGAAATCTGTTTTGCTCAGTACTTGTTGGAAGATTGGCTACGCCTATGATTTTTTTAATAACTTTTAAGTCATGTTTAATATTGTTAATATAGTTTTCAATAAATGATATCCATTCAATACCTAATGCATCAATCCAAATTACTTTGTCCACTTTATTTGAATGAAAAATACTGTGAATTGAATCGAAACTGTGATACCAATTGTAAAATGATTGTTCATTTGAATTATTTAAAGATAATATTTCATACAATCGGTCGGTTGTAGTATCATTAAATTTTGATTTCTTATATTCCCTAAAATACTCTATAATCCATTCGTTTTCTGCATTCAGGTTATCAAATGAACATTCTATATTGTAATCTAAAATTTCAGGAAATCGTTGCGACAATAAACCTAGGTCAGCAATTTTATCTTCTACAAATAATTCAAAAATGTAAACTTTCTCAAATTGAAATATGCCTGTCGTTAGCAATAGAGCCTGCCTATAGTCAGTCACAGATTGAATATTAGAATTTAGTTCGCTAAGTGCTTCATCGCAAAGATTAATTTGCTTATAGTTTGAAAACTGCTTAATTAATTCAAAACGGTCATTGATATATTCTTCTTTGTTATCCAGAGTAAATATACTTTGATAAAGACTTTTTAGAATCGCATGGTCAGAATATTCAGATAATAATTCAAATACTTTAAAGAGATATTTTGTTTGTAAGCAGCTTTGAGATAATATAAAATGCTTTAATAACCATTTTTTAAATATGTCATTTGTCTTAAGCCAATACTCCAATATGGAATAAATTGTTAATGTTGTAACCTTAAAATAATTCTTAACAAAGGTTTTGAAGGTGGTGAATTCAGGATTTATATGATTGAATAGTTTTTCCCAATATATTATTTCAGAATTATCAAAGGGAATTGGAATTTCGATGCTATAGATTTTCTCAATTAGGTTTTTGGGATTGTCAAATTGTTCTATGGCAAATATTGTATCAGGTAAGGTGTTCTTGTAAAACAAATTTAATGGCTTCGAATGACAAATAACGTTGCAGGGGCTTTTTTTCTTCCAAAACTTTAGCCATTCTTCAGTATTTGCAATGGTTTCATAACTAGAAATCTTTTTCGAGTATGTTTGTGATGATAAAAATACTTTTATTGAATTTGGTGTCTCTCTTGATATTTTCCAGTAGGGAGCAGATTCTACTTTTCTGGTAAAGTCCTGAAAAAAATCTTTCTCAAATCTCTCTTCAACTCCAATTAATGGTAAATAAATCCGTCTTGATAATTCTTCATTTTCAATTAATAGCAACTGATTGAAGAAGTTATTAAAGTCCTCTTTAGAATAAAATCTTACAATTTCTGAAAAAGGCACAACAGCCGTATCCTTTGATAAGTTTTTAACAATGCTGATTAATGTATCTTTTGTAATCCAGCCATCTGGATGAGGTAAATCTTTTTCAAGATGATAGTTTTCGACCCCGATTGATGATAACTTTTCAATCAACAACCTGAAAGTTTCAAATTTTTGTAAAAAAATCAATCTGACAGGATATCGTCTTGAAAGTATATCACGTGTAACCTTGTCAGAATTGATTTCTGAAATCAATCCTTCGATATCTTCAAACTCTTTTATTTTATCTACCAATTTCATGGATGCGTTTAACTAAAATATTTATCAATTAAACTTATCAATTGAGAAAAATTTGGATTTTCTTCTACCATTTTCACAATTCGATTTTTAAGTTCTTGTTCACCACGATTAAAGTTCCTGACTTTGTAAATGATTTTTTCTCGTTCTGGTGTAGGAATGGGTATAGGAGTTTCGGGATTTTGAGGAATATCAGGATTATTTGGTGGAGTCGGATTTGGTGTAGGTTGATTTTTATGTGTATGCCATTGATATACTTTTAGTTTTACATTGTCTTCCTTCCATAAACCTATTTCTTCCTGCATGTTAGATAACAAATAATCTGCAACCTCGCTAAAGTTTGCATCTGTAATAGAAATGCCTTCATCCACACTTTGCAAGAATGTTAGGAACCCGACACTAAAATTTTCAGGTTTAAGTGCTAATTTTAGTTCAAAACGATATTCCTTTATTTTTTCTAAAACTTCTGAAATCAACTTAACATCTATTTCATTTGTGGAATTATAAATAAGTTTCAATAACTCATCAATGGCAATAGCAATGTTCTTTCCTTCAGCATAATATTTTAATGACCAAATAGGGTATTTTACAATTGTTTTTACGTAATTTACAATTGCCCATCGTGTATCAGTAATGCTATTAAAGTCTTTTAAATCAAATAGATCAAGTAGTATCTTTTTAAGTTCCCTTTCTTCTTTCGAGCCAAAACGTACATTTAACTTGTTTTGATTTCTGTTGTCTTGCCAAAAACTATACATATAGCCAATCAAATCCCGCATTTCATCCTTTTCAATAGGTCTTCCCACATCAGCTACATAAAGTTCGCCAATATATTTTCTTAGGACAAAACCCATTAGTGCCATATTTGGCATATTGGTATAAAGTCCATAAGGGGCTTCCGTCAAGAATTTTAGTTCTTCACCAATATTGAAAAGCGATCTCTGTTTGAGTTTGGAAAATTTCGAGTCTATTTCGCTTTGAATAATGCTTAACGTATGATTCGGGTCGCCATCTGGCTTTAACGTTAGATTGTCAGAAATAATGTATTCGCCCTCTTTGTCTTTCACTAAATATTTAAGATAGACATTTGGCCCACCTGATGTTTTTTCTTCCAATTCATTACGGTCATCAGCAAAAATAAAAATCTCCGCTGCCTTTATTGCTGTTTGAAACTTCCAAACATTGGCATTTCTATATAAGTCAGAAATATTATCAATACCCTTTGAAAAGATTACTGGACTATAGGAGCGATTAATCAAATTTCCTATTTGAGTGGAAATGTGCTTTTCATCTTTATTCCTGAAAACAATTTGCATATATCTGTTCTTAATACGGGAAAACCACTCTTTTACTTGTTCTTTTGCGTAGTTTTCATAGTTTGCCGACTGTTCATCATAACTGTGATTATCACTAACCTGCTTTCGGGCAATATAGTCAATAAATTTTTCGTAATTTCTTTCAGAGAATGGTTCTTCAACAATAACAAAAATTATATCCTGAAAATCATCATCCTGTGCTAAATCTTTTAATTTGGGAATGGTAGTTAAATAATCATAGTCTCCATTTGCTAAAAAAACTGCACATTTTAAACTGTATGGTTTTCCAAAAGCTTTGTTTAAACGATTCCGTAAAATATGTTCATTCTCAATATTGGTTGAAAACAAAGTAATTTCTGACTCCCTGTAAATATTGTCCTTAAAAATACTCTTTTCTAAGTCCTTATCAACTTGGGCATACTTTAGCACATTGATAATATCTTTAAATTGATTTCTAACGCTTTCTTTTGCTTGTTCAATTTCTCTTATCGGTAAAGATGAAAACTCAATTAAAAAATCACCCCCTGGTGTTTTTGTAATGATTCCTTTTTCGTCTATAATGGTTAGTATTTCGTGTATTTCATTATAAAAACAAGAACCAGTAAAAAGCGAAGTAATGTTCTCGGTTGAAGGAGTAACCGGACTTCCTTCTTCTCCAGTTACTTCAACTACTTTAAATAATACGTTAAGAAGCAGAATTCCCTTAAATACCTTTGTGCAATTTTCTCCATGCTCCTGAACTCTTTGAATATTTAAACGATATTTATCAAGCACCTGATTAAACCTTGCTTCCTGATCATTTTCAAATGCATTGGCAAAGAAATCCCACAAATAATCAGCTGTAAGTAAGCGTTCTCCGTTTAACTCCTTGTCTAAATAATTCAGAAAGCCAAATTCTTTATCATATAAGAACCCAAAAATACTTCTATTGGTAGAACCTAAATTTCTGGCAATAAAGGTGGATAAATATGCTGAATATGGATGAATGGGGAAAAGGTCTTTTATTTTTGATTTTGCAGATGCACTGTGGTTATTGGTCAGCAAATTAATTAAATCATCCCATTGTGTTGAGCCCTCAAATATTTCTGCTTGGTGACTGCGCCATTCTTCAATATTTATTTTTTTAATGGTTGCTGCAATAATATGATAGGTCGTAATAGGTTCCATGCGATACTGAATAATATGAAACCTGTCATTCATTCGTGATAAATCCTCTTTTGGTATAGAATGTTGGTGGGGTGTTCTATGGCTGATTAAGTACAAAAAGATGTTGTTTTTCTCGCTTAATTCGGCAATATTTTGTAGCTGGTTAATAATTCCTGAATTAATAGAATCCATTACAGAAGTAAACTCATCCCAAATGATAATAATTCCATCTGCTTTCTTTTGAGCTATTACTTCATTATTGACTTCAACAAGCCAATTGGTAATATCTGCATGGGAAAAATGAACACCTTCTTTATTCAGAGTACCTTCAATTACATGGAAAAAATCAATGTCATAAACATTCAGTTTTTTTAAGATGTCGGTTTTTGTTGTCACATAGATACTAAGTTCATCATGCTTTTTTATAAGTGAATCCCAATCTATTAAAGGGTTATTTACCTTTTCAATTAATCTATCGAAATCGCTGGTTGTTACAATGCCTAAATCCTTAAAACCAGGTGAAGTTCTTACAGCTTTTTCAATTTGCAAAGCAAATGTTCTGCTATTTGAAATGCTGCCCAATCCTTTTAATACTATAGGCATTAATTTATTTTTGCCTCGATAGTTCTTTAGTTTTGATTTTAAACTGGAATCATCAATATTCTCATTTATATAATCTTCCACCCCGTTAAAATCATCAAAAAGTAAATGTTTTATCACTGAAGCGGCATGACTTTTCCCTGTTCCAAAAGTACCCTGAATCCAAATTGATTTTCTTAAACTCGGTTCGCTCGTATCAATAGCTGAAAGTGTTTTTCGCAAAACCTCATAAAACTGGTCGTTTGGAATAAACTGTTTCCAATAATTAACGGTCTCGTTTTCAATATTAAATACAGGGTGAAAGTACTCCTGCAATCCAATGATTTCTGAATATTTCATGATGCAACTATTTATCAAGTAAAAGTTTAAGCACTTCGGTATAGGTTAAATCTTCGCGTAATGAGATATTGTCGAGACCCATTACTAAATCCACTTTTACAATTCCGTTTTTATTTTCTTGTAAAGTTCTCAATATGTTTTGGAATCGTTCTTTTGATACTCCAAACTCCTTGTAAATACCTTGCTTTTGTTCAGGTGCAAATAACTCGGAAACAGTCAAATTATAGCGGTTTTTGCTATTGGCGTAACGATAAAGCGAATACGCTGCAGATATTGAATCAATACTTTCATAAGGTTTTTTGATAATTGTATCAATAGCATTTCCTTTTTTCTTTAATTGACTAAGTTCTAAAATACTACCCAAGGAGCTTTCATCAAATGTATTGAGTAATGCGCCTAATGGATTTTTGAGTGTGCCAGCACCATAATTTGGATAATCATTTTGAAGCATTGCTAACAGTTCTTTTTTTGAGTATGACCTATTATAAAGAACATTGCCTACATACCAATTTGTAATTGTTGAATTATAGGCAAGATTTATCCAAATAATTTCCCAGGTAAGATTTGTTTTATACTGATAAACTTCTTTTAATAAGATTGCAGTTCCACTTGAGTTTTTATCTTTTCGATTTAGTAACTCGGCATCTCGAAGCCAATGTGTTAAAGCGGGAATCATTTTTGTTCCTAAATCGTTATTCCCAGTTTCAAAATAATTTTCAATATTCTGAAAATATTGGCTAAGCCATTTTTCTCGTAGACCAAATGTCGAATACTTGTCAATACCAGATGATTTCATATTTGATGAGTTTTTAATGTTTCCTTCTGAAATATATATTGATTTTGCCAATAAACAGCCCTTTTCACTTATTTCAGAACACCTACCACAATGAATGCATTTATTGGAATCAATTGTAACTATAGGCTCTACGTTAAGCGCCCCGGTAGGACATTCTACTTCACATGCCTCACAATGCGTACAATAAGTAGTTTTATATAATACCTTTTTAATCTTACTAATTAAGATTGGATTCTCGCTTATATTCTTAAATACGATAATTTGTTTAATATTTCCATCATTTTTTACGGTTGTAATGCTTACTATAACAGGGATTTTATCTATTAGTATCTCACCAGAAATATTATCGTTTGTGTAATTTAAATTCGAGTAGCCTAATACTTTTAACCATTCAGTGATTTTTTCCTTAGGATTAGAAATTATAACTTTATAGTCTGGTTTAAACTGAATAAAATCTATTCTTGAATTATTTGATTCATTTAATTTACCACCTGCCCTTTTTTTCCAATTACCTTCTTTTATATAGTTAAGTTTTTTTTCTTTGTTGTCAATGCCTATAGTGCCCGTTTGATCAAATATTAAATCAATGAACTTATTTATATTTTCTGGATAAAGTTTTTTTACAATATGTTCTGACCACTCCGAAGAAAATGGACAAATTGCACATCCGACACGAGATAAGCCATTTCTATAACCATTATTGAATGGCAATTTTCTTCTAAAAAGATACAAGTAAATTTCGGTTGAACTCCAATCAAAAATTGGTCTAGCATTTATTACATTATTATGCTTTACGCCTTTCCCTATTCGTGCATATTTTTCTCTCGCATTACTTTCCTCTGCTCTTACTCCTTCAAAAACAAGAACATTAGGTTGTTTTCCACTTCCATTTATTTCTTTTAATAATTTGTATAGGGGAGCTGTTTTTGCAACAGTACAGCACCACCTATGAAGACGACTTGGAGCACCAAACTCGCTCCAATTATCTAAAATACTTTGATGATTCTTAGATAAATGAAATTTAAGTTCAGGATATTGTTTTGTATATATTTCTTTTGTCAATTTAAAAATTTCAATTGATGGAGGGATTTCCATACCAGTATCTGAATAAATCACCATAAAATCATCAGGTGGTATAACACGACTTACAAGGTCAAGTGTAACCTGAGAGTCCTTTCCACCACTAAAGGAAGCGATAAACTGGTCAATCTTGGTGTTCAGGTAAACTGTTTTGTTATTTTCCTTGGCCAAGTCAAGAGGCATTATATCAAAACTATCGCAGTCTTGCTTAACAACAGCATGTTTAATTTTTGTATTCTTTTCATGCATTTCAGCCAGCAATGCCCAGTCAACTTCTTCATTTGCTTTAGCTTTGCTTCTTATTTTCTTGAGACTATAAGTGCGATAGGTTTGTTCAATAAATTCAATGGCTTCCTGTTCAAGTAAGAAAAGTAATTTTTGATTTTTTTCAACTACCTTCTGAATGTTGATAGGCTTTAGTTTTAATTCTTTCCCTGCTTCTGTGATTTCGATTATCGGGTCGTCAAATATATTTCCGCCTTTCACTTCGGCAACTAATTTCCCTTTGTAATAATATCTTCTATCTAAAGCCCATAGTAAAGGGTCATTTGATTCCTGATATCTCCAATTAAAGTTTTTATCAAAACCAAGCAAGGTTAATTCTTCATGGAAAACAGGTCGGGGTGAAACATTTAAGGCATCACCGTTTCCGTTTGTTGTAAGCAAAACTCCATTAATATCTTTGTCCCAGACTACTCTAAACATACAAGTTAAATTAAAATGGTCAAAGATACTAAAAGGGTCGGCAAGATTGCACTCTTTGGCAAAGCTTTGGTCTCAGTGTTGGCTCGTGGGGCTTTGGCAATGT
>LSQX01297524.1_pt1 | contig 10099 bp, 8 predicted proteins | sample 654561 | NCBI WGS metagenome assembly LSQX01 (sample SAMN04489861, study PRJNA283612) | anaerobic digester metagenome | isolation source: 4 biogas reactors fed with cattle manure at either 37C or 55C with and... | place: Denmark: Kongens Lyngby | collected 2014
CTAAGACGTCCAAGCCGAGAGCCATTATAGTGTCTGCGCACCCGTCTTCCAGCGGCACTGAACCGGCATCACAGGCTATGTCCGGGGTAACATTCAGTGCCGGGTATTCCTTTATGAGCATGTCAGCCATCTCCTCTGAAATATCGTCCCTGATATCCCTGATGTGGTCTATGCCTACATAAGTTACGTCTTCCGGGAGAAAGCCCCTTATAGCTGCAGAGCCACATCCTATATCCAAGACGGTAGTCCCCTCCAGGAAAAGATGGGGGCAATTCTTCACGAAGTCTTCTTTCACCCAGGGGCCGACATATTTTCCCGGAGGGTCAATAATTGAAACCCTTCTCTTATACCTTACCATCGAGCCTCACCACCGCAATTAGATGATTCACCGGAAAATTCCTTAATAGGATATACTTTCTATACTCTCCAATTGAATTCCTACCGTTAGGAAAACACCGAAAAAGACATAGCCCTGGTTGAACCACTCAGTCGTGAAGTCGCTGCTTGAAGCCTATGCACGCACGTCAGAAGAACTGCTGTTCGGGGGATTTCTTATTGGCGAGCTAAGAAGGCTCTTTAAAAACAGCCGGCGGAAAACAGTCTGCCCTTTTTGGCTTCGGCATATGGCTTGCTCTAGTTATCTACGGGCGTGCGAACGACGCCCGCGATGGGCGCAAATTGGCGACGCCAAACCGGAGCAGCATTTCTAATACACATACATGAAGGCCGGTAATTAGGTTGCAGTCAGATGATAATCGCGGATACTGTACGCAAGATCTTCAGAATATCTGGAACAGGCGATCGTGCATGTGTTGTCGTGCTGAAGGATCGCATTTTCGGCTGTAGTTCACCTGGCACTCTCCTTGGAGATGAACTACATTCATCTTGATCACTTGTATATTATCCAGGCCCGTTGACCATGCTTCAGCCTTCTCAATTAGCAAGATGACATTGGTGTCGTGTGCAGCAAAGTACGGAAGACCCTTAACGGCTATATAGGCAAGAGATTTCACTTCACCTCGATCATCCTTATTATCAATCATTGGATCGTACTTTGTCAGCGGAAAGACTCTTGCCTCAATGGAGTCTCTCAGCATGCGTTCTTTTGCTGTTAAACAGGCGTCTCTATGGATAATTAGCCGCGCAGGCGAAGCGTCCAGCATCGATTGCACATACGATTGCACAGATGGCATTACTAACTCTTCATAGACAGCTTCGTGAATAGCCAAATTCGGGAAGGCAGCAAATATTGGATCCAGCCAAACCTTCTGAAACAGGGGGAAATCAAAACCTCTTTCGATGTATCGGCTTCTATCGGGTGGAATAAGGAGATTAGCATCCATCGTTATGATCTGCTCAGGATGTTTGAAGATGCTAATCAGGGCTGGATTATGGGAGCCAAGATCAACCCTCATGGTCGCTCTTCCTGCAGAAAAACTCCTCAAATTCGTCAACGTCTTCTCTTAAGGTGGATACTTCATATCCAAAATCATCCGGACTCTTGCCAAAAAGAAGAAGAGTATCAGTAAGGTTATCCTCACTTATGAGGCCATCTTCAAAGTTGCGGATGATAGTCTCAATATCCTTGGGCGATACCCCGACTCTGTTTGTGACAGTGTTTAGTTCGACAAAGACATCGTAGTTTATCGCTTTTCCTAAGCGTCCATACTCGCCATCAAGGTCTCTTTCGTTAATGGCGTACAGTTCTTGATACTGCTTATTCGAAATGGCGCCAGTCTCTTTCAATCTTCTGACTAAAGACCGGTATGGAAGCCACCAAGTACATTGTAGCCTTGCGATGAAGCGTAGCAAAGTCTTGAACTGAATTCTTTCAAGACAGGACGTCTTGAATTCATCAAGCACAATGCTTTCTAAGATGCTTTGAGGCAAGAGGAACTCTGCTGCAAAGCGGTTAGCCTGGACTTCGACTATGCTTTCCCCTTCCTCTTCCAATCGGCTAAGATGTGACCCGGTCTTGGAATAGTAATGATATAGTTCATGGGCTATCGCAAAAATCTGCCTGTCAAAATAGTCAGCGGTATTGAGGCCGATAAAAACAAGCTTTTGGCCGCCTTCTTCCGAATACATGATGGCAGCGGAAAAAGCCGGTCTGTCTCCTTGCGACTCAATCGGATATTCAAGCAACCTAATACCGAGGTTATCGAGAATTGTGAATATGTCGTTTGCAATAGGCGTGTCACCTACGAAACCCAAGGCTTGGCGTTGATCTCGAGCTAGTTTGCGGATGCTCTCGATTTGAAGTTCGTTAAGAACGACTGGTGAGTTCATTGTCAAACTTGCTCCTTAGCAAGATTTGCTGTCTAAGAGACAGCATCATGGTAAAGAGATTGTCAACACCTTCCTTTTCGCTTTCGCTCAACGCTTGGCTACGGAGAGCGACAAACGAATTGGTCCCCTGCTTCTCGACAAACATATCCATAATCTCAAATCCCAAAACGTTGGCCAGCGCTTCAAACTGAACAATGGACGGAATGAAGTCCTCACGTTCTATGCGACCAATCATCAACCGGTTTATTCCAGTAAGCTTACCTAGTTCTTCTTGTGTAAGACCTTCTCCTTCTCGTCTCCTTTTTACGGTTTCTGCCAGTCTTGCAGTTGACAGTGTCTTCACTTTCGGGCCTCCTTTTGATACACAGTCTGCCCTCAACCCAATCATATGATACTATAAGTATCATTATTTGTCGATAGAGAAATGACTAGCAATGTTATGACGCTAATAATATCATGAGATAACTGACGGCATCCTCAAATTTCTATGCCAAACACCGCATTGACTATCCTTGGGATGATGTTTGTGGATTGGTTGGCAACAGATGCGATCTGATACAGGTCTATCTAAGAAAAGGTTATATCCAAATGGTGAAAAGAGATTTGCATATTGCCATAGGCCTCACCGATGGTGAACCTGCAGTCAACCGATATATTATAGCGAGTCACTTGACGGAAAGCGCCTATGTATCTCACCATACTGCTTTGGAGTATTACGGATGTGCTAGTCAAATAGTGATTCTTCACGTGATTTCACGAAAACCTGTATCTGAAACTAATCTGCGGCCTGCGGAATCGTGTAGAGAATAGGGCTTCATCTGACTTATCTAATAAAAGCTTTGAGCATACCAATTGAGACATTTCATGATTCATCCTTCTTTAACGAATGCGTGTATAATCCTGCTTGCTTTATGCTCCTAGGGATCGCTGTTCGGCATAGTTCGGTTACACCTAACGCTTCAAACAAAATGTCATCTACTTGAAAAGCTATACCCGATACCATGTCGTTATGCTCGTCAATGAAGCGTGAACGCTCCTGTGATGTAGCGTCATCACTACTATGACTACACGTTACGTCAAGAGCTGGTGCAGTGGAGAACCGTGAGACTTCAATCTCCAGAAACCCTCTTTCTGTCTGAAGAATTTGATCTACAAGGCTTGTAATAGCACAAGCATGCTCATCCAGAACATACATAGGTACTGGCAAATTGCCAGACAAGGCAACATGATAGATATCTGTTGACGCATATAATGTCAGCATGTACCACAAGCAAATAGACGATTTAAGATACGCAAGCAGAAGTTTGGCAGATAGCTGATCAGCATATTCAGGTAATATAGTCAAAGCCAACGATGGCATTTCGCTATGTAGCACAACCACGCCATATGGATCAGTCAAGCCAGCATCACTAATGTAACTAGCACCACCTGGACATACGAACACAGTTGGTGATGTCATATCCAAAACACGACGCATTGGCAAATCACTTTCTACGCACTTCGGTACAGTGTATCGAAGATAAGAATATGGCAATCTCGGTGCTTGAGGCGATAGCACTGCAGTATTACCTTCAGGTGTTCCGTGACTTGCACCGTCCACGATTCCTGCAAAGTCGTTAGCCCGAACATTCCGAGTAGGTAAAAGGAATCTGCACGAAGCCACTGCTCTAAGGGGAATAGATGCTCGCCTCACTCGTAGTACTGTTTCAATTTCCTCATTCTCGTCATCCAAGGCTTGTAACTGCGCAATTATCCCTTGTCTCCTGCGTCGGAGAGCATCGGAGACTTCCCGGAACTCAGACATCCAACGGGACTCGGATATCCTCACCAAATTGGCAGGAAGTGCTTGTACAGGCTTGTTGTTCTGGATAATATAACAACTCTGTGTTGCTTCCACGGTATGTGTGGGAAGATTTCCTCTCTCCACCCTTATGGTATGAATGTTCCTATTTGCATATTGGTAGGATCGCACATTCACAATAGGTTGGGGTGAGATCTCGGTTCTTAAGTCATTAATCAGTTTACCGACGGAATCGCAATCCATGCTGGTACCGATGATCGTCTTATGCAAATCTGCACTCACTCCGATTATGATGGTGCCAGGTCCATTATTAGAAAGGGCACAGGTCAATTCTTGGATCGCCCTCTTTGATTCGTTTGATTCCACATCCTGAAACACGTGAGTTGTCGGCCTCTCGAGGAGTCTCTTGATAAGCTCTAGAGTTTCCGGTTTCGGTGTGATACTGACATCTTCATCAGGATTCCTCAGTGCGTTTTTTATATTCTCAAAAGAGGGGTGAGAAAGGCGCAAATACACTAATGGTTTACCTACTTCTTGGTCTTCCCTACCGTGATAGTCAGAACACTGAATGAACGCCAATGGCGATTGACGTTTGTATTGAGGTTGCTCAAGTAGAGACATCATCTTCTTCGCAGTATTGATACTATTGAAAGCAATCGCGAACAGGTGCTCACTCCTAAATATATCAGCGCGGTATGCGCCTGACCTCACAGTATTATAGATACCCTTATTGCTATCTGCATGCGCAGCAATACATATCCCTCCAAGTTCAGCGGCCTGATCAATCGCATCAAGCACTTCCCACGCACCCCGTAATGGCGGGTCCTCAACACCCTGGTGTTCATTCGGGTATCCTCCGCGTTTGAGAAAGTCAAAAAGTTTGTCTGTCTTGAGTGTTGGCGGGAAAACAAACAGCAAATGCACTCCTGGTTTGGCTTCATATTCAATACCAGGCAAGACTTCGCACCTATCGAAGAGAGCGATTTCTTCTTCACATTTTTCCAAAAGTCCACGGCATTCTGGATGATTATCGATCTCCTGAATGAGCCTCTGATGGAATGACAGTAAGTCATTCTTTTTCTTAGTAAATTCGGCGTAGCCATCTATTGAGTTATGATCGGTGATGGCAATCATTTCTACCCCGTTCTGCTTGCATTGCAGTAACATCTTGATACACCAGTTATCTCTTGAACCTTGGAAGCAATTGGAGGCTGGCGTATGAACATGAAAGTCACAAGCAAAAAACTTCTTCCTTGGTTCAGTTGAACCATTCATCCCTTTTATGCCTCCTAACCAAGTAATATGGAAATACCTTAAGTGCATCATGTAGCGCAATTATGCATTTGCAGAACGTTCAGCACATCTCTTTGCTGTATCGTCTGTATTGGCTTCAAGGATGAAAACTGCATGTCCAGTAGATTCCCGATTATCTCAAATAACCGCGTGGATTGTCAACGATCTTAGCACCCGGGATACAAAAAGCCCTGTGCACAATAGACGAGCCTCCGCATATCTCCCCTGGTGGCCAGATTACTTGTCAGGGGCTACTCGGACTCCCATATGAGCACTGAGTTACTCCGTAGCTTGATATTCATCAAGCGCTCTCTTCCATATCTGAATCCAGGCACCATCATTTTCGGGTTCTTCCATCAGCACAGGGATGTCGCTGAGTGCACGCCATGCCTTATCCGCATTGCCAAGTAGCTGCCCGACATCCACTACGCCACTGTCTATTCGCTGCTCGAGATAAGCAAACGCATAAAGCCACTGGCGCCAACTCAACCCTAGCCAGGCTTCTCCAGGGATACTATCTATACGTTTCAAGATCTCCTGCCCAAACGGGTTCACGTTGCTTGCCTGGCTAAGCACGCCATGTTTTCGCACACGTATGATATCGGACTCACGAAGGAAAGCCATCAAAGACTCCTCAAACCAGTAGGGTATTTGGACTCCGCCTTCACGAGGCTTCTCAAATCGCGATTTTGTAAACCGCCTAAGATTAAAAGACTTACCGGTGGAACAAGAGGTAGCGCCTGCAGCTTTCCATAACGCTACGTCTGATGAGGTAAATCCCACGAGCACCGGAAGGCCACAGCCCTCCAATGCAGCGATAAGCTTCATGGCACCCTTCAATTCTTCTACATCGTCAAATTCACGTCTTGGCCCTCTACCGCCAATGATAATCAAGTAAACTGATGAGGCCTTGGTACGCGAAAGAATTGAAGTTATCCTCATCACTCGTCCAGGTTCAACTAGGTCTGAAATATCCACGAGAAGTGTCTGGATAGGGCGGACTCGGGAATGAGCCAGACTGTCCACGAAATAATTACCGAGATTCACAATGAAAGCGAAATAATCGTCATTAAACGTTCGTGGAACGAATGCCGGTGAGCATGCCGCATCAGGTTGCACTCGGTTGCACGTCTCTGATAATTCGTCTATGAGCTCTCTCCACCAAGATATTGATTGGACATCCAAACTGTCGAAATCCATGGGGAAGTAGTCCCATGTGAGAAGCTTGCCTCGCTCGCTCTGTGGATAGTAGAGCTGCGGATCAAACACTAGATCAAAATTGGGGCAACCTTCGTGTGATTTAACCTGAAGGGTAATCTCTGATTCAGAGTAATCAACGGGACTGAGGATGGCACCAGCAAAATCCTGGAGTTCGGGCTCAGACAAAAGATTCGCTGAGTGATAACCCATCTGCTGATATGAAGCCATAGCTTCACCTCTTAGTTTTGTTACTCACTACGCCAAGCATCTAGGAGTAATTCAGGAGTGCGGTATCTCTCTACCGGCCAGGGACTTACCATTTTTGCCACAGCATAAAGACCAATGCCTTTAGCATTGTTCACAAACATGCTACTGGGCGGCTCTCGTGCCACTACCCGGTTGATAACATCTGAGGGTAAGTCTCCGTTGCGTTCATACGGGTGCATGCCCAATACACACACCGAAATCACAACTCCCAAGGCAAATTGATCTGTCCGCCAGTCGATCAACTGTTTGTCATTGTTTAACTGCTCGGGAGCAGCAAAATAGGGTGTGCCTGGCCCCATCATCAACCACGTGTGGGTAACTGATTCCTGCGCAAGATCTCGCACAAGACCAAAATCCATTATCACAGGTTCCACACGGTCCTTCCGGAACATGATGTTAGCTGGCTTTAAATCGCGATGCACCAGGTCATGTGAAGCCACATGTTGAATAGCATCGATTAGTTGAATCCCAATAGTCAGTGCCTCGTCTATAGTCAAGAGACAACCACGAACGCTATCATCTAGCGTACCTCCACCTATGTATTCCTCAAGCATGAATGTGTACTCTACGCCATCGTAGTTGATAGACGAAACATCGTAGAGTCTGGCGATGTTAGGATGATTACACCTCTTCATCGCTTCCACTTCACGCTTCGTTCTTTCAGCAGAACAACCTGCGCGAACTACTTTTAGGGCTTGGGCCTGTCCGTCATTGGTTAGCACAAGATAAGTCTCTTTGAACGCACCCTCCCCTATCTTCTCAACGAACATCAGACCCTTGGAATTACAGATTTCGGATGCAATGGCTTCAAGGCTACTATCCATCGTCCATCTCCCCTGCAAGCACGTATTTCGAAGCTCGTTCTTTAAGCCATGGTTGTAGAGGCTGCACCGCAGGCGGTTGATATATAATGTCAATTCTGTCTTCTGATACAGTACATAAACCTATACCAAATCGTCTGAATTCCCCCTGATGAAGAGCCATCTCGGCATCGAATGCCTGGGGCATAACAACAAATGAAGCATTGGCAAAGCATAAATTGCGATAAGCCTGGTGTAATGCTTCTTTCCATTTTCGCAACTTCGCTTCAAATGCAATAACAGTGCCGTCTTGTGCAACAGCAACAACATCCGTTCTACCGCGCTGATAATAGAATTCAGTCTCAAACTTGAGGCTACCCCACGGAGATGACACCATTTGGAGATGTTGGATGAAGCAGGAAACCATTGATTTTTCATCAGAAAACATTCTATGCTCTCCTCCACAACTCATAGACTATTCACACAAGATAGCTTATGGTGAAAATCGATAGTGTATCATTCAGTGTGCTCATTAGATTCTTGGATTAGCGGGAGTTTCCGACTATGAGAAGACAGCATACATTTCAAGCAAAGAACAGCTCGTGTTCGTGAAAGACGTCCGTTCCGGTTGAAGTCTTAGCAAACAGTCGTCCAATTGGAGGCACCAATCATGTCTAGTATCCATTTGTAGAATAATATACCAAATATGATAATACACACCGGTGTTTTCTACAAAAAGCGTAAGAATCCTCCAGACAAACAATAATAACTACCCTCATATGTCCTGGCACATAAGCAAAGAGACATGACAGGAATAACTCGTGAACAGCCTGCTAGGCTCACAAGCGATTCCTCAGGCACCTACCCCCCACCCATTCCTCGTAGCGCCTACATACTACACCTAGCCCTCCCGTATAGCTAAACTTCGGCAGGATTGCATTCTATGACTAACAGCACTTCATCAGCACTATACAGCAAGATCCGGTTTTCACCGTGATTTCCTTGCTACACGTTGCCCGTCTGTCAGGGGATTATAGTGTTGAGGATGAATTTTGTCGTATCTGAAACCAGCAGTTCAGCACACTACTTTCAGTCTCCCGGCGGCGACGAGTCTTTGCCCATGCACTTCTCTATTGATCGGCCACTCTTGGATTACTACTTTCCCCAACCTGGTCGATGCGTCAAGGAACTCCATACGCATGTACGGTTCTACCCATCGAACGAACATTGCTCCATGGGTAACCTTAGCACTGCCGTCGGTGATATAGACCAAACCCCAGTGTTTCTTGGCCTCTTCAAAAACAAGCGCAGCTTGTTCTATAGTCACCATCTGATGGTAATAATCATGGGCAGGAGAACACGCTGAGATAAGCGTTGATAGTGGAAGAAAAAGGGCTATGAGAATGAACAATCCCAATGTATGCCCACTTCTCGTTCCCGAAAACAAGATCCCGAATAGTCGTTTCCTTAATCTCGTCACAGTACAAGTTGACTCTTATCGGGTTTCCATCGCCGGTAGCATGCAACGGATGTCACCTCTACAGAGAATCGCTCTTGAATCATCTTGCCAGTGAGGCTCACGTCCTGGAGAATGACCCTTGGATTCACCAAGCGTAAATACGTCATTACAAGAACGTACCGGTGAAACTGCGGTTGCCTTCGCATTCATATTCTTTAACCCAAATCCCTTGGATGACTACTCACTCTAGTAGGCAGGATAAACGGGCACCTACTTTGACAAATAGCATTGAGAGAAGGTATTTACTCAATCTTGCGGTATCTCTTCCAAAGATTTACGCCATTGATAGGTCTGTACAATGAAGAGGCACATCGTCCCTGCCATGTTTACTGCAAGCTCTGCATGCCTAGGACTGGCTCGATACTGCTTTTGACCTTGGCCATGAGCGTCGCCGATCCTGTTTCTTAACTCGCCTAAGCCAGTGACTACTGACGAGCATCCGCCAAGTATTTTCTTGAATACTATCTCTTCATGCCTTTCCGGAATTAGGTTAAGAACGTCTGAGACAGACTTATAAAGGTCGTGAAGGCCTGCTGACTTGCAATACTCCACCCTGGACTCGTCAAGGATGTGCTTTAGGACCGCTTCAAGCAACGATCTTGCTGCGGTTATTGCTCCATCTGGGTCTACAGTTTTCCGTTCAAGCGCCTTACGCCATGTTCCCACTACATAGTCAGAATCTAAAGACACAAGCCCCTTTCGGATCTCCTCTGACAGAGGGATCTCCGTCGTATGCTCTAGATGATCTAGCAAAGGTCGAAACTCATTCCAAACGAATTCTCGGCGTTCTTGATACGTGGCGAGTCTACGCTTGATGAAGTGCCAGTACTGGTCAAGATCTCTATTTGTTGAAATCCATGTCGGGATAGACTGTCTGACATCAGACTTTTCTAGGAAATACTTCCGGAGTTCCTTGTAGTGTTCATTATT
>LSQX01342867.1_pt2 | contig 10099 bp, 8 predicted proteins | sample 654561 | NCBI WGS metagenome assembly LSQX01 (sample SAMN04489861, study PRJNA283612) | anaerobic digester metagenome | isolation source: 4 biogas reactors fed with cattle manure at either 37C or 55C with and... | place: Denmark: Kongens Lyngby | collected 2014
GACTGAATCCGACGCTGCAGTCGCCATTTTGACAAAAATTTGCGCAAAATGCGGACGACAATCTCTGGCCTTCGCACCGAGAATGGTCTCATTGACCGATACATCACGCCAACAAATCGTCTCCAGCCCCGCTGCTCTTGTATTTTTCTCAATTAAGTTGCGGCACGCCTCACGGTTTTCCGGAATCATCGGCATAAAGACCATGCCCACCGCGTACTGTCCGGATGCCGGCAACACGATCGGGCCAAGCGCCTTTCGAAAAAAACGATCCGGGATCTGTAGCAATATGCCGGCGCCATCTCCGGTGTTCTCCTCGCTGCCCGCGCCCCCGCGATGCGCCAAGTTCGCCAGTATCGTCAACCCTTGGCGGACGATTGAATGCGACTTGCGTCCTTTTATATCAACAACAAAGCCGATACCACAAGCATCATGCTCATTATCCGGTGAATATAGACCTTGTGCCTCGGGCAGTGTGTTCTTGTAAACTCTCATCCTACGCCTCCTTGTGTATGATAAAAAGAATAGGCCCGAAAACAAAAAATGCCCGAGCGATTCATCCTTGAATCACCGAGCGAGATTCCGAGCCGACCCGCTAACGGAAAATCGTCGGCAAGGGTGGTGTCATACAACATCTGAATTATATCATTTTGCAAGTGTCGAATCAAGCACTTTCATATTTCTCGATCGTTTTTATGTTTATTCTTTAATCGTGCATAATATTTGCAATTATGTGTTATGAATCATTCATTATTGGTCACTGTCAATTGTTTTCTTCCGCCCGGCATTCACACTTCTCTTTTGTCGCCCCGGCAAGCGCTGCAGCGACAAATCCGGCGAACAGCGGATGCGGCCGATTGGGCCTCGACTTAAACTCCGGATGAAACTGACACGCCACGTACCACGGATGCGTCGGTAGCTCGACCATCTCCACAATTCGACCGTCCGGTGAGGTACCGGCAAACATCAATCCCGCTTTCTCGAAGGCATCTCGGAAATCATTATTTACTTCGTAGCGGTGACGGTGTCGCTCGAAAATATTCAATTCGCCGTAACTTCTAAACGCCTTGGACTCCGGATTTAGGCAACAGGGATATTGACCCAGACGCATCGTGCCGCCAAGATCTTCGACCTCTTCTTGCTCCGGCATCAGGTCAACGACCGGATACAGCGTATTCGGTTCAAGCTCCGCGCTGTTAGCGCCCTCTAAACCGACAACATTGCGCGCAAACTCAATCAACGCAATCTGAAGCCCCAGACAAATCCCGAAATACGGAATGCCTTGGGTTCTGGCATATCTAGCCGCTTCGATCTTGCCCTCAGTGCCACGATTACCGAACCCACCGGGTACAAGTATGCCGTCGACATCACCGAAAATATGCGGCGCCGTCTCCGGGGTGACGTCCTGAGATTCCACCCATTTGATTTTGACCTTGGTGTGATTGGCCGCACCGGCATGCACCAGAGACTCGGCCACCGACAGATATGCATCATGCAGACCGACGTATTTACCGACGATCGCAATCACAGTCGCACTTTTCGGGCAGGTCAAATTGTGAACAAGCGCGTTCCATTCCGAGAGATCCGGCACACGAATCGGAAAACCGAAACGCTCACAGACGATGTCCGCAAACTCTTGTGCTTCGAGCGCCAGCGGGACCTCATACAGCAGCGCCATATCTTTATTCTCAATAACACAGCGAGGCGGCACATTACAGAAAAGCGCAATTTTATCCTTAAGCTCTTTGGTCAATCCAACCTCCGTCCGGCACACAACGATATCCGGTTGAATGCCGTGAGAGAGAACCTCTTTGACCGAATGCTGGGTCGGCTTGGTTTTCTGCTCCTGAGACGCTGAAAGATAAGGCACCAAGGTGACATGAATAAACAGACAATTTTCTCGTCCGACATCAATCGAAAATTGTCTGGCTGCTTCGATAAATGGCAATGACTCGATATCTCCAATGGTCCCACCGATCTCAATAATGGAGATGTCATAGCCCGTTTTTCCACTTCTGAAACGCTCCTTGATTTCATTGGTCACGTGTGGAATAACCTGGACTGTTCCCCCCGCATAATCCCCATGCCGCTCTTTACTAAGCACGGTGTGATAAATGCGTCCGGACGTCACATTAGAATTCTGAGATAGATTCTCATCTATGAATCTTTCATAATGGCCAAGGTCCAAATCCGTCTCTGCACCGTCGTCCGTTACAAATACTTCTCCATGCTGAAACGGATTCATTGTCCCCGGGTCCATATTCAAATACGGATCAAATTTCTGCATTGTCACGCGAATCCCGCGGCACTTCAAAAGACGCCCGAGCGACGCCGCCGTAATGCCCTTCCCCAGACCGGAAACCACCCCGCCGGTTACGAATATATATTTCATCGGTCTGCCGGCCACGCCGTTATCGCCAAGATCTTCCGCTCTCATCATCGTTTCCTCCCGTATTGTTGCACGTGAAACTTATGTCGTTAGCCCAGAAGAGGACGACACGTGTCCACATTTCTCACTCAGCCGCCGTATCGCTTCCAGAGTGCTTTCCTCGCTACCAAAGGCTGTCATTCTGAAAAAGCTTTCACCCGCATCTCCAAATCCCGAGCCCGGTGTAACGACAATTCCCTTTTCGTTGAGTAAGTAATCGAAATACGCCCACGAATCTTCACCGTTCGGCGTTTTGACCCAAACATAGGGTGCATTCACCCCACCAAAAACATCGTATCCGGCAGCAAACAGGCCTTCGCGAAGGCGCGCCGCATTTCTCATATAAAAATCAATATTGGCGCGAACTTGCCCTTTTCCCTCAGTGGAATAAATCGCTTCTGCACCGCGCTGAGTGATGTATGAAACACCGTTAAATTTTGTGGCCTGCCGACGTATCCACATGTCACGAATCGAAATACCGTCGACCATCAGTTCTTTGCAAATGACGGTATATCCGCAACGCATTCCCGTAAACCCTGCTGTTTTGGAAAAACTACGCATCTCGATGGCGCACTTTTTCGCGCCTTCAATTTCAAAGATGGAATGCGGCAATTCCTCAGTGATAAAAGCTTCATACGCTGAATCAAAAAGAATAATACTGCCTGTCTGAAGCGCATAATCGACCCATGCGGTAAGTTGCGCTTTGTTGATTGAAGCACCGGTCGGATTATTGGGAAAACAAAGATAAATCAGACATGCCTCGTCACCGCTCGGAACATCCGGTACAAAGTCGTTTTCCGGCCCGCAATAAAGCGTATCAATACCCGGCCATTTGCCCTTTGAATCGTCGAAGACACCCGATCGTCCGTCCATCACATTCGCATCAATATAAACCGGATACACCGGGTCACAAACGGCGACACGCGTATCTTCTGAAAACAGATCCCCGATGCTACCGCAATCACTTTTGCACCCATCGCTGACAAAAACTTCGTCGGCCCCGACTTCTATCCCGCGGCCCCGGTAATCGTTCTCCGCGATGGCCTCCCGCAAAAAATTATAACCATAATACGGCCCATAGCCCCGAAAAGACTCTTTTCTCCCCATTTCTGCCGTCGCGTGATGCATCGCATCCACCACCGCTGAGGGCAACGGCAACGTCACGTCTCCGATGCCGAGATCGACCAACGCATCGTCTGGGTGCGTATTCTTATACTCACCAACTCGCCGAGCAATCTCTGCAAATAAGTAATTGCTTTTCAACCTTGAAAAGCCGCTGTTAACCTTGATCATACCGTCTCCTTGTTCTGAAAATGAACGACGCCTTCATAAACAATCTCGGCCTGGCCAACCATGATGATATCGCCGCTGTCACGGTCCCAGTTAATCTCCAGCTCTCCTCGATTGAGCTCCACCGTCACATTGCGATCTGCAAGCCCATTCTCAACCGCCGCGGCAGCCGTTGCACACGCGCCGGTCCCGCACGCCATCGTCTCCTGAGATCCTCGTTCCCACACGCGCATTCGTATCCGATTGCGAGATAAAATCTCCGCGAACTCCACATTCACACCCTCCGGAAACAAGCGATGCTTTTCCATCATCTTGCCAATCGGCTCAATATCCATCGTAAGTACATCCCGCGTGAAAATGACCGCATGGGGATTGCCCATCGAGACTGCCGTGACATTATAAAGTGCGCCCCCGACCGCAACCGCCTCATTGAGCATAATGTCATCGCTCCACTGCACCGGAATGTCTTCGGTGCGAAATGATGGCTGTCCCATATTCACTGTTGCGATATATAGATGGCCTTTAATCTTTTCGAGTTTAATATGTTTGACGCCCGAAAGCGTGTCAATATCGAGTTCTGTTTTATCCGTTAATTTTTTCGCATGGACAAATGCCGCCAAACAACGAATTCCATTCCCACACATTTTGCCTTGTGAGCCGTCGGCGTTATACATTTCCATGAAAAAATCTGCTTTTCGCGATTTCTTAATCAGTATCACACCGTCCGATCCGATACCGCAGTGACGATCACAATAGCGACGCGCAAAGACTTCAACCTCTTGCTTTCCGAACGGATTCTTACCTGTGCAATCGATATAAATATAATCATTTCCTATACCGTGCATTTTGGTAAAAGCAATTTGTGTCATCCGGCGCCCTCCTTCTGTTGTTGATCTATATCGAGAATCTGCCTGGCCAATGTGGCCATTCTCAGTCCGCGTTGCATACTTTCTTTTTGGAGATACCGATGCGCTTCCTCTTCAGAAAAATGCCTTCTATCGATCAGCACCATTTTTGCCATCTGTATATCTCTTTCCTCCTCGGGGCTCCTTTTCGTCTTTTGTTCGAAAACATCTTTTTTAGGGCGGCTGTCCCGTTTATATCCCGCTATTGGCATTTGTCTTGTATTCAGTAGCGTTCTTGAATAGAACGCCAATTCTTCGGAAAAAACCGGCGCGCTCAGGTAAAAAAGACCCATCGCTTCTTCCGGAAAAAAGCCGGTCGGCGGCATGGCTGACAACACAAGTACATCAAAATCCTCCGAAAGCTGCGTGAACAATTGGTAGGCGGTCATGTCCTTCAACTCGGAGCCGCAAATAACCAATCCTCCGCCATCTTCGAGCAGTGTGAGGCGAAGCAATGCAGAGCCGTTGTGTGCAATCCCGCGGACGTTGATTCCGTATCGAATCATGATATCTCGCACTTTTGATGCCATCTGCTGATCAGAAAAGCCAATTATGACGCCCCTCATCTTCTGCCTCCCATCCTCTCTCATTACAACGTTCCGGTTGCTCTTCTCACCTCGAGTCGGCCCGACACATTCGTGCATCAAGGCCGGCTCGAAGGTCATCCGGAAGAGATACGAATGTCCCCTCGTATCAATACTTTAAGAGGTACGAGTCCAGTTCCCACTGACTGATGCGCATACGGTACTCGTCCCATTCCTTGTTCTTGGCTTCAATGTACTTCCCGTAAATATGATCGCCGAGCACCGCTTTGGGCAATTCATTTTCCTGCATACAGACGAGTGCTTCCTCGAGACTTCCCGGGAGACTGTCAATCTGATGATCTTTTCTTTCTTCGGCACTCATTTCGAAAATTGAACTAACGATTTGCTTCGGTGGTGTTAACTTATTCTTGATACCGTCCAAGCCGGCAGCCAGGCACATTGCCAAAGATAGGTACGGATTACATGCCGGATCCGGACAGCGAAGCTCGACGCGCGTACCCTTGCCGCGAGTTGCCGGTATACGAATGAGCGCGGAACGATTGGCTGCAGACCACGCGAGATAGCACGGTGCCTCATAACCCGGAACCAATCGCTTGTAGGAATTGACCAATGGATTGCTGATTGCCGTAAATCCCTTGATATGCTTGAGCAACCCGGCAATAAACTGCATCGCCGTCTCCGAGAGACCGAGCTCTGTATCCGGATCATAAAACGCATTCTTTCCATCCTTCATCAAAGACATATTGGTGTGCATACCGGAACCATTGATGCCGTATATGGGCTTCGGCATAAAGGTCGCATGCATACCGTACTTCTTGGCAATCGAGCGAACCGTCAACTTAAAGGTCATGATATCGTCCGCTATACGGAGCGCATCACCGAACTTAAAATCGATCTCGTGCTGAGCCTGAGCCACCTCGTGGTGAGTCGCTTCAATTTCAAAACCCATTTGCTCAAGAGCAAAAGTAATCTCTCTTCTAATATCTTCGCCTTGTCCAATCGGTTCTAAGTCAAAGTACCCACCCTGATCGTGTGCAAAAGTCGTCGGCTTGCCATCCTCGTCATAGTGAAACAAGAAGAACTCCAGCTCCGGACCCACATTAAACGAGTAACCCATCGACTCCGCCTCGGCCAAAACACGCTTAAGCGCATAGCGCGGGTCGCCAACGAACGGCTTTCCTTCCGGTGTGTATACATCACAAATCAAACGCGCCACTTTGCCGATCTGCGGGCGCCAAGGGAAAATCACAAAAGAGTCCAGATCCGGATAAAGGTACATATCCGATTCTTGAATCCGTGCAAAACCATCAATCGACGAACCATCAAACATGCACTCATTACTTAGCGCCTTATCGAGTTGACTCGGTGTGATAGCCACATTCTTAAGCATGCCGAAAATATCCGTAAATTGAAGACGAATAAAACGCACATCCTCTTTCTCAACAATTTCTAAAATATCTTGTCGCGTATACTTAGCCATAATGTCCTCCTTGAATTCTCCGGTCGATGACTCGACCCATCATCATAATTTCAAAAACTCTCCCGAAAAAGCAAAAGGAGACAGGTCTTCCCCATCTCCTCCATCGGTCGTTGTCATTGTAAACGCAGAATGGATTAATTGTCAACTACTTTTTGCAAGATTTCATTTCTTTTCTTGCAATTTCTTCAAAAGTCTTGTCTGCTGGCTCTAGGACAAAGTCTTCACCGTATTTGCGCCCTAGCGCCAGCGTCAAGATGTGGTCTGTTAATTCGGGGTTCTTAGGCAGAAGGCTCCCGTGCGAATACGATGCGATCACATTTTTGTAGACGGCGCCCTCGGTTCCGTCCTCGCCGTTGTTGCCTTTTCCGGACACGACTTTTGCAAGCGGTCGAACACTATCTCCCAAATACGTTCTTCCGCTGTGATTTTCAAAACCATATATTACCGGGTCATTGACAAGCAAGTCGCAGTGATATTCCGTATTTCCGATAAAGCGGTCTTTCTTGCCCTCTGTGTAAATATCCAACGCGCCGAGGCAGTCAATCTTATTGCCGTTCTGCTCTTGGTAATAATGCCCCATCATCTGGTATCCACCGCAAATACAAAGAAACACTCTGCCCTCTTCGACGGCCTCGCGTACGGCCGGTCCTTTGACGCTGACAAGATCTCTTCTTACCATATTCTGTTCCGCGTCCTGCCCTCCGCCGAAAAAAACAATATCGTATTGGTCCTTTTCGAATGGCTGACCCATGCTGAGCGCCACAACCTCCGTCTCAATATCGCGAAGTCCGGCACGAAAAGTAAATGCCAGAATATTGCCCCGATCTCCATAGAGATTCAGCAAATCCGGATATAAATGACAAATTCTGAGAGAATACTTGCTCATTGGAATCACCGCCAAAAATCTTTGAGCCGGTATTTGCGCACCAAAAACTCGCGCAACGCCAGCATCGACGTATAGTTCGGAAGAATATAAAGACACTTGCCCGGCGCACACGCATCCAGTGCGTCCTCAAACATCTTGAACGCCTCGGGCATCGCCGCGTAGCGAATACGATCCGTACCGGCGCCGGAGTATACAAGTCGCAATAACATATCCGCATATCTCTCTCCGGAGCAATATAACTGATCCGGCAATGTCTTACTTTCAAAATCTACATCCCAGATCCAAGACACATCCGTACCGTCCGCTATATTGCTGTTCAGCAACAGGTAAATGCCGCCCGCATCGGAGGCCGAAGCGACCATCGATAAAGCGCGGTCGAGCCCGACCGGATTCTTGACCAGCAAAATACAAAAACTCTTATCACCGACCTGAATCTTCTCCATGCGACCGAAAGCCGGTTGCACTTGACTTAACGCCAAAGCGACATGCTCCGGAGATAAATCGGAATCTCCGACAATATCACCGAACGTCGAACAAGCCGCAAACGCCGAGACCGCGTTGTAAATATTATGCGAACCCGGAATCGGAAGAACACCCTCAACTGAGAAGCCCTTACCTTGAAACGTGAGCGGCAATCCCGGATCCGAAGAACTCATCGACGGATCAAAATACACAGAAATCTGCGGATTCTGTCTGGAATCCCCACAAGTTTCACAGGAATACGTGCCAAAATGGCCAAAACTTCTTGCTCCATAATCGTATTTGCGTTTGCAAGATAGACAATATTCTGCATCGGATGACGCCGGCAATGCCTTAGCCATTGCAACGTTTGTAACATTGTTCTGCGTCATTGATTGCTCATCTACGCCATAAAACAACGTACGCGCTTCACGATTTTTTCTCAAGGCGGCGATCATGGAGTCATCAGCGTTCAGTAAAATCTTCGCATCGGTCAAATCGAGGCCTTTTTCTATGCAATCTCGTGTGTAAAGGAGTTCTCCGAAACGGTCCAATTGGTCCCTGAAGAGATTGGTTACCACACAAACCTTCGGCGACAAATCGCCCGCAACCTTCGCAAATGCTGCTTCATCGATTTCCAGTACATAGACAAGCTTCAATCCTTTGCGCTTAGCACGCTTGATATGTCGCCGTTCCTGCGCAAAAGTCGTCGCAATTCCAGACGCTAAATTTGCTCCGGACACATTCGTCGCGACGTAGTATCCGCTGTTGCGAAGTATCTCGGAAATCATATGTGTTGTCGTCGTCTTCCCGTTGGTGCCGGTGATTGTTATTATGTCCCGGCCGTCGGCCATCTCCCAAATAAATCGCGGTGCGATCTTAATCGCCACCTTACCCGGTAAGGCCGTCGCGCCCTTGCCGAGTAGCCTCAGCGAAAACCGAATACCACCCGCTACTACAAAAGCAAAACCGACACGAAAGGAACCCATACCCTTAACCTCTGTCCTTTGAATCGCGCATCAGCGCAATAAAGCGATCAAATAAATAGTTATTATCCTGCGGCCCGGGAGCGCCTTCGGGATGATATTGCACGGTAAATACCGGCTTATCTGTCATCTTAATCCCCTCAACCGTCCCATCATTCACATTCACATGGCTCATCACACAGCGATTCGCCGGCAAAGAATCATCCTCGACGACAAAGCCGTGATTTTGGGACGTAATATAAATACGATTGCTATCGAGTTCTTTGACCGGATGGTTGGCACCGCGATGGCCGTATTTAAGCTTATGCGTTTTTGCGCCGAGTGCGAGCGAAATCAGTTGATGACCGAGGCAAATTCCCATTATCGGGATACCCGACTCTATTAATATCTTCACCTGCTCGATTGCCGAACCGCAATGCTGAGGGTTCCCGGGCCCGTTAGATAAAAATATGCCGTCCGGTTTCTGCTCGAAAATCTTGTTCGCATCGGTATCCCACGGAAACGCCACCACTTCGCAACCGCGCATGGTCAGGTTCCATATAATATTCTTCTTAGCGCCAAAATCCAAGAATGCCACTTTAAAAAGCTTTTCTTTTAGGCCATCTGTCTGTGGCAACTCAATATCCGACTTCTTGCTCATGATCCGCGCATCCGAGATTTTCTTCTCATCCCAACCTTGACGCCACGCCGGATAAACGATCACTTCTCTCGGGCTGACCTCAGGCACCAAATGTCTCGCGTCATAAGCACGAATCATCGCCATCGCCGCATCCATGTCCACCTCTTTGGCCCCGCCACTGAGGATTGCGCCAACCTTCGTGCCCTCTTCTCGAATTTTCAATACTATCTCTCGTGTATCCACACCATATAGGCCGGGCACATCGTTGCGCTTCAGATATGTATCAAAATCCTCCGCACCTCGCTCGTCCCCTTGAACCTCGGTCAAGTCGCGAATAATCAACGCACCGACCCACAGCCGCTCTGACTCCGAAACATCTTCAAAAACGCCGTAATTCCCTACAATCGGGTGCGTTAGTGTCACCGCCTGTCCACAGAAAGACGGATCCGTCAGCAATTCCACATAGCCCGTCGATCCTGTCGCAAAGACGACTTCGCAGACCGC
>LSQX01234815.1_pt2 | contig 10098 bp, 7 predicted proteins | sample 654561 | NCBI WGS metagenome assembly LSQX01 (sample SAMN04489861, study PRJNA283612) | anaerobic digester metagenome | isolation source: 4 biogas reactors fed with cattle manure at either 37C or 55C with and... | place: Denmark: Kongens Lyngby | collected 2014
GAGCCTCGAAGACTGGCTCCATCTCGACTTCTTCAAGCACCATACGAAGCAGTTCAAGAAGCGGCCTATCGCCTGGCAGGTGCAGAGCGGCAGGTTCACCAAGAAGAAGCAGCCCGCGTTCGCCTGCATGGTCTACTACCATAAACTCGACGAGGATAGCCTCCACAAGATCAAGAACCAGTATGTCGGCCCCCTGCGGCAGAAGTACGAGACCGAGATGCGGGGGATCGAGGGCATTCCCGTCGGCTCGCGAACCGAGACGCAGGAGAAGCGCTACCGGGAGCTTACCGATCTGGTCGCCGAACTGAAGGTCTTCGGAGACGCCCTCTCCGCGGCTGCGGAGAACGGGTTTTCGAGCAAAGTTCTCGACAGGATCGCCAAGAAAGAGCCGCTCGATGCCTGGTGCTCGATCGACGGCAGAAGGCCTGCTCCTGCCGACCAGGATGCATTCCTCCGTCAAGAGAGGGCCTACATCCCGGATATCAACGACGGGGTTCGGGTGAATGTTGCACCGCTCCAGAAGGCCGGGCTGCTCGCCGCCGACGTGATCGCCAAGAAGGACCTTGAGAAGGCAATCTCCGACCGGGCCGAGTGGCGGGCGGATGAGCGCCGTTGGTGCCGGGAAGGGAAGCTGCCGAAGTGCGGGTGGTGGCCGCAGGAGGAAGCACCGTGACCGGCGATTCCCCACCGACACCGCCTCCTGACGGCGAGCCGGTATACACACACGACGACCTCAGCGACATCAACGCACTAGCGGTGAAGGAATTCATCCGCTTACTCCAGTCAGATCAGTCTCTTGCACCGGAATGGAAAGAAGAAATGCTTCACATGCTCGAAAAGGGCGTGCCGGGTGATGTTTCATCCCTCGAAAGATTGATCGAGGTGACTGTTGATGCTGCAGATCAAGAGACTGAGTGTAAAGAACTGCCGAGGAATAGTTAACGGCCCGGATCTTCATTTTGGATCCGGCGGCGTATTGATCTGCGGAGATAACGGTACCGGCAAAAGCTCATACGTCGATGCTCTGGAAAAAGTGCTCACCGGAAGGTGCAGTTCGCTGGATGTACAGACCCAGGGGCTTTCGTGGCGGCAACAGGGAGGCCATATTCTCGCAGAAGGCGACCCTGAAATTGAGCTGGAGATCACTGACGGGAATCGGACTCATATAGTTAATCTCGAATTGTTGCCGTCATCGTGCCCACGTCCGCTAAAGCCGTTTCTTCAAGCCTCTCGCGAAGGGGGGTGTATTCTCCGGCGTCGAACGCTGTTGGATTTTATCGATGCAAAGCCTGCCGACCGCTGGAAGGCGGTGGAGGCGATCCTCAATGTCGCTCAATTCCAGCGGTTCGAGCAGGAACTGATTGCTCTCAACAGAATGCTTCTTGAGGAAATTCAAAAGGCGGCTGAATGCATTCAGGCCAACGAAAAAGAAATTCGGGAGCAACTCGAGATTGAACCAGGAGTTCCCATCGATGAAATATCCTGTATCGGATACCTCAACGAAGCGATCCGCTCTTTAAGCCTTACGGAGATCTCCTCACTAAAAGAAGTCAAGAGTGCATCAGCAACAGTGCAGCAGCATCTGGCTGCGTTCTCTGACATGGACAGTTGGCAGAAACTTTTCCAATTCGGTGAACTTCTAAGAAAGGCACCGGCCTATCAGGAACTGATTGACACATTTTCATCGTATGCTGAGATCGTCAGAAGCATCGATGAGGAATCGAAAAAACTGGCCGGTCAGTTTTACGAGGAAGTGCTGAAGAGAGGTCTTCAGTGGATTCAGGAAGACCACCTGGAGAACTGTCCGTTGTGTGGTAATCTGATCACTTTTGATGAGGTTCAGTCGTATGTCAATCAACGGTTAGAGGAACACTCAACGATAATTGAATTAAAAATCAGCCGGACATCAAGTCATACTGAACTTACCGAGAAGTTACGAGAGCACGCAGAGTTCCTTGACGAAGTTCAGGAATATCTTGAAAACGGGTGTACTTCACTCCACTCTGCACGATTTGAAGAATTCAGAGAAAATATCCATACAATCAGGACTTCATACGCATCTCCCGGGGATGATATCACTAAAGTTCAGGCCGACCTCGTTCTTCTCCGAGAACAGAACGGTCCAGCAATTCTAACCTCAATGCAGCAAGAAATCGCCAAAATTTGCACAGCATCGCCTGATGTTGAACGATATAAGGAACTGTATCAACTGAACTGGCATCTCCAGACAGTTCCCGCTCATCTCGATAACATCCGGCATGGACGACAACTAATCAATTCATACGAATTCTGCCAGGCACAAGTGGCACAGATTTGTGCTTTGGCAACGCAAGCACGGAAAAATTCCATTCAAATTCTCATGGAGGCGATCTCCAAGACTGCACACGAGTACTACCAGTTCATCCACCCCGGAGAGTCCATTGGTTCACCGGAAATACTTGTAAAACAAAAGGCAAACGCCAGTCTGGAATTGAAGAGTGACTTTTATGGAATATCGGGCGACCCGCGCGGGCTCTATAGCGAAGGGCACGTGGATTCACTTGGGTTATGTATTTTCCTTGCCATAAGACGTTTCCAATTTCAGCACAGTCCTGACGTCGGCCTCCTCGTTCTCGACGATGTCCTTCACAGCGTCGACGGCAATCATCGCCGTGCAACGGCCGAGATGATCTTTGAAAAATTCAGGGACCATCAGATCTTCATCACGACACATGACCCGATATGGTTTGAATACTTGAAATCAGCCTCGAGTAGGCATATGAACGGGAAAAAATTCGAGCACTACAAGATCTCTCAGTGGACTCTCGAGGGCGGCCCCATCTTTGGCGATCACCTGAATGACTATGAGTGGCTCATTTCAGATCGCTGTCGTACCGCTTCTCCCCAGGATAGGACGATAACGGCAGGCAGGTTGCTTGAAGCAATGCTTCAGGATCTCTGCCACAATTTAGTGATTAGTGTCCCGTACAATAAGGGTGGCAATTATACGTTAGATCCTCTCTGGAGTGCTTTCCACAACAAAGCATTAAAATTCAGCAGTTTTAAGGAGGCATCAGCAATTTGCCTTGAAAAGATTGAGAAAACACGGCAACTTCGGAACTGGACGGGTGCACATTGGAATCTATGGGCACAGGGTATCACGGCTAAAGAAGCGCAGGAATTCTGCGACGGAGTCATAGATCTGCGGAAGTTAGTATACTGCGACACTTGTGGTCAATTCATCAAACGCATCGCCGATCTGGATGGTGTATGGGCCTGTAAAAAACAGCATCTACAGTACAAGAGAAGATAAGGGTGGAGAATGTATCATCGCGACATTGTAGTTCTAGCCAATTCGCTCCGAATGGGGGGGCATTGTATCGCAGGGAAAGATCTCGACACCGGGGAATGGGTGCGCCCAATTAACCACGGAAATTTCGATCGAAGCGATCCGTCAGCCTTCAATGATCACGACCTGCGGAAGCTGTGTGGCAAGTCAGAGGGACCTCAACTGCTCGAATGCGTGAGAATCGGCTTTTTTAAAGCCTGCCCGTCTCCGTGTCAGCCCGAGAATGAATATGTCAACAAAGAATCGTGGAAATATCTTGGAATGTTCGAAAGGGGTAAAATTGCTAAAATTGTAGATGAAGGGCCACCTCAGTGGCTTGGTCAAAGAGATATGCTGGCGAATGGGCTCGATAGAATCTCTGGAGACTATGTCGAGAAACACCCTCTCAGTTCATCATTAATTTTCTTGAAACTTCAACGTTCAAAGAATGAGATGAAGTTTATACCTGATACAGACTACTATAGAAGAGCGCGAAAGCGGATGAAATTCTTATACGGAGGAAGACGATATTCGCTCGTGGTCAAAGATATCCGCAATTTGCATCCGCTGGCTGACGGAGTTCAGGAAGAGGTGATCCCTGACACATATGCAACTCTCGGCCTTACAGAAAAATATCCCAAAACCGGAGCGCACTATAAACTTGTTGTCGGATTAATTCCATGCAAATCAGTTGAAAATGAGTGAAGGCAAAATGGAAGGGGTATGTTATACCATCGGATACGCGGACTTACCATCTGGGATTTTCCTGGATCGCATCAAGGAAAATGCCATTGAGACAATCATTGATGTGCGCAGTTCACCGTATAGTGCCTATCAAAATCAGTACAATCGTGAAGTGATCAAGCGATTCTTGAACAATAACCAGATCGAATATATTTTTTGCGGAGATAAAATAGGGGGCAGGTATACAGATCCCAGGTTATTGTACGCCGATGGAGTGGTTAACTACGAAAACGTGAGGAAACGGATGGAGTTTCAGCACGGGATTGATGTTCTCATCGATCTGATCAGAGAGGGGCGAAAGATATGTCTGATGTGCTCAGAAAAACTGCCTGAAAAATGTCACCGATTCATCCTAGTTTCCCGTGAACTCCAGAATCGCGGAGTGCGAGTGCTCCATATCGTCCCAGATGTTGGTTTGATCTCGAACGAAGAGCTGGAAGTAAAACTGATAAAGGAAATGTTTGCGGGACAAAAACCACTTTTTGGAAACCAGAGTGATACTCGAGAGCGCTTGTATCGAGAACTGAACCAATCCTATGGCTATCACGTTTCTCTGGAGAGCAATGAGACCGGAAGAAAAGACGAATCTAAAAAGGGTACTCAAGAAACACTATTCTGAGGGAGCATATGAAACTTTACACAATTGGCTTCACGAAAAAAAATTCCCGGCAGTTCTTTGAATTGTTGCTGAAAAATCAGGTGAAAATAGTATTTGACGTCCGCCTGAATAACAACTCCCAGCTTGCGGGATTCACAAAAGCATCTGATCTTCCATATTTTCTTGAAAGAATCGGGAATATCCACTACGTCCATTGGACCAAAGTGGCGCCAACGAAAGAATTGCTAGATAAATGGCAGAAAAAAGAGATCACATGGCAGGAGTACGAGGATCAATATCTGGCAATGCTCGAAAAGCGTAGCATTCTTGAAACCTGCGATATCAAACAGCTCGATAATGGATGTCTGCTCTGTAGCGAACCCACTGTTGAACAGTGCCATCGGAGACTTCTTGCAGACCATCTAAAGAAGAACATCCCAGATCTAGAGATCATTCACCTCTGATATTGAGTTAAAGAAGGATTGCTGATGACCGACACATCTCCCAGTTTCCACACCTGGCTCTCGTCCAAAATCCGGGCAGTCTTCAAAAAGCCTGATGCCTGGATCCTCTGGTGCGACCCGCGTCAGGAATGGCTGGATATTTTGAAAAAGGCGGCAGATGGATTCGAACTCTGGGCAGACCCGGAAGAACACGAACTGGTACTCCGGAACAGGTTCGTGCAGGAACCACGAAGAAGCCGCATAGTCTGGCTCCCGGTATCACACGATGACGTCACCTGGTTCAAGGTCTTCGAGCCCGAGGCGGACTTTATCTGGGAGACAAGCCTGCTCTCGGCGCTGAGAGACTTCGGCGTGCAGATCCCGGGCGATCGTGAGGACGAACTTGCCCCTCTCCTCGCCACCTACGCCTACGAACGGTTTGACAGCCCCAAAGCCGACTGGAAGGATTTTACTGCAGGAGCAGCAAAAGGGGAACTCATCAATGACCGCCGGATGCTCGAGGTTCTTGCCGGCAACAGCGGTGAATTCGAGGCCCTGAGATCCGAGGGAAAATTTGAGATCTTCGCCCGCCGTGCCATGGAAGACTTCGGGTTGCCGGATCCGGCTACCCTCGACGAAGAGGTATGGAAACGGGAAGCGACTGCCATTCTGCTCTGCACAGAGGCCGCTGCTGCCAACCCGGACTCCCCGCCACCAGAGGCCGAGCGGATTATTCCACCGGGGCTTGCTCGCGATCATGCGCTGGAACTCCTGCAGCAGTGGCAACAAAACATCGTCTATATCCCCTCCTTCGAACGTGCGGTGAAGAAAGCCGATGCGATGATCTCTCTGGGCAGTTGGGCGCGGGATCTCGTGTTCATCCCGAAATCAAAAGCATCACGTGCGGTTGAGAGAGAGGTGTTCAAAAAAGCGGTGGACAGATTACAGGGGATAGACGACATCGACGCATTAGCCGAAGCCCTTGAACGAGATCTATCCCAATTCAGGGAACGGAGATCCGGATTCTGGGGGCAAATCGCCACAGAGACCATTGGGTGGCGCCACCTTGTGAATCTTGGTGAGGTTGCCCGGCGGCTGATCGCACAGAAGGGCATTGAACAGGGCTGGACACAAACCGAAGACGCGCTCCAGTGGTACCAGTCGGATGGCTGGAGCCTGGATGTAGCCGGCGAAACCCTCTTTGAAGAGGTTCCTGATCTGCCTGAAGACCTTCAGGATGTCCGGGACAAACTGCGGGGGAAATACCTTCGGAACGTTGATGCTATCGGCAGAACGTTCTCGGATCTCCTTGAGCAGGACTCACAGGCCATCATGCATCTTCCTACTGCTGGAGAACGCGCCCTGGCGTTTCTCACGGAGAGCAACGCACCTACAGCGTTTGTCTTCCTCGATGCGCTTCGCCTTGATCTCGGGCACCGGCTTGCAGAATTAATCAACAAAGGCGAGCCGGAAATGCGGGCGACGGTCGAGGTTGCGAGAGCCCCGATCCCGAGCATCACGGCGCTGGGAAAACCCTACGCCCTTCCGGTGGAAGGAGAACACTTCACCGTCGGTCTTTCATCGAACAGAAAGACCTTTGAAGTAACTTGCGAGGGATCGGGGAACCTTGTTATTGCGGAGACCTGGCGAGCGTGGCTGAAGGAGCATATGGGTGCAAGCACCTGCCTCTCCATTGAGGAAATTCTTGATGGAAAGAAGGTAAAGAAGGCCTCCTCGTCGTCACGGTTCATCGCTGTTGAGGGTTCTGAGTTTGACACGACCGGCCACGATGGCAGTCTGCGGCTTGAAGGTTCCGATGAACATCTTGAACGGTATACCTCTGCAGTACGGAAACTCAGAGACGCAGGCTATCGTCGTGTGATCATAGTCACCGATCATGGATTCTTCCACTGGCAGCCAGATCCCGATGAGATCGAGGAAGAAAAGCCAACGGGAGAACACTCTTGGACGTCCCGGAGAGTTATAGTTGGACGCAACCTCACTCACAAGACCGCACTCTCCCTCCCGGTCTCCGGATCGGATCTGGTTGCAATCGTCCCAAGAAGCGTCAACGCGTTCCGTACCTATGGGGGTCTTGGGTTCTTCCACGGCGGAGCGACTCTGCAGGAACTTGTCATTCCTATTGTACGTGTCCAGTGGCCGGCGAAGGCGAAGAAAGTGAATGTTGTCCTCAAACCTGTCGGCCAGATTGCAAGCGAGATGCCCAGGGTTCAGATAGAGCCCGGAGTTGCAGGGCAACAGAGACTCTTTGGTGCAGATGCACAGCTCCTTGCCCGCAAAGTGTATGTGAAGATTAAAAATCCGCAAACCGGGCGGGTAATATTCCGGCACGACAATGCTGTAACCATAGAGCCGGGAGGGAGCGTGCAGACGGTCACTCTCACGCTGGTTGACGCCGCATCCGCACCGGAGTTTGGATCGCAGCTTCTTGTTCTGGTGCAGGATGCAGACGACGAGGAGCAACTTACCGAGGAATCTGTAACACTCAAGGTGGAGATCGATGAATTCTGGTCATGATGCTACAATCGACGAACTTGATCGCAAACTCGAGGGGGCATTCCCGGGGCGGGTGGTGCGAAAGGATCTTGTCCATAAACTGAAAGTAGGATTTTCGATCCCGGTCTACGTACTTGAATATCTGCTCGGAAAATACTGTTCGACCACGGACGACGATCAGATCAAAGAGGGCCTCCAACTCGTGAAGAGCGCGATCACGGATCGTGTAGTGAGAGCCGACCAGGGGGAGTTGATCAAGGCCCGCCTGAAGCGGTCGGGGTCGATGAAGATCATTGATCTCGTCACGGTCACATTCGATGAAAAGGATCAAGGGGGGAAATACTGGGCTCATCTTGCGACGTCGGGCCTTGAAAAAGTGCATATCGACGAGGATTACGTGGAGAAATACGAACGGGTGCTCACCGGCGGTGTCTGGTCAAATATCGAACTGGTCTATGATGAGACTATCATCCACGGCAACGTTACCCGGCCGTTCGTCATCGCCAATATGAAACCCATCCAGATCGCCAGTGCCAGGATCGATGAATGGATCGAGGGGCGGCAGAAGTTCTCACGAGAGGAATGGGTGGACATACTGCTTCGGTCGATGGGTTATGAGCCGACACACCCTGATTTCACCTGGCGTGTGAAGATGCTCCTGCTCCTCCGCCTCATCCCGATGGTCGAGAAGAACTACAATCTCATCGAACTCGGACCCAGGGAAACCGGGAAATCTTTCGTCTACCGCGAAATCTCCCCCTATGCCATACTTCTCTCCGGAGGCCAGGGATCTGTTCCCGACCTCTTCGGCTGGAAGAACCGAAAAGACAAGCCGGGTCTGGTTCTCAAAAACGACCTCGTAGCGTTTGATGAAGTGGCAGGGTCACACTTCAAGAACGAAGCAAACAAGCAGATGTTCAAGGGCTATATGGAACAGGGATCGTTTTCGCGTGGTGACGACAAGGGAACGCTCTCGGCTGAAGCGGGCATCGTCTTCAACGGTAATATAGACGGGGATGTCGAGTCAATCGCACGCACTTCGCACCTCTTCGCTCCCCTGCCTGATACCATCCGCAACGATACCGCATTCCATGACCGGTGGCATGCATACCTCCCCGGGTGGGAGATGCCGAAACTAAAACCCGAGCACTTCACCCCGCACATGGGGTTTGTTGCTGATTATATCGCAGAGATCTTCCACAACAGTCTCAGACCCCTAAACTATACAGACACCTATGACGCATGCTTCTCATTCGGCAACCATGTCGGCCAGCGTGACAGGAAGGCAGCCGTCCGAACGATCTCCGGCCTTGTAAAGCTCATCCATCCCGATGGAAAGTGTACCAAGGAGGAGATGGCTGAGTACATAAATCTCGGCCTGGAGATGCGGCGAAGGGTCAAAGAGCAGCTGAAGCGGATGAATCCTATAGAATTCTCCCGGGTAAACCTGTCATATCTCGATAAAGAGACCGGTGATGAGTTCATCGCCGAATGCTCGGAGATAGGGGTGACAAAGCTGATCCCCGAAGGACCAATGGCGCCCGGCGACGTCTTCAGCATCGGATGGGACCCCACACTGGGCAGAGTGATGCTCTTCCGGATACAGGTTGCCGCCATACCTGGCTCTGGGAAGTTTAAGATCGTTGGATTGACATCAAAGTCCATCAGAGAATCCGCTCAGATGGCGTACAACTACCTGCGAGTCAACAGTAAAAAACTGGGGCTTGAACAGGATATCGGAAGTTACGATCTCAACATTCAGGTGATGAGCCCCGGCCACGGAAAGGAGGCGGAAGATATGGGTGTTGCCTTTTATGTAGCCATCCTGTCTGCGATTGTCAAAAAACCGCTTGCAGGCGGCATGATTATCCTTGGTGAAATGACTATCCATGGAGTGCTTTCGAGGGTCGAGTATCTTGGAGATCGGATTAGAGTTGCCATGGATGCCGGGGCGAAGCAGGTGATAATACCGACTACAAACGCGACAGACTTCGGAAGTATCCCTCCAGAATTACTCGATAAGTTACGAGTTGAATTCTTTTCGGATCCAATGCAAGCAGCGTTCAAGGCTATCAGCGAGGCGTGAGTAATCGTATCATTTTTTAATTGCTATCGCGAAGAATCAATCATGACCCACTGGATCGCCTCCTCCAACCGGGACAACTGGAAGATCCTCGAAAAAAAGCACGTATGGGGAGTACCAAAGCGGAACAAAAACCTCATGCACCGGGTGAAGCCCGGCGACACTATCCTTGTATATGTCCGGCAGGAGAAAGAGGACGACACAATACTCCCCTCCGCGATAGCCGGAGCCTACGAAGTCGTCTCCGAGCCCTACGAAGACCACTCCCGCCTCTTCGTCACCCCGCCGCATATGGGCGACGAGGTCTTCCCCTTCCGCATGAAGGTCAGGCCAATCAAGGTCTTTGCCGAGCCGCTGGAGTTTAAGCCGCTGATCGGGGATCTCAAATTCATCACGAACAAAACGA
>LSQX01183327.1_pt1 | contig 10097 bp, 6 predicted proteins | sample 654561 | NCBI WGS metagenome assembly LSQX01 (sample SAMN04489861, study PRJNA283612) | anaerobic digester metagenome | isolation source: 4 biogas reactors fed with cattle manure at either 37C or 55C with and... | place: Denmark: Kongens Lyngby | collected 2014
ACCACTCTTTGGCATCTGCAAAAGGTCATTGGGAAATTATAAAGAAGAACTTATCAGAAGATGAACTTAAAAACCATCCGGCAAGATTTGCTTTGGTTGAAATATCTAATGTTCATGATGAAGGTATAACTTTTGAACCTATTCATAGGGTTTTATTTAATATTGATGCCAAAGACATTTTTGACAGGATGAAGAATTTTTTTAATAATTCGGAAATTACTTTTGAAAAGTTAGACTCTTTAGATATGGTTAATAAAAAAATTGAAGAATCTTCCCAAAATTCTTCAGTTCACACCTTTGGATTTGTTACATCTGAGGGATATGGTGTAATTAAAGTAAAAAACCCTAGTCATAACATAGAAACAGGAACCCTTCAGAGCTTTTTAGATAGTTTTATTGAACAAAATGAAAAAACCAGAATTGACTATATACATGGTGATGATGTTGTAACAAAACTTGGTTCTAAAGAAGGCAATATAGGCTTTTATCTGCCTGCAATGAGTAAACACGATTTGTTTAAAACAGTGATACTAGAAGGTGTTCTACCTAGAAAATCATTCTCCATGGGAGAAGCAGAAGAAAAAAGGTTTTATCTGGAATGCAGGAAAATAGTGAAGTAACCTGCTTCACTTTCTTAAATTTTTGCTTTTTCGCCTGGCTTCCAGCAAGGCACTTGTAAAGTCCTCAGGCGCTTCAGCCCGAGGGCTTTTTTGCATGTCCGGCTTTTCCGATGAAGCTTCTTTTGGAGACGTTTTCCTTATAATAAAAGCCTTCGCAATTAAGCCCTTAATGCTTTTAAAAGCCGATGCCAATGCTCCGGCCAGCATTCCGGCCGGCGTTGATAAAAGCTTCAGCTTGTCCGCCATGAATTTCAACCCAAGCCTGCGAAGCAGAATATCAGTGAAAAAGAGCAGCAATGACAAAAGCAGCAGCAGGAGCCGGATTTCATAATGCCGCCATACAGGCTGAGGCTCATCAGGCAGAATATCTTCCGGTTTCTCCAGAAGTCTGCCCCCGGTTTGCCCTGCAATATGTTCTGATAAATTTTTTGACGAGATCTGCCTGATATCATATTCGGGAGAATATGGATAAACAAGACCTGCCTCCAGGGCTGCCTCTTTACCGTCTTCTCCTTTCTGCTCCACCCGCACCAGGTATACACCTGTAGTTTCAAGTTCAAAAGTGCCCTGATAATAACCCGGCTTTAAAGGCTGCATTTTAATCCGGCTTTCTTCTCCGCCAGGGCCGACAATAACAGCATAGGTTTCATAATCCGCATCAAGGCTGTCCACCGAAACTGTTACCTGGCCCATATTGCCATCCCGGCCGGTTTCTATACTTCCTTCCTCTCCGCTGCTGCCGGGCAGTATTGAGGAAATGGTGTTCAGCCAGAATTCAGATGCCTGTTCCCACTTAAGCCAGTTTTCCGTCCAGATTCCCCTGGCATCGCTGGTCCAGGCTGCAACCTTGCCCAGCCCGTAATCCCAGTGGGCCAGTATAGGGTCATCATCTTCAGGGCTTACCAGGACCGGTACTGCCCCGTCCTTGATTGTTGTAGTGATATATCCGTCCAGGGAGGGCACAGAATCAATGCCCCTCAGGATATCAGAAGCACCTTTGGCCTTAGGAAAGAATGTTTCATTATTGATATAGCTTCTGGCTGCCATATAGGTTTCCTTGGTAAATATCTTGGGAATACCGGCAAATTCATCGGTAAAGTAGTATCTGCCGTTTCCCAGGCCGGCCAGACGCTCCATCAGGCTTACATCAGCGCCCTGGCCTACGGCAACTCCCGATACGGTAATTCCCTCAGCAGCCATTTTTGAAACCAGGGCATCGAAATTTCCTCCCTGGGTATGACCGTCAGTCAGAATAATCACATGTTTTAAAACCACTTCTGCACCGGAAAGCGCCTCATAAGCCATATTCAGCCCGGGATACAGATTGGTTCCTCCACCCGGCTGTATAGTGCCTACGGCTTTTTCGATCTCTTCCCGGTTAGAGGCACTCTGAAGCTCAACCACCCAGGCAGCTGCGTTATCAAAGGCTGCTACGCCGATAAAGTCTTCATCCCGCAGTGCATCCATGGAGCGGATGGCGGCCTCTTTGGCCAGCTCCATCTTATTAACCCCGTATTGCGTATCTGACATGCTGGAAGATTTATCTATAACAAGTGCCAGCGCCAGGGAAGGAATATCCTTTCTTTTTGACAAGTCCACATCCACCGGCAGCATTTCCTCCAGCCTGGTTCCCAAATAGCCCCCCAGGATATAACTGCTGTCGCCGCCGGTTACCAGGAGCCCCCTGCCCATGGATTTTACGTAACTATCCAAAATCTCTGTTTTTTCCCTTCCAAGAGTATCATAATCTACATTGGAAAGAACTACGGCATCAAATTTTAACAGCTCTTCCAGCCGGTCAGGCAGGGTATGGGGAGTGAACAATTTATACTCAAGCCCGCCTGCCTCCATAATTTTTGCAAGCTCCCGGCCGTCTTCCTCCTGCCCTTCTACCAGTGCAACTACAGGAGGTCCCTGAATTCTGACATATGAAGCAGTTCTGTTATTCTGGCGGAAGGTGTCATTGGATGACAGGATTTCCAATTCCGCCTCATAGATCACCGTACCTGTCGTATCTGCCGTCTGCCTGAAGAGGAAAAGATTACGGCCTTTTTGAATGTGGACTTCCAGGCTTCCGACAGGAGTGCGGTTGGCAAACAGGCGCAGTATGCCTTCAGCTTCTACAGTGCTGTGAATTTCCGCCTGAACATCATAGCTCTCTCCCTGATAAAGGGCTGACGGCAGATTTAAAGATGAGAGCTGAACCTCGTCAGGCGGCGAGGTATCCATATGATAAACATCCACCGGAATTCCCCGCTGAGCCAATGCACCTGCTCTAAGCACAGCATCACCCATGTTTTGAGCGCCGTCGGTTAAAAGAACTATCCGCTTCCTGCTGTCCTTTGCTCCAAACAGACCTTCCGCCTTCTGAAGAGCATGATCTATATTGCTGTAGTTGGAATTGGGCTTGGAGTAAAAACCATGAAAACTGCGCCGGCTGCCAAGAGACTGTTCTATCAGGGCATTCTCCCCAAAAACTACAATGCCTGCCTCGTAGTTCTCAGGAAGTATTTTCAGGGAATCTAAAATAAAGGCAGCCATCTCTTCCCGTTTGGCCAATGTGCTGTCTGAAACATCTGCGACAAAGAGCAGTTCCGTATGATCTATGGGAACTTTAATCTCCAGCCCGCTTAAGGCAAGCACCAAAAAAAGAAAAACGAGCAGCCTTAAAAGCAGCGGCACCAAACCGCCGTGAAACTGTCTGCCATTAAATCTATAATAGATGAAAACCGCCAGAGCAGATGCGGGTATAAAGGCCAGGAGGGCAAGCGGATTGGAAAAATCAAATGCCATGGTGATACACCTGCCATTCAAGCAGAAGCAGCAATAAAAGGATCCATCCGGCAATCATCCAGATATCTTTCTGAAAAGGCAAGGCTGCAGCCGCTGCTTCTTCCCTGGCTGCCGTGTCAGAATCCGGTGAATCAGACCTAAGGTCTGAGACCTCATCAGTGGGCACCGATACTGCAAAACGGCCTTCATAGGTTCTATTCTCTGCATGCTGGACAATTTCATAGACTCCGATATCCCGGGTGTCGTAAAAAACGGGAACCGGATAAGCATCAAAGCGGTATTTCTTCCCTGCAGGTGAAGTTACGGTAATATGGGATACATCGGGAAATGGCGTTAATGGAACTGTCTCCCCTGCATAAACCGGACCCGGAAAAGTCATTTCAGGAGGAAGCATCCAGCTCAGCAGATTTTGAATTAATATCGGAAAGTCGGGCTTTAAGGGAAGATTGGAATCATGAAGTGAAAAGGAAAACAAGGCTGTTTTCCTCCCTTCCCTTTCCCCTGCTGCCAACAGAGGATTACCCTCATTGTCCGTAATCAAGGCGGTGAATCCCTCCGGCAGATTCATTTTTCCGGCTTTGGCAATCCGGTATCCTTCAGGCTCAATATATTGAAGCAAATCTGAATACTGAGACTGGAAACTTATCTTAATTCCCTCGGGCAAAATTTCTTCCTCCACAACAAGGCCTATTTCCTCATGGGAAGGAGGAGCAAAAGCAATGATGTGACCATTCTCCGGCAAATTTTCGGGCATATATCCGTCATAGATATAGAGGTGAAAATCAGAAGATTCAAGGATTTCACCCGGATTTGCCTTAAACAGTTCCATATCCTTACGAAGGGAAACTGCCCGCTCCAGGAAAAGATTCCGCTCCGTTGTCAAAAGAACCTTCCCGTGATATTCCTGGTTTATTACAATAATTCCGGTGTTATCCAACATTAAGTCGTCTTCTTCTAAAATGGATACTTCAATTTCCGCAGTGGAATCAGGAACCAAATCTGTCCAATAAACGTTTGCTTCTTCTCCTGCCGGAAGGCTGATCTGTTTCACATTCTGAAGCACCCCGTCAACCTTCATTTCCAGAGTTAAATCCCGGTCATCGCCATAATTGGCAATACGGGACAGCACTGTCAGACTGCCGTCTCTCAATTCATAGCTTAAATGGGCGACGGCAGCATTCTGTCCATTGCCGGTAAAGGTATGAAAAACCGTATTGCCCTGGACTGAATCAGAAAGGGAATGATCACTGAAAACATGAATCTGCCCGGCCCCTTCGCCTTGATCCTGCAGCAGGGTCCTTGCCAGCTGAACGGCACTGTATAAATCAGAGCTTCCGCTTACAGGCTCAACCTGGCGGACATGCCTTTTAAGTTCGCTTTTGACGCCGGAAGGACCTGCAAGAACAAAAGGCCGGTGCCCGGCTAATACAATGGTCATTGTGTCTCTTGCCTTTAAGCCGTCGATAAAGTCCATCAGGGCATTAACAGCTGCCTCCATCCTGGAAGGCTTAACGTCACTTGCCTGCATCCGGGCGGAGGTGTCCAGGACCGCAACATAGTAAATGCTTTCTCCTTCCGCTGAATATGCCGGCCTGGCCAGAGAAAGGGCAAAAAGGATAAGGGCTGAAATCTGAAGAATAAGCAAGAGTCTGGTACGAAGTCTCTGCCAGGGTTTAGCTGCCTGTAATTCCCGGGAGACCTGCTGCCACAGCAGGGTGCTGGAAATAACCCGGTCTTCATACTGTTTTTTAAGGATATAAAGCAAGATAAGAGGTATGAGCAGCAATAAGGCCGACAATCCCCAAGGGTTCTGAAATGACAAAGGTGCCCCTCCTTACCTGATTACGCCTGCATGGTGCAGTTTTTCAAATATCAGTTCATCCATGGAAACAGCACTGCTTACCTGTATACAAGGAATCTCCATATTCATGCAGGCATTCTTAAGGCTGCTGAAATATTCATGCAGTGCTTTTTTATAAAGGCTTAAGGTATTAGGCGTTATTTCAACCTCTACAGGCCGCCCTTCCCTGTCTTCTGCATCCAGGAGCCTTAGAGTTCCGGATAAGGGCGGATCCAGCTCTTCGGGGGAGAGAATGGGAATTGCAATAACATCCTGCTGCTGATATTTCAGGTACTTAAATGCTTCCAGGTAACCGTCTTCTGCCAGGAAATCCGAAAGAACAATGCTGATTCCTCTTCTGCCCCTTAAAGAATTAAAGGATGCAATGGATTTATTCAGACTTGTCCTCCCCTCAAAAGGCAGGGCATCCAGGAAAGCAAGGACTCGGCTGAAGCCCTGCTTTCCGGAGAAATAGGGAAGCTGACCGGACACCTTGTCATTTATTGCAGCAATCCCAACCCGATCATAACTGGATAGTGCAATATAGGCAAATACTGCTGCCAGCTTTTTTGCCAGTACTCCTTTCACAGGCTTTCCTTCTCCCATGGATGCACTGCAGTCCAGGAAGACAGTTACATTGGCTTCCCGCTCTTCCATGTATAATTTAATGAACAACCTCTCAAACCTTGCATAGGCATTCCAGTCTATACTGCGGTAATCGTCTCCTAAACTGTATTCTCTGAAATCCGAGAACTCAATTGAGCTTCCCTTCGCCTTGGATCTGCGATTGCCGCCGGTACCTCCCTGTACCAGCCTGGAACCGTGCAGGGCAAGGCGTTCCAGTTTTTTCAGAAAATCCGGATCAAAGGTTTTCATACTTACTCCTCTGTTGCTTCTATCAATTCGCTTATTACCATGTCCGAATCCTTCCCCTCAGAGACGGCATGATAGCTTAAGAAGACCCGATGCCTAAGAGAAGGATAGGCCACATTCCGAATGTCATCAAAAGACACATTATAACGGCCTTCCATCAAAGCCCGGACCTTGGCTGACTGTATTATGGCCTGGGCTCCCCTGGGACTGGAACCGCAGCGCACAAACTGCCTGGCAACCTCCGGGCTGTCGGGAAGATGAGGATGGGTGTTCATAACCAGCCGCAAGGCATAATCCTGAACCGGTTTTGCCACAGGCACCTGAAGGGCCAGCTGCCTTAATTGCAGAATTGCAGCTGCATCCACCGCCTTATCAGCCGTATCATTAGAAATTCCAGTAGTTAAGTTTATAATCGCATGAAGTTCTTCCAGGGAGGGCAAATCCAGGAGCAGCTTAAAAAGAAAACGGTCCAGCTGGGCTTCCGGAAGAGGGTAGGTGCCCTCCTGCTCCAGGGGATTTTGGGTGGCAAGAACAAAATATGGCTCAGGCAGGATCCTGGTTACTCCGCCTACGGTAACCGTATGCTCCTGCATGGCTTCAAGCAGGGCGCTCTGGGTTTTCGGGGTGGCACGGTTAATTTCGTCTGCCAGGACCAGATTGCTGAATATTGGTCCGGCCTGAAAACGAAAGACAGAATTCCCCTGTTCATCCTTAACCAAAACATTGGTGCCAACCACATCAGCGGGCATGAGGTCCGGTGTAAACTGAATTCTGCTGAAATTAAGATCCAGCACCCTGGCAAGGGTTTTGACCAGCCTGGTTTTCCCAAGGCCGGGCACTCCCTCCAGGAGCACATTGCCGCCTGCTATAACAGCTATCAGCACATGATCTGTTATTTCTTTCAAACCGATAATTTCCTTGGCTATTTCCTTCTTTATTTTTTCAACAATAATCGGAAAGTCCTGTATATCCATTTAATCCAGCTCCTCGAAATATTCTCTCACCATGGTCTGAATGCTCGGGGGCAGTGACCTTCTGTCCATGCTCTTCATAGCTTCGCTTTTATATTCCTGATATACTTCCCGGTAGGGAATATAGCCGGAAAAATCACCAAGTCCCCTTTCGCCTTTTTCAGTAATAATCTCGCCGCTGCCGGTATGCTGCCCCGGAACATTGGTAATCTCGCCTCCGTCACCAAGCCTCGTGGGATCATAAATCTTCTCATAGATCTTTTCCGCAGCCTCCTGCCCCGGCCCGCCTTCCCCGTTTGGAGAACCGCCTGCATCGCTGTTGCTGCCGCCGGAGCTTTCGTTGGAAGAACCTTCACCAATACCGGAGCCCTGACCCCGGCTTTCACCCTGACCGGTGCCTTGTCCCCTTTCTCCGCCCTGCGAGGTCTGACCGGAACTGCCTGTATTCTGTGCATACTGGGCTTCGCCTGCTGCCCTGGCTATTCTGCTCCGCATCTGCTGCAGGGTAAACCTGGCATCCCCCATGGCATTGCCTGCATTTACGGCCTGATTCATTATATCCCCCAGCTGATCCACAGCTGCAGACGGTTGGTCCTTGCTTAATGAATCGGCAGCAGCCATAAGCTTACCCTTTATCTCTTCATCTTTTATAATTTCAGCTGCTTTTTTCATGGCTTCTTTCAGCTGCTTTGCAAGCTCATCTTTCTTATCCGATTGCTCCAACTGACTTTTAAGAGATTCCAATTCCCTTTCTATTCCTGCAAGATCCCTGCCAGACAGGGCCTCAGCAAGACCTTTTGTTTCATCTGCCAAGGCCAGGTGCTCAGCCAGCCGGCCGATGATTTCATCCCGTATCCTGTCAGCCAGAGCAGAGAGCTTTTCTTCCGCAGCTGAAATCTCCTTCAGAGCTTCCTTATAATTCTCTGTATTCTTAAGCCCTTCTGAAAGCTCGGCCAAAAGCCCGGAAAGCTCAAGCCGCTGTTCCTCAGTCAAAGCCTCTTCTGCCGTCAGCTTTTCTTCGCTTTCCTTCAGCTCCTCCAGCTGCTCCTTAATTTCTGCTTTAAGCTCCCTTTCCCTTTTAAGAATCTCATCCATGGGGTTTGGAATAAGGTTTATAATTATAAGGGCCATGGAAAGGGTTATGATAAGGGCTCTGTGTTTAGCCGGCATTCGAAGGGAAATACGTCTTTTATCAAAACAGGACAGGCTCCTGACGGCGTCCTGCCGCTGAAGAACAGCCATGGGATCATCCCTTGCTTCCAGTTCATAAGCAGTTACTGCCTTTTCCTGAAGACCCATCCTGTCTATGATTCTGGCTGCCTGATATTGAGAAGGCCTCTTTCGCCAGCCTATGCCTGCTGTTGCAGCAGTGATTAAAAAGCCTGTCAGGAGACAAAGCTTCCACAGATTCTCCACAGGCGTAAGGAAAGAAAGGAAAAAGATAAGCAATACCGATCCAAGGGCGGCGATTACTCCAAGAGAAAGGTATCTCAGCATGTGCCGGAGAAGGATCCTCCGCCATAAAGGCTGAAAGGCTTCTCTCCATTCAGGATGCTTCCATTTTGTTCGTTTCATTTCCTTTCTTTCACCTCCTGTTCACTTTCACGCCTGTTTCTTCCTCTTTTTCTTCCGGTGAATGGGATTAATCTTTTTTACGCCGGCATATAAAAGACCGGCGGCAATAGTCATCATGACAATGGAATTTATTATCCAGAAATCCAGGCCTGTCTGAGTTCCTATATTATAACCTAAGAACTGTGAAACCCCGCCTTGCTCTGCTGTTAAAATATCGGCCAGACCTACGGCCGGGTTAATATAAAGTATAAAGGGTATCCTGGGATTGGTTACATGTCCTGTGCCTCTGAATTGGGCCTGGATCATATAAATGCCCAGTATGACGCTTATGAGTCCCAGGAAAAATATTACAATATAGGTGATAACCGTTGATGTCACTGTACGTTTAAAAACGGTGGAGAAAAATATGCCTATGCTACCTACTGAAAATACAGTGATTATATAAAAGAGAAACAATTTTATCATATCCCCCGGAGTAACTCCTCCAAACAGAAATATAAGGCTGAACAGGGGTATGGAGGTGATTATCAGCAGGAGCACATATGACATTGAAGATATAAGCTTACCGAATATAATTCCAAAAGACGAAATCTTGGTGGAAAGGAGGAGATCCAGGGTCTGTTTTTCCCGCTCTCCGCTGATGCTGCCTGCCGTCTGAGCAGGTGTAATAAGTATGAGCAGGCTGAACTGCAGGACTGCCAGCATGGAATAAAGCTGTATGCCCATTTCCTGAAAGGCATTAACTGTGTTCCTGTAGCTGTAAGAGGATTCTATAAAGGTCAGGTAGTATAGAAAACCAATGAATAAGAGTACGGCCAGATATGCCGCAACAGCCAGAGCCGTTCTCCAACCCCGCATTTTAATCTTCATTTCGCTGGTGATTACCGGGTTTCTCTTAATTCCCATTTTCAAGTTCATATTCCCTTGTCACCTCCATAAACACTTCTTCCAGACTTCCTTCTTCTTTCACAAAGGTCTTTACAGGAATTCCCTGAAGGACCAGATGCCTCAACAGTTCTGCCATATCCTCATCACTTCCGGAAAAGGAAAGCTCAAAAGAATTTTCCTCTCCGTATATGTCTTCAACTAAGGGCTGTTCCCGGAAAAGAGCCAGGGCCTTTTCCCTTTCAGACAGGACCTCTATCTTCAAAATGGTCCTTCCTGTGATTCTTCTCATTATATCCTGTATTTCCCCTGAATAGACGAGCTTTCCCCTTTCTATGATCCCAATATGGGTGCACAGCTCTGACAGCTCATGAAGAATGTGGGAGCTGATTAAAATTGTCTTTTTCATTCCTTTCAAAGTCTTTAAAATGCCCTTCATCTCTATACGAGCCCTTGGGTCCATGCCTGAGGCAGGCTCATCGAGTATCAGAAGCTCAGGGTTATGTATAAGGCTCCGGGCCAGGCAGAGCCTCTGCTTCA
>LSQX01307007.1_pt1 | contig 10097 bp, 8 predicted proteins | sample 654561 | NCBI WGS metagenome assembly LSQX01 (sample SAMN04489861, study PRJNA283612) | anaerobic digester metagenome | isolation source: 4 biogas reactors fed with cattle manure at either 37C or 55C with and... | place: Denmark: Kongens Lyngby | collected 2014
ACATCAAGCTGACCACGGCCGTCAATATCGGCGTCAAAAATGCCAATGAACAGATCGGCCAGACCCCCAACGCAGCCAAGTGGAACAACAATTCATTGTCCAAAATTGACATGCGGGGTGCTGTCACGCTTACCAACTTCAGCGACAAGCCGGTGTCCCTTGCCGTGCGCCGTTCGGTGCTGGGAACGATGACCGAAGGCAGCCATGACGCGGTGATCAAACAATTGGGCAACAGCTATGACGGAATTGTGCTTGAAGACGGCCAGCCGGTGTGGTGGAACTGGTGCAATTGGCCGTCGTGGTGGTTCCAGCTTAACTCCATCGGGCAGGCCGAGTGGACGGTTGAATTGGCCCCGGGCCAAACGATAACCCTGGACTACCACTGGCATTATTTCTGGGGATAACGCGGCTATTATTCGTAAACGTATGAACTGAGAAAACAAACTGAAAACACTTTTTTAAGGAGAATGCAATGAAACGAGTCTTAGGGGCAATGATGTTGATGTTGTGTCTGGCGGCGGCAGGGGCGCAGGCGGAACCTGTGCCCGCAACCGGGCCGGTCACGTCGGTGATTGTGTATCGGGGGCAGGCGCTGGTGACGCGGAGCCTGACGATTCCGCAGGCCGGCGGCGAATTGGAACTGCTGGTGGAGAATCTGCCCGAAAAAATTCTGCCGGAAAGCCTGTACGCACAGTCGGACGGCACGTTTTCGGTCTTGAGCGTGCGATATCGGGAACGGGTCGTCAGAGAGGACACGCGCGAAGAGGTGACAACGCTGCAGCAGCAGATCGAAGCCGTGCGGCGTGACATTCAAAACCGTGTTTACGATATTGAGAACGTCGGGGATCGGACCAGCCGCTATCGCGAGCAGTGGAAACTGTCCGTCGATTCGGCCAATGCCGACCTGAATCGCGGCATCCTGCAGCCGGAGGCTGTCCAACAATTGACGGAATTTCTCGAACGCAAAAGCATCGAACTGCACAAGGAGACGGTTCGTTTGGCGAACGAAAAACAGGACCTCGAAAAGCGGCTTGCCGAACTGGAAAAAGAGCTTGCGGTCTTGGCGCAGGGGCGGCAGAGGGTCAATCGTCAGGCGCTGGTGTATATTACCCGCGGCGAAAACGCAAGCGGGCAGATTTTGCTCAGTTACCTGGTGCGGGACGCCAATTGGCAGCCGCAGTATAACCTCAGAGCGGCCGCCGACCGAAAGAGGACGCTGGTGGAATACAACGCCGTGGTGCATCAGGCCAGCGGCGAAGACTGGCTCAATGCGCAATTGGCGCTGAGTACCGCCGAGCCGATGATGGTCTCGGCGCCTCCGGGGATGACGCCGATGAAGGTGACGCTCGGCACAGGCGCACAAGCTCAGCTGCTAGCTCAGCAGCAAGCCCAGCAACAAGCCCAGCAGCAATCATTGCAATTGGGGATTCAGGCAGGAGGTTTTGCCAACCAGAGCGCGGCGTTTGAATCGCTGGCCCGCAGCCGCAACGCAAACATCGCCAAAGGCATCAAGGCCGAGGAGGCACTGAACACCATCGCCATCCATAATCAGTTTATCGAACTGGAGGCCGACCGGCGGCAGCTGCTGGAGATGAGGGAACAGTCGGTCGCCGTGCGGCAGACGGAAGGGGTCAGCGTGATGTATAACNNCTTGCCAGCCAGAGCGCCGCGTTTGATTCGCTGGCCCGCAGCCGTCAAGAGAACATCGGCAAGGGCATCAAGGCCGAGGAGACGCTGAACTATATCGCCATCTCTAATCAGATGATCGAACTGGAGGCCGACCGGAGGCAGCTGCTGGCGATGAGGGAACAGCAGTTCGCCGTGCGGCAGACCGAAGGGGTCAGCGTGATGTACAGCCTCAAAGGCAAGCTGACGCTGCCCAGCCGCACCGAACAGCAGATTATCAATATCGCTTCGTTTGAGTGTCCGGCCGAGTTTGTGTTTGTGGCCAGCCCCCTGCTGACCGATTATGTCTATCTGCAGGCCGATATCACCAACACCAGCGAGACGATCCTGCTTCCGGGGCCGGCGTCGATGTTCCGCAACGGCGAATTTGTAGGACGGTCTGAGATGAAACTGGTCACCAGCGGCCAGACCTTTGTCGCCAGCTTCGGCATCGATTCGCAGATTCAGGTGGTGCGTGAATTTGCCGACACCCGAACGGACATGCAGCTCGGCAGCCGCACCAATGAACAGCATTACCGCATCGCGATGAGCAACTACAAGAGTACGCCGGTGGCGCTCCGTGTGCTGGATCGGATACCGTGGACGGAAAATGCCTCCCTGGCCATCGCACTGAAGGAGACCTCGCATCCGCTCAGCGATACGGCCGACTATGTACGGACGGAAAAGCCCAAGGGTATTCTGCGGTGGGATATGAAACTGGCGCCGAACACCAGCGGCGAAACCGCAACGGTGCTGACATATGTTTATACGATGCAGTATGATAAATCGCTGTCGGTTGTGTCTGCCGGGCAATAAGACAGGCGTAACACGCTGACGCACCAAGACCACGTAGCGGCCGGGGCAGGATTGTATAGGGATCGACCCAATACAGTCCATCCCGGCCGCGGTTGTTTATTGTTTGGCGTCCTCGGCCGTAACGCTGACATAGAACAGGATGGCGACGCCGATACACAGCAGCGAGTCGGCGACGTTAAAGGTGGGCCAGTGGTAACTGCCGACATAAACGTCGATGAAATCCCGCACGCGACCGTCGTTAAAGAAGCGGTCGTAGAGATTTCCGATGATGCCCGCGTGCATACAGGCCAGCGCCGCAAGCGTCAGCCGCGGCGTGAGTCTGCCCAGCAGGAAAAGGGTGTTGATGACAATCAGGGCGACAATGGAGATCGCGATAAATATCCACGTCAGCCCGGCAAACAGGCTAAACGCTGCGCCGACATTCTCGGCCAAAATAAACCGCAAAAAACCGTCGATGATGGAAACCTCCGGCACGGGCTTGTTCCGGAGCCAGTTGAAGACGGCGTATTTGGACCCCAGATCCAGCGCCGTCCCCAGCAGCGTAATCGACGCGAACAGGGCAACATCGCCGCCGTTCGGCCGCTTGCTGCGTGTTTCAGAATGCCGAGTCGCTGGGTTCATGCCGCCGGGGTTTAGTCGTATTTTGAGTGCAGGTCGCGCAGTTGCGGCTGGTCGGGGTTAATTTGCAGTGAGATATTCCACTGCTCGATAGCCAACGCCCTGAGACGTTCATCGTTGCCGTTCTGCATCGCCAGGAGCATATAGGCGACGCCAAGGCTTTTGTGGGCCATCCAGTCGTCATGGCCGAGTTGGACGGCCTGCTTGTAGCTGTCAATCGCTTGTTCGGTTTCTTTGAGCTTCAGTTGGGCAAAGCCGATGTATTGATATGCCAGCCCGTTGTTCGGCTCTCGCGCGACGACGTCGACCAGCAATTCTATGGCTGAACTGAACCGGTTCATGCGCAGATACGAGCGTGCCAGGGCGATCATAATTTGAGGATCGTTGCCCCTTAATTCAAGGGCGCGGCGATAGGCATTGATGGCCTCGACGTGGTCACTTTCTTCCTCAAAAATATCGCCGAGCAGCAGCTCGGGGTCGGCCTGGACAGGGTCGATTCCTTTCGCTATCTCGGCATAATGGCGAGATTGTTTCAGGTCCTTCAACTCAAAAAAGCTTTGTGCTGCGCCGAGATGGGCGTCATAATGCCGGGGGTCCAGTTTGGCCGCGGTCGCATAGGCGTTGGCCGCGCGGGAGAATTGATTCAGAACGCGGCTGACATTGCCGAGTTGGAAGAAATCTTTGAACGACCACGGGTCGAGAACCGTCGCCCGTTCATAGGCGTCTGCACTTTGTTCGTATCGCTGTTCACGCTGATACAGATCGCCTTTCATTGAAAAAGCTACGGCAAATTCACCGTCCAGTTCGGTCGCCTCTTCGAGCTTGTCGAGGGCGGCAGCATACTCGTTGATCTCGTTGAGCATCATCGCATCGACATACAGACTCACGGCCTGCTGACGACGCTGCTCAAGCGCCTCGGCATCCGTCATCTGGCCCCCGTCCGCCGTTTCCACCTCCCTCAACCAGGCGCAACCGCTCAGCGTCAACACGGCACAGCACAACCCGCCGATCACGAAAGTTCGCACATAGTGAAGACTCATAAATAAGGCCCTTTCCGATCCATAACGCATAAAACGCGGCCTCGCCGCTTTGCCATAAAGTACATCTTTAGGCCGAAGTATAGCAACGCGACGCAAAATGTCAAAAGATTTCATATTACAGCAACTAAAACACCAAGATCATCTACTTCCTATATAGATACATCTTTTTTATCTGATTGCCGCTCCACCGTCGCAGCCAATAAGAAATTGACTTTTTGGCCCGGTTCCCATAAACTCTCGGGATTATAGTGAGTTATGAATACTGCTGACAGGAAGGCTAAAATGAGCGAAAAAAGCGTAAAATTGCGGACGCGTCCGTGCGTGATGATAATTCGTGACGGGTGGGGATACAACCCCGATCCGAAAGAAGACAAAACCAATGCCATCAAGGTCGCCCAGCCGCCGGTGGATACCAAACTGATGGCCGAGTATCCGAATTGTCTGGTGCGGACATGCGGCGAAGATGTCGGCCTGCCGGAAGGGACGATGGGCAACAGCGAGGTCGGCCACCAGAACATCGGGGCCGGGCGGATTGTCTATCAGGATTCGGTACGGATTACCGTTGCGATTCGGGACGGTTCGTTTTTTGACAACGCGGAACTGAACAAGGCCGTTGACCATGCGCTCAAGACCGGTGGCAAGCTGCACCTGATGGGGTTGTGCAGCGATATCGGGGTGCATTCGCTTTTGGAGCATCTGTACGGCCTGCTGGAACTGGCCGGGCGCAAAGGGCTTGAGCGGGTGTATCTGCACGCCTTTACCGACGGCCGCGACTCGCCGCCGACCAGTGGGGCCGGCTACATTGCCGACATCGAAAAGAAAATGGCCGAGATAGGCACCGGTAAAATCGCTTCGATTATGGGGCGGTTTTTTGCGATGGATCGCGACAAACGCTGGGAGCGGGTGCAGGAGGCGTATGAATGCCTGACGCAGGGCGTCGGCAATCGGGCCAAGACCGCCGCCGAGGCAATGCAGACCAGCTACGACAAAAAAGAGACCGACGAGTTTGTCGCGCCGGTCAACATTACCGGCGACGATGGCCAGCCGCTGGCACTGATCGAAGACGGCGACAGCCTGGTGTTCTTCAACTTCCGCGGCGACCGCCCGCGCGAGATCACCCGCGCGTTCGTCGATGAGCCGTTTGACGGCTTTGAGCGCAAGGTCAGGCCGGAGGTGTATTACGTGTGTATGACCGAGTACGATGCGACCATCCCGGCGCCGTCGGCGTTCGTGCCCCAACGGCACATGCCCAACATCGCGGGTGCGTACTTCAGCCAACTGGGATTGACGCAGTTTCGCTGCGCCGAAACGGAAAAATACGCCCATGTCACGTTTTTCTTCAATGGCGGGCAGGAAAAACCGTTTGACGGCGAAGAACGCCAAATCGTACCCTCGCCGAAAGTCAAGACCTACGACCTTAAGCCGGAGATGAGCGCACCGGAAGTGTGTGATGTCATCTGCGACCGGCTGGACACCGGCAAAGACGACGTGATTATCTGCAACTTCGCCAACCCCGACATGGTCGGCCATACCGGCGTTCTGGAAGCGGCGGTGACGGCCTGCAAGACGGTGGACGCCTGCGTCGGCAAGGTGCTGGACAAGGTCAAATCGCTCGGCGGCAGCGCGGTGATTTTGGCCGACCACGGCAATTTCGAAAAGATGTGGGACTTTGAAAACGATATGCCGCACACCGCCCACACCGTCGGCGACGTGCCGCTGATCGTGTTCGACGAAGCCTTCAAAGGCCGCTCAATGAAGAACGGCCGACTGGCCGATGTCGTGCCGACGTTCCTGGAAGTGATGGGACTGGAAAAGCCCGAAGAAATGACCGGCGAAAGTCTTTTGGTATAAAGAGTCTATTGGTATTAAAAGAAACCACGGATTACACTCAACAACGTCATCCCCGCAAAGGCGGGGATCCGGAGGCAGTGAAACGACTGGATTCCCGCCTTCGCGGGAATGACAAGGATGTATCTGCTGAGCTAATAAGAACGCGGAGTCGATAGATGGGCAAGATCGCCGTCCTTGACGACAATATGGTCAATATGATCGCGGCCGGCGAGGTGATCGAGCGCCCCGCCTCCGTCGTCAAAGAATTGATTGAAAACGCGGTGGATGCCGGCAGCACCTTTATATCGGTGGAGATTAAAAACGGCGGCATCGACTCCATCCGCGTTACCGATAATGGCTGCGGCATACCGTATGACGAGGTTGCGCTGGCATTTGAACGCCACGCCACCAGCAAGATNNTGGGCTTTCGCGGCGAGGCGCTGGCCAGTATCGGCTCGGTCGCCAAAGTCACGGTCACCAGCCGCACGCCCGACGCCATCGGAGCGCATCGCATCGAGATCGACTGCGGGCAAAGGAGCGAGATTGTACCCTGTTCCGGCGATGTCGGCACGACGATTGAAGTCCGCAACCTGTTCTATAAGCTGCCGCCCCGCCGCAAGTTTCTCCGCACCGCCAACACCGAGATGGGCCACATCACCGAGCATTTTACCCGCATCGCGCTGGCACAGGAGGCGCTGGATTTAACCCTGACCCACAACGACCGGCAGGTGCATCGCCTGCTCGGCGGCCAGGGCGTGCGCGAGCGGATCAACGTACTGTTCGGGGCGGCGGTGGCCGAGGACCTGCTCGAAACCAGCCGTCAGGAACGCGGGATGCGGCTGCGGACGCTCTTGGGTCGTCCCACCGGCGCGCGTTCCAGCGGAAAGTATCAATATGTCTTCCTCAACCGCCGCTTCATCCGCGACCGGTTCATCCTGCACGCGGTCAAAGAGGCGTATCGCGGGCTGATGGAGCCGAACAAGTTTCCCGTGGTGTTTGTGTTTATCGAGATGCCGTCGGAAGATTTCGACGTGAACGTGCACCCGACCAAGGTCGAGGTGCGGTTTGACAATCCGAATCTGGTGTATTCGGAGGTGCTGGCCGTCTTGCGCGACAAGCTCTTGGGGACGAATCTGGATGTCGGCTTCAGCGCCACGCCGCCGGAGGGCTTCGTGCCGAGTGAGCATTTTGCGGACGTGAAAACCGGCGACCGGCAGCATCGGATAGAGCGGGCGATGGAAGATTTTTTCAAGACGGCCCAACCCGCCGCGCCGCAGCGGTCATTTAATTTTCACGGCGGCCACTCGGCCAAACGGCCATTATCGCCGCCGCATACAGCTTTTGGACAGACGCAGCCGCCGTCGGATATGGATACGGACAACCTTTCGGACAAGGCCGCCTGGAATCCCAAAACGTACCTTCAAGTCGATAACAGCTATTTGGTCGTGCCGGGCGAGGACGGTTTTGTCGTCATCGACCAGCACGCCCTGCACGAACGCATTCTGTATGAGCAGATGTGCGTGCGGCTGCGCGACGGACGGCTGCCGTCGCAGCGGCTCTTGATGCCGCATACCTTTGAGGCGACGGCCGTGCAGATCGAGGCGCTGGAAAAGCAGCGGGCGCTGGTCGAAAAGATCGGCATCGAGATCGAACCGTTCGGGCCGAATACGCTGGCGGTGCAGGCATTTCCGCAGATGCTCGAGCGTGCCGAGCCGACGGCGTTTGTCATCGACCTGCTGGACAAACTGGCCGAGGACGACGGCCACAGCAGCGAAGAGCGGCTGCTGCACGAGATTTTGGATATGGCCGCGTGCAAGGCCGCGATCAAGGCCGGGCAGGCCCTGTCGGATGCGGAGATCGCGCACCTGCTGGACAGCAAAGACGTGGTGCAGCGAAGCAGCCGCTGCCCGCACGGACGGCCGACGACGCTGGTCTTTTCGCGTAAAGAATTGGAAAAGCAGTTCAAGCGAACGGGCTTTTAAGGATGTTAAAGGTTAAATGTAAAATGTTAAATGTGGGGGAGACGACGGGAGACGCCTTCAAGCGCAGTGTGTGGGTGCTGGCGGTGATGTCGATTGTATTGCTGTTCGGATGCAGAGAACAAACCAACCCGACTGAACCGGTTGCCGATGGGGCAATGCGCATCGTCTCAATGGCGCCGAATCTGACGGAGATTCTGTTCGCATTGGGCCTGGATGACGAGGTCGTCGGCGTCACGCGCCACTGCAATTATCCGCCGCAGGCGCTGACCAAACCCAAAATCGGCACCTTCTGGCAGCCGGACGTGGAGGCGGTGTTGGCCGGTCGCCCAACGCTGGTGATCGCCGAGGACTTTGCCCAGCAGCGTCAATTGACCGAGCAGCTTGAACGTCTCGGCTGTGCGACGCTGACGGTCAAGATCGAGACGATTGCCCAGCTCTATGACGGGATTCTCTCCATCGGTCAGGCCGTCGGTCGCATCGAGCAGGCGCAGACATTGATCAGCCGATTGAAGGCCGCCCAAGACGTGCTGCAGACGAGCATCGCAGACCAGCCGCCGCTCAAGGTACTCTGGGTCATTCAGCGTCAGCCGCTGCGTGTGGCCGGCACAAAGACGTTCATCAATGAGATGATCGAGGCCGTCGGCGGCGTCAACGCCATCGGCCCGACGGTGAATGTCTATCCGCCCATCAGCGCCGAAGATGTCATCGCTGCCTGGCCGGACGTGATCATCGAGCCGGCCAATATGCCGAACAGCCGGGAGGCGCAGACCCGTTCGGCCGGTGAATTTTACGCCGCCTTTCGCTCCGTGCCGGCGGTCAGGAACAAACGGGTGTATGTCATTGACGGCGACCTGGTCTCGCGGCTTAGCCCCCGGCTGGATCAGTCGCTGGCCGAGATCGCCCGCTGTCTGCGGCAGGATTAAACAATGGACTTAACACCTAATAAATTATGGATACGCATACTGGCGGCGACGGCCTTTTTGTTCGCGGCCATCGCGGTCTGCCTGTTGATCGGTTCGGTACCGGTGTCGCTGTTCGATGCCTTACGCGGCCCGACACACGACGGGCAATCCAACATCCCCTACGAGATCATCGTTCACTACCGCCTGCCGCGGATGGTGCTGGCGGCGATTATCGGGGCAGCGCTGGCGGCCTCCGGCTGTGTCTTTCAGGCGATCTTGCGCAACCCGCTGGCCGACCCCTACATCCTCGGCATCTCCAGCGGCGCCGGGCTGGGCACGCTGGCGGCGGTCTTGCTGGGCTGGTCGTGGACGGTCTTCGGAATGAGCGCGATGATGCTGACCGCCTTTGCCGGTGCGCTGGCGACGACGTGGCTGGTCTGGGGCGTCGGCCGCGCCGCCGGACGCGCCAACATCACCGGGCTGCTGCTGGCCGGTGTCGTGGTCAACGCTTTTCTCTCGTCGGTCATTATGTTTCTGACCTCGATTGCCCGCGCCGATCAGGTGCAGACGACGATGTTCTGGCTGATGGGCAGCATCTCCGAGATGCAGCAAGTCGAGGTCATCGCCGCCTCCGGTCTGCTCACGGCTGCCGGCGTGGGCGTGCTGCTGCGGCTGGGGCCGTCGCTGAATATGCTCAGCTTCGGCGCCGATGAGGCCGCGGCGCTGGGGCTGTCCGTTTCTCGCACCTGTGCGGCGGCGTTTGCCGTTGCGGCGCTGATGACGTCGCTGGCCGTCTGTCTGGGCGGGCTGGTCGGGTTTGTCGGGCTGATCGTCCCGCACGCCGTGCGTCTGGTCGCCGGGCCGGATCATCGCCAGTTGATCCCGGTCAGCGCGCTGGTCGGCGCGGCGTTTGTCGTCATCGCCGACACGGTCGCGCGGGTCGTGGTCGCCCCGGCGATGCTGCCCGTCGGCGTCGTGACGGCCATGGTCGGCGGGCCGTTCTTCCTGATTCTTTTGGTGCGCTATATGCGAAATCTGCACTGGCAGGTCAAATGAGCTTAATTGAGATAAAATCCGTTTCGTTCGCCTACGGCACGCAAAAGGTGCTCGACAAGCTGTCGTTTTCGGTGCAGGAAAATGACTTTCTGGCGATTCTCGGCCCCAACGGCGCGGGCAAGACCTCGTTGCTGCGGATCGCCTCGGCCCTGGAGCTGTCTCTTTTACACATCTCCGAGCCAAAGAGA
>LSQX01028790.1_pt1 | contig 10096 bp, 16 predicted proteins | sample 654561 | NCBI WGS metagenome assembly LSQX01 (sample SAMN04489861, study PRJNA283612) | anaerobic digester metagenome | isolation source: 4 biogas reactors fed with cattle manure at either 37C or 55C with and... | place: Denmark: Kongens Lyngby | collected 2014
CTAATGTTATATTATAATCGCCTACAATCGCATCACCAAAATTAACCAACTCATCAATAATATTAATATACTTCTCATTATCGACCTCAAAATTATAACCTACCTCCTCCATCAACTCCCAAAAACTGTAAAATAAGTTTTTGTTAATGTCCTTGATGTGCTTATAATAGCCCTTAATCCCTGCTTCTAAATAAATAAATTTTTTTCTCATTTTCTTCCTCCTTCTTTGTATATAAAATAATAATACAGACCGTCTTCATCACCTTCTGCTGAAACATCGAAATAGATATCGAAATTTGATTCACCGAAATTAAATGTTCCTGAAAGGTGGTCGTCTTCACTGTGATAAGGTGCGTTTACTACTGCAACTAACTCTAATGGTTTAGAGCCAGACTCTGTTTCATGATAATATACATTATCGTGAAAAACAATCATCATATCATCGTAAGTTGATATCACTATTCTTGATGCCTCGTCTTCCCATTCAGTCCAATAGCTATCGCCATTGCCTTCATCATACATTTCTAAATACTCTTCTTCAGTGTAATGTTCATAAAGACATTTATCACTGCAATAGTATTCTAAACCATTATCAATACAATAACCTTCACGCATACCACTGCCACAATGTGAGCAGGTACGAGGATAATCCATCTTAATCGTTTTCATACTAACCTCCTTAATAACTCACAAAATAAATATCTAATTTATTTAGCAATGCATAATCTACCATGCTCTTTAAGCGTTGAGTGTTATATAAACCACAATCACCTGGTTGATTATTAATCTCTACATACTCTGTATAAAATTCTTCAATGTCTTCATGAGAAATAAAACCAGAGTCGTTACCTTCACCAAACCATTTATCATTGAAAGCCTCCCATTTAGAATCGTACTGTTTACCTAACTCTAAGTCCTTCTCATAAGGCATGATGTTAGGTATTGATGCATATAATCTATATCCCATATTTATACCACCTTTCCAAAGAAATTTATTGGTCGATCAATAGTGCCTGATGTCCACGCACCTCCGTAGACACCAAGCTGTGAAAATTGTTCAAACAATGCATCACGAATCTTGCGTAAATAAGATTCATAATGTTTTTTCTGAAGACCTTCTGGTGCATCTTCCTTCTGTAATAACATAACAGCAAAAGACCATTCATTATCAGCGATTGCAATCTCAAAGAGTTTGCTCTCTAAAATAACATGAATGCCACGGTGATGCCAACGATCACACTTAGTGAATACACCTGACTTCATCATCTTATACTTAAAGTTATCAATGCTGTCCTCCATATATAGTTGATCAAAATAACGATTACCTGTTTCGTTATCGTCTTCATCAACCTCATCAAAATAAAAATAGTCATAGTCTACATAGTATAGTCCCTCATAAGGACCACGAACACATACGTTACCTCTTCCCATATTATTTTACCTCCTTCTCTGATACACTTATAGTAATATTATTAATTAAATAATAACCATCTTCGTATATGGAAAAAGACATATTATCTTTTTCAATTTCCCAATCTTCACCAGCATCCATTATTGCTGCTTCCACTTCCTTATTAAATGCTTCCTCAGCATCTTTCTGATTTTTAAATACTTTTATTTCTCTATTAGTTTCATAACTAAGTGTGCTCTCTACTATCAATACGTATACTTTCATTTTTTATTTCCTTCCTTTCTTATAATATTAAAACCACATAATGGTTTCGCTTTTTGAACATGAGCATTCACAATAGGTACTGTTAACTTTCGCTCATTAAAGTTAAACTCTTGAAGCTTATTTATAATATCATTAACCGAAGTATAATAATACATCATGTTAGGGTATGTGACATGAACTAATTTATAGTAGACAGTATCACATACATGCTCAAAATATTGCTCAGTTATCCATTGATCACGGTAATTAAGAGGCATCTTAGAAAAGAGCCTCTCAATTATTTGTTGTTGAAACAAAGGATCACCACTAAATTGATCAAGCAAAGATAAAAAATTTTCTTTTGTCATATTAATACCAGCCATAGTATCACGCCCTTTTTCCTTTAAGTAATCTTCTAATTATTGTTGCAAAATAATCACGAGCAATGACTGAGTGATACTTAGAATTACGATTAACACGATCATATAACTCTTCACGTGCTTTAAGCAGTGATAAGTCTAGCGTTTCTTTTAAGTATCTGATGATAAACTCAGTACCATAAATAGCATTATGCACTTTAACATCAGAGAAATCCTCATCAGCCATAAGTGCATCATTAAAATCTTTATGCTTGAACTTAGGAATATAAACTTCAAACAGTTTTTGTGGATAACGTTCTATTAAATCTAACATAGCTTCCTTACCTGCAGTATCCTGATCATATGATAGAATCACATGCTTATCAGAAAGCATATCAAAGTGATCTTTAGTAAAGGCAGTACCCATAGTAGATACCACATTAGGTACACCCTTAGCAACAAGACTTAAAGCATCAAGCATACCCTCTACTACATAGACATATGGATACTTAAGACCTTCGTAACCATTAAACAAGAGATAGCGTTTCTTAAAGAATGTATTCTCTGATGTATTAATATACTTAGGTACATTAAGATTCAGTGAACGCCCACTAAAACCAATTACATTATTACGTCGATCTTTAATAGGTATAACAAATCGACCAGCCATAATAGAGTTGCCGTACTTATCATATAGCCCATAGCTATCCAGCAACGCATCATCTATACTAGGGAACTGCTGTTTTAATATATCTTTTAAAGAAACAACAGTCTGAGTGTCATTCTTTATAAACACAGAAGGACAATAACCAAGTTGATAACTATCAATAAGACTATCAAGCTTACGCTTTTTCCAATAATCTTGAACAACAGCTTCGTTATGTCTATTCATTACATGATAGAACCCTGCTACATAACCATAAACATCTACATACTGTTTGTATGCAGGATCAATAGGTTTCCTTTTAGTATATGGTAAGTTATACTTATCCACTATATCTTTAGCTGCACCTTCAGCTGTAAGTCCATATAACTCCATCAAGAAATTGATAGGAGTACCACTCTTCTTACAACTCCAACAATAAAAACTATTTGTGTTGTCATAGATACTAAAGCTTGGTTTCTGATCCTTATGAAAAGGACAGGGTATATTACCACGCTTACGAGTAGTATCTACACCAGAAAAATCTCTAATGACTTCCCTAATAGGGGCAGCATTAGCCACATCATAAATGCTTGCCATTTATATTACCTCCTTCAGCAATAGCTTCAATATAAGGTTTGATATCAATACCTTCATGCATCATAACTGTATCTGCAAGGGATGTATACATTTCAGATACCATTGAATACACATGAGTCATGCCTCGCACTTGCTTAATAAGCATAGCATTCTTATATGATTGCCAACCGAATGCAAATGCGAGAACCACAACAATAAATACAAGTAAAACTAATAAAGCTTCCATTATTTATCACCTCTCACTGGAATATTATCTAACATCTGACTATCTGATTCAGCTAAGAACTCTTTAAACCTACGATAGATAGCCATACGTAAGCCAAGATCTAACACACCTATCTCCTTAACCTTCTCAGTATCAAGGATAGTAGGTTTATTACATTGAACCCATGAATCTTTATCAAGAAACTTAACACGTTGATTAGGCAATGCATAAGAATATTTATCTAAAAACAAAGGCTTCGAAGTAATCTTCAAACCAACAACATTTTGTTTATAATGGATACTTTTATCACGATCATCCACATAAACCAAAACAAATAAACCAATAGAGGTAGTACCCTGAACATCAGGGTACATACTTTTAACGATTGAAAACGGTGTTATTTTATTATACATCTTTATCTTCTCCTATTATTTTTTGTACGACTTCTGATATAAAAGTCTTGTCATCAATTTCCATATTAGTGTGCTTATTTATTTTATGGTGCTTAAAGATAGTTGTAAACACATTTCCAACACCAGGCTGCTTACTAAAGTAACCAAATTCTACTGAGCTAAACTCAGGAAGCTCAGAGTTTCGAGTAAGCTTGTTACGATAAAACAAATAGTAATTTTGATTTACTGCAGGATGCAAAATACGTTGAGTTAAGCAGATATATCTAATGTAATCTGTCCCAACATTAGCACCAAATGCAGATGAATCCGTAGGTGGATAGGTAGGATACACTTGTGCACCCTTACCTTCCAACATTAAACGAATAGTAGCAGCAATAAGTTCTACGTTTTGTCCCATTATTCTTCACCTCCTTCTTTATCTAAATCTAGAACTTCACCTTTACTAATAAGTGTTATTGTATATGATACATCAACAATACGTTCAACTGATAACTGAGCATAACAATTTGGACAGTCAATCTCAGCCTCATCATCTAATTCAAATGCATCTGAGAATGTTTGACCACACACAGGGCATGTAGGCTCAGACTCCTGAAAAGTTTCAAGTCTTTTTTTATAATCTGTAGTAATATAAAGACCTTCTGTATTATCATCATATATACCAACAACAAGAACATCATGTGTAATCATATAATAACGTGGTGTATAAGAAACTCCATCAATAATTAAAACTTTACTGAAGTAATCATGATAATCTGCATTAGGAATCTCTTTCAGTAGTTTATAATTAGATTCCTCAAAAGATGCAAAGGCATCATGGTTAGTTAATTCAATCATAATTTTCATTATTCTTCACCTCCTTCCTTTGTAAGTTTATCTACCATAGTATCATAAATCTTAGATGCTTGATCAAAGAAATCATTTGGATCAGAATCAGGATTAGACGCTATAGTTTCTTTAAGCATGTCAGTTAAAGACTTCGTACCACGTACACCACCACTAGCTGATGCTTGCTTAGGTGCAGTAGGTGAATGCTTCAACGCAGTGATACGATTAAACATCTCTTCTGCTTCAATGAGTTCACTACTGTTCATGAACAGAACTTTTTCAAGTTTAGTAATATCATTAGAGAAAGCATTTAAAATATTATTGATTGTTGAATCTGAATAACTAGGTGAGTGGAATACACCACGTAAAATTTCAAACAATGGAGTCTTAACTTCACCCATGTGTAACATTAAGCCAAGCATATCATTGATTCTTCTGAGTGTTAACTCGGGACGCTTTTGTGAATACATATTATCAGTACCATGATGCTTCTCAATATATTCATCAAGCTTATAACAGAAACTGACATACTCTTTTGTAACCTTCTTAGGTAACTTAAAGCGACTACCTTGGTATGAAGCAACTTCATCAGGTGTAGGACCTGGTATAAAGAGTGGTAAGAACCTATCTTCAAAGGCAAAGTTAAGTTGACTATTACCTTCATACCCCTCATTTGTTGCAGCAAAGATTATAGCATCACGATCAATCGTGTGTGTCTCACCTTGCCATACAATGTTTCTAAAGGTACCATTAATCAAACCATTAAGTGCAGACTGAGTTGCACCTGGTGCAAGAGATGCTTCATCAAGCACACCAAGACCACCAGCTTTTAATACCTTAAGGAAATTAGTCATGGATTGTATCCACAAACTATTACCTTCATCAGTTGCTTTAACTGTGATGACACCACCAACAGTCTCAGCTTCCATTCTATTATCACAGACAAGTGTTGCATAAGGTAAATCAAAATGCTTAGCGATTGCCTCTGCTGTTGTTGTCTTACCACCACCAGCTGGACCAAAGAGTAATACATTCTTATAGTAATTAATAGGTGATACAAATTCCAAGTACTTTAAAATAAGTTGAAACTTACTATTTAGTAATTTAGACTTGTAAAGATCATCATCAATTGGTGCACGATACACAGAAAGATTACTTTGATCAAGGAAAGGCGATGACCATGCCTTCTTAGAGTCATAGATTCTCTTTGATAAACCTTTGTGTGCTGACTTAGTAACATCAGTCATCACTAGATTAGGATTGTTTGCTATGTTAGCAACATAATCACTAAGCACAACACCTTTGATATCTACTGCAGTATATGTGAAAGGAATTAAACCTTTATTCAACATAAGCTTAGAGATATCCTCTTCAATAATCATGTTAATTACAGGTGACACAGGACATACACTTGTGGTTGCTGTAATATTACCAAAGATTGCAGTTAAATATTTAAGTATCTCAGATGTAAGATTAGGTTTGCTTGTAGTAATAAACTCTATCTTACCATTAGTAAGGAAACGAAAGATGCAGAATTGCCATCCCTCGTTTGCGTTTTGAAAAACTAGGACTATTTCATCCTTGTTGGTGCGAAATAATTTAGCGTTCATATTTTATCCTCCTTATTTTTTGTCCGCTTTAAAACTTTCTTTAACTAACTCTATCTTATTGATAGTAAGTACACCATCAGCAACTAATTTATCTTGAGTTGCTTGATCAAACTTCTTGATAGATGTACGGTCTAATGAATATATAATAGTTTCTTTCATACTACCTAAAATAGGATAGTCTTTTAAGAGTTCTTCATTTGTTGCATACTTACCACCAAGATTAATATTAACTTTTTCATCAACTTCAAAATTATATTTATGACCGTTGATTTCAACCACTGCTTTATCGCAGTCTAAATCTTTTAAGTTATTAACAGTGATAACTTCATCCAACTTTTCATTAGCTGTATCAATCAATTCAGTGAAGCTACGTAATGCTTCTTTAAGAATTGCACGAGCCGTTAATGCATCTTCCATGTTATCAACAGAAAGAGCACCTCCAATAATTTTACCTGCTAATCCCATAGGATTAACCTCTTTAAGTTTACCTACTACTTTAGTTACTTTAGCCATGATTTATAATACCTCCTTATATTTTATTTTTCATGAACGTTTTTGATAATAGTTCACGTAAATCTTTGGCTATATTGAGACGGATATCTTGCATAGTCTCATAATTTTTATGTGCACAAGGCTTAAATAATAAATTAAAATTTTTAAGAGAGTAACTATCAAGACGTAATCCAATACCAATAACAAGGACACCTTGTCTTTGCATACCCATAATAAGATCGGATGTCTCTTCTAAATTATTTGTTGTACCATCAGTAAAGATAAGCAAACACTTATCTTTATGAGGTTTAACCTTAAATGCATTGTAGAAATAGGATACACTCTCAAACATATTAGTACCACCACCAAGTGTATGGTATGCCTGTTTGATCTGAGCATTCATATGTTCAAGATCAATTATTTCATTATAATCTTTGACCTTAAGAGCTGCTTCATCAAATACAATCATCTCTGTCTTAGCTTTAACACGCTCAAGTGAATCTATTAAACCGATAGTGATATCACTCAAGACATCATACATGGTAGCACTACCTGCAACCCGATCTGACATAGATCCACTAGCATCAAGCAAAATACCACAGAACAAATCCATATCACGCTTAGGTTCAAAGCGTTGACGGAATACATTCTTAGAATAGTTTGTCCTGAATGCATCAGCATTATTAAACTTACCAGTCGGTTGATAATATACCGTCTTATTAAATGTAAATGCTTGAATGCGTTTGAATTCTTGCAAGAAGAATCCACGTACATCAGTTGCAAAATTAGTGAGTGGATACTTAAGTTTCTTATCACTAAAACGTTTGATGCCATTAGCTACCATAGCTCTATCTAAAGCATTCTTATCTTTGAATATAGATTGATCAGCCTCACCTTCAGAATCTGTAAGATCATTTTGTGATAAATCATCTACAATATCTTTAAGATAATCCATAACATCCTCTGGTGTATAATCATCAGGTGTTTCTCCATCACCAGTTTCGGTACCAGCAACATTACCTTGCTGATCAGTATCTGAACCTTCTTGTTCTTCTTCTACATCGTCAGTAGAATCTGACTTACTAGATGATGATTTATTATCATCCTCACTATCAGAACCTTTAGAATCAGAATCACTATCATCTTGATCCTCAGAGTCATCTTTTTCATCATCAAGATCAGGATCGATATCATACTCAACTTCAATCTCATCATAATCATCAGGATTTATTTCTTCTTCAGGTTGATTAGATTGTGGCTGAGGTTTGTTAGTGATTGTAATCTTAAGTTTCTTCTTCATCTCTTGCTTAGTTTCATCGAACAAAGCATCAAGAAGCTTATCAGCAAACTGTAACGTATGACGCATACGTTCTTCATCATCATCAATATAATAGATGCTTAAGAACTCATTAATTAATTCGTCAGGTATCTTAACAGCGTCAGGCTTTTCAATCATACGATTATAAGATAGAAGCACTAAGTAAAATAACATAGACTTAACGTCATGCTCAGGCTTCTTACTAAACTCTTCCACTGAATGCATACCTTGAACAATCGTCTCAACATAACTAAGACACTCATTGACAAAGGCACCAGGATAATCCTGGCGTCCCTTGTTTTGAATGAATGCATCATCTACTACGTTAACAACCCAAAGATACCACCACATAGGTGACTTGATACCAAGTTCTTTGGCTAATTCCTCAGCCCTTGATACAGGCGGAGTATGCTTAACATGTAAGCATTCATGTAATGCAAGACCACAAGCAAACTTATAATAAAATTCATAACGTTGTCTGTAGTTTAAGTTTTGAATCATGCTATAAAAAGGTTCAAGTAATACAGCAATACCCTCACTATTGAGGGCAATTGTTTTAGTTGCATGATTCATGTAGGCAGGGTAACCTTTAGTTCCAAAATTAAAGGTATACCCTGATACAAGTGAGCGAACGAAACCTTCAATGGCAGAGCGATGATATTGTAGCTGACGAGATATTTCTGCTATGACCACAGGATTCGTTTGCTTTTGTGTAGTTCCCATAGTTATTCCTCCTTCGGTGGGACATAATCTGGAATGTCATTCTCTATCATACATTCCTTGATGTAATCCATTAGCTCTTGCTTTGTAAATAAACCACTTTGAATTAGTTCTTTTGCTGATAATATTGGAAAATTGTATGCATTAATATTAAAGCGATCCTTTGGATACTCTTTAAGAGTAAATATATTCAATTGTTTACTAAGCAAAAACTTCTTTAATTTATCTACTTGCTCTACAAGTCGTTTGTTTTCAAACTTGTATTCACTATTTTGTTCTACTATCTGTGTGTAGAACTTTAAAAAATCCATGTCAAGCATATTTATTTCACCTCCATTTCTTGTTGTATATAATCAGCTACCTCACTATCAGGTAAAGCTGTCCATCCACAAGTTGTTTTAATATAATATATACCATGTGAGTACCTGATGCTAACCTTATCAGTAAGTACAGGTTTAGGTACTTCAGTAATCTTATGATTCTTAGATAAATAAGAAGTACCACGTACATCATAAGGCATTCTATTATTATCAAAACCAGAATGTTTCCATACTTCACGACCTATAACATGTCGTAAAGTCCCTTTGTTTTTAGCATAATAAATGCCCCTCTGAATAAACAAAGAGGCTTTACCAAACATTACATTTATTTTAAGATCTTCAACAAGAAAATAACTCATTGTTTGAACACCACTGTACGTACACCATAGGTAGTACCATCAATCTTAACATTGAAGCAAGTGTTGTTAACCCATGTAACAGATACATCAACAACTCCAAGGCGAGATGCAAGCAACTTTTGAAGTTGACCTGCTACTTTAAGATGAGCAGAGGATGGTTCAAAGAAATCCTCACGCTCTAATTTTGTACCAATACGGTACTCAGCCCAAGCAAAACCAAAATACTTTTGAATAATGTTGGTTAATCTATCAATCATTTGTGACTTCTCCTTTTAAGTTTTTATATGTTTCAACTTCATTATAGTAGCCACCATTAACTAATTTTGATAATTCACGTAAGTTTACACTCATACTGTTTATATTAGCGTTTCTAACTGATATAGCACCACCTCTAAATGTAACAACAATATACTCATAAGTTTTTCCATCTTCTGTTTTGAAAATATCTAACTCAATACTTCTTATACCTGGCAATGCTTTTGAAATTGCTCTGCCCATTTCATCAAAAACAATTTTCTTTTCTTCTAATGTATTATACATTTTTTCTTTTCTCCTTTGTTTTTTATTATTATAAA
>LSQX01137427.1_pt2 | contig 10095 bp, 11 predicted proteins | sample 654561 | NCBI WGS metagenome assembly LSQX01 (sample SAMN04489861, study PRJNA283612) | anaerobic digester metagenome | isolation source: 4 biogas reactors fed with cattle manure at either 37C or 55C with and... | place: Denmark: Kongens Lyngby | collected 2014
CATCATGCTGGTCTCCGTCACGGAGAGGACCCGGGAGATAGGCATCCGGATGGCCCTCGGCGCGAAGACCGTCGACATAAGGCTCCAGTTCCTCGTGGAGGCCCTGATGCTCTCTCTGCTGGGGGGGGCGACGGGTATAATCCTCGGCGTGGCGGGAGCCCTCTCCATATCGAGGGGCTTCGGCTGGGCCGTGGATATTTCTTTCTTTTCGATCTCCCTGGCCTTCGGCTTCTCGGCCTTCGTGGGCATCTTTTTCGGTTATTACCCGGCCTGGAAGGCTTCACTCCTGAACCCCATCGAGGCCCTGAGGTACGAATAGGGGCAGCCGGTCAAAGGTCAAAAAAGGATGATTACCCCTTATAATCGGACCATGTCGTCAGATCGGGAGTGATGACCAGTTGTTGAGGGAACCCGTCGTTATCTATGTTTTCTCCGGTTCCGGGAATACCCATGCCGTGGCCGGGAGGGTAGCAGGGACATTGCTCGATGGGGGAATAGCCGCCCAACTGAGGCCCCTCGAAAGGAGCGATCCCGGGGATACTCCTTCCGTCGGCACCGTCGGCCTTGCCTTCCCGGTGGCCCTGTTGTCCACTTATCCCTTCGTCTGGGAGTTCGCGGAAAACCTGGCCGATGGACGGGGCAGGGGAATCTTCATGATCGACACCCTGTCTGGTCTCAGCGGGGGGATCGTCGGCCCGATGAGAAGGGTCGTATCTGCAAGAGGTTACCGGCCTGTAGGGGCTGTCGAGATAAGGATGCCCTCCAATTACGCGAGGACCGAACGGGAGAACTCCAGGGACGACGCCTTGCGCCGCCGGGGTCTCAAAAAGGCGTCCGCCTTTGCGAGAAACCTGGCGGCGGGGAGGACCTCCTGGCGTTCCGTCCCCCTGCTGCCGGAGTTCGTGAAAAGGCTGGGCCACAATCCCCAAAGCAGGGCATGGAAGTTCCTGCGCGGAAAGTATCCCCTGGCGGTCGATGTGGAAAGGTGCTCGAGGTGCGGCCTTTGCGCCGAGGTCTGCCCCGTCTCTAACATCACCATGGAGACCTTTCCCCGTTTCGGCGAGGGCTGCCTCTTCTGCCAGCGGTGCATAGCCCTCTGCCCCAGGGAAGCCATCGGGGTTAAGGGCCGGTCCTTTGTGCCCTACAGGGGATCGAGCCGGGAAAAAATGCTCGAACTGGCCGGCGCAAGCCGCGGCACCGGCAAATACTGAGACCCCGGCAAAGCCTTCGGGAGGGGCAGGAATCCGGAAAAGCGTGACCGGTCAGCAGGGGTGCCGAGGACGGGCTATTTCCCCGTCTTTTGGGTCTTTCGCTGCCTGTGGCGTATGAATATGACCCGGTTGCCCGATTCTCCATTAACGGCGCGGGATTCCACCTCGAAGAGCCCCGTGGCCTTCACCAGGGAACTCAGCTTCCTGAACCCGTAGTTCCGGGAGTCGAAGGAAGGGGACTGGTTGGAGATATGCTGCCCTACGTTGCCGAGGGCGGCCCACCCGTCCTCGTCGGCGACGGCGTCGACGCTGTTGCGGAGAAGGTTAGTCAATTTCGTGTCGCCCCTGAGCAGTTTCGGGGTCTGTTTCTTTTTTGTCGCCTGTTCCTCTTCCCCGGCGGGATGCTCTGACTCGTCCTCTTCCGCCTGCTTTTCCAGGATCTCGGTGTATATGAACTTGTCGCAGGCGCTGACGAAGGCGTTGGGAGTGCCCTTCTTCCCGAACCCGTAAACGGTGATCCCGCCTTCCCTGATGCGGGTCGCCAGGCGGGTGAAGTCGCTGTCGCTGGAGACCAGGCAGAAGCCGTTAAAACGGTTTGAGTAGAGCAGGTCCATGGCGTCGATGATCATGGCGCTGTCGGTGGCGTTCTTGCCTACGGTGTAGTGGAACTGCTGGATGGGGTGGATGGCGTAGGTCAGCAGGACTTCCTTCCATCCCTTCAGGTAGGGGGAAGTCCAGTCCCCGTATATCCTTTTCACGCTGGCCATGCCGTATTTGGCTATCTCGGCGAAAAGGTACTCGATCACCGAGGGGGACGTGTTGTCCGCGTCGATCAGCACTGCCAGGTTTCGTTGCCTTTCGGATTCCACGACCATATCTCCGCCTCCCGGGTTCGTCTTGGCCTGTCAATATAATTATAAGCCATAGGCGCCTGGCTTCGCTCATGCCTCGTCCGGGGTCTTGAAACCCTTCAGACTTGGGAGTATAAATATCGCTTGTGCCGACAGGCCAATCACGGGGTCTGTCCTTCATCGCTTTCCAGGGCGGTTCCAGGCGGACTTGACGCAATTTATCGTTTTACTACAATGATGGTTCTCCATTCCCCTTCCTCGGAAGGGGAATGAGCAAAGATACCGGAGGAAGGATCCTGGGTATGTCAATTCAAGCAATAGCCGCATCGGTGGTCTTCATTCTAACGATAATAGTCATAGCGACGGGCAAGATGCGTCGGAGCGTCGGCGCGCTCCTGGGGGCGAGCCTGCTCATGGGTTTCAACATCATACCCGCCCAAAAGGCGGTCTCCTACATAGACTTCAACACCATAGGGCTTCTCATCGGGATGATGATCATCGTGGGAGTCATCTCCGGGACGGGGTTTTTTCAGTACATCGCGGTTCTTACCGTCAAGGCCACCGGCGGCAGGATTCATCTTACCTACATAGCGGTGCTGGCGGTGACGGCGCTCCTATCGGCCTTCCTCGACAACGTCACCACGGTTCTGCTCATCAGCCCCGTGGTGATATCCCTCGTGGACCTGATGGATGTCAATCCCTTCCCGTTCCTCATCGGAGAGGCCTTCGCCTCGAATATAGGCGGAACGGCCACCCTGGTCGGCGATCCCCCGAACATGATCATCGGTTCCTTCGCTCACTTTTCCTTCATGGATTTCGTCGTCAACCTGGCCCCCGCCGTTATCCTGGTGATGGCTGTCGTGACGGCCTGGCTAATATACCATTTCCGCAAGGACCTGGAAGGCGGGGAAAATGCCAAAGAACGTATTGCCCAGGTCGACGAGTCAAAGCTGATAAAGGACAAGGGGCTCACGATCAGGGCTACGACGGCGATGACCCTCGTCGTGGCGGGTTTTATGATCCACCATGTGCTGAACCTGCCCGCTTCCGTCATAGCCCTTTTGGGGGCGACGGTCCTTCTCGCCGTCGTTCCCGTCGATGGAGACGAGGTGATCCACAGGGATATCGAGTGGCCCACGATAATCTTTTTCGTTTCGCTCTTCATCATCGTCGGTGCCCTCAACGAGACGGGAGTCATAACCGGCGCGTCAAAGCTCTTCATTTCCTTTTTCAAAGGCCGGCCGCTGGCCGCCACGATCGCCATGCTATGGTTCTCCGGCCTCGTCTGCGCTTTCGTCAACAACGTGGCCTTCACGGCCACCTTCGTTTACGTGGCGCGGGACCTTGCCGTGTCCACCGGTATGACCGCGGCGCCCCTGTTCTGGGCCCTGTCCCTTGGGGCCTGCCTGGGCGGCAACGGGACCTTCCTGGGGGCCGCCGCGAACGTAGTTGTGGCCGATATAGCGGAAAAAAGCGGCAACCGGATCAATTTCAGGAACTTCATGAGGACGGGGCTCAAGGTGGTCGTCCTTTCCCTGGTCACCGCCAGCCTCTACATCGTGATCCGGTGGGGAGGTCTCTTATGATGCTCTGCACCGCTGTTTACCTCCCTGTCCGGAAGGGTGATACTTGTGGGTACCTTGGAAAGGGGGCGCCCCAATGCTCGTAGGTGACCTGATGGACAGGGACCTCACCGCCGTTTCGCCCGAAACGACTATCGCGGAAGCCGTGGAGATCATGGCCGGGCAAAGAGTCACGGGAATTCCCGTGGTCGGTGAAGACGGAAAGGTGGTGGGCTTCCTGAGCGAAAAGGATATTGTAAGGGCGGCTCTACCCGGTTATTACGATCTTTTGAAGGATTCTTCCTTTTTGCCCGATTACGGCCAGTTCCAGAAGAGGTTGAGAGAGATAAGCCTCGAAAGGGTCGACAAGCATATGCAGATCCGGGTGATCGTTCTCGAGGAGCAGGATACGGACCTGAACGCGGCGATGGTCCTGATAACGAAAAACCTGAAAAGGGCGCCCGTCGTGAACGACGGCGTCTTCTCGGGGGTTCTGAGCAGGTCGGACCTCCTGGGTTACATCCTTCACTCCAAAAGGGAACCTTCCGACTGATGCAGGGAAAGGGCGTACTGGTCAAGTTCTTTGGTCCCTGGGAACGGGCCGCCGGAACGGAGGAGCTGTATTTGCCGCTCGATGGTCCGATAACCGTATCTCGCCTCGTCGAAGGGTTGGCCTCCGTCTACGGCGAGAAATTTCCCTCCCGAGGGGATGGTTTGATCTGCCTCTACGACGCCGAGGCGGGGCCCAAGGCCCTCGATGGGGACGACGAGGTGGCGCCGGGTTCCACCGTCCTGTTCCTGGGGGTTATCGAGAGCGGTTAAAACCAGGTTGGTTGAAAGGGAGTTCGCCTTTTGGCCCCGGAGGCGCAGGAATTTCATTCTCTTGAAATGTTCGTTGAGTGAGGCTATTGTTGACAGGGGAAAATAAAGTTATACTTATCGTAACAGTTTCCTAACACGCTGAAGAGGGGATCGAAGGCTACAGCGGAGAAGTATCGCGGAATCCAGGGGGAGGGCGATATTCCATGGAAGTACTCAAGGTCTCTGCAAACTCTCAGCCAAAGTCTGTTGCCGGCGCGATCGCGGCGGTGGTTAGGGAGAGCGGCGCCGTCGAAATCCAGGCGGTAGGGGCGGGAGCCGTTAACCAGACGGTCAAATCCATTGCGATCGCACGAGGGTATGTCTCGCCCAACGGGATCGATCTTGTCTGCATTCCTTCCTTCGCCAAGATAGATATCGATGGCGAAGAAAGGACGGCCATGAAGTTTCAACTCGAAAACCGCTGAGCCTCCTCGGAAATGAACCGGCAAGAAAAAACCGCGGCCCCCGGGGTCCGCGGTTTTTTGCTGCGGCGAGGAGTGAAGTGGCGGCGGCGGGTTCGTTCCGGTGCTGAATAGTGCTACAATCTAACGATCCCGATCGGGCATTCAACAGCAGGGAGGGTTTTCCATGTCCAGCATCAAGGCACCGCGGGGAGTCCGGGACATACTTCCCGGTGAATCGTGGAAGTGGGAGTATGTTTTTTCCGTCACGGGAAAGGTCGCCGGCGATTTCGGCTACAGGGAGATCCATCTCCCCGTGTTCGAGCATACCGAACTGTTCTCCAGGGGTGTCGGAGAGACCACCGATGTGGTCGAGAAGGAGATGTACACCTTCGAGGACCGATCCGGCAGGAGCCTGACCCTCCGTCCTGAACTCTCGGCATCCATGGTGAGATCCTACCTGGAGAACAGGATGGACAGGCAGCACCAACCGGCCAAGTTATGGAGCGCCGGGCCCATGTTCCGCTATGAACGTCCCCAGAAGGGGCGGTACCGCCAGTTCTGGCAGATAGATTTCGAGGCCATAGGAAGCCAGGACCCCCTGCTGGATGTGGAATCCATCGAGCTGTCCCTGGAGCTGTTCAGAAGGCTGGGCCTTTCCAACCTCGAGGTGCTGGTCAACTCCGTAGGATGCCCCGCCTGCAGGCCCGTTCACAAGAAAGCCCTGCAGGACTTCCTTGGACCCAGGCTGGGAGAGCTCTGTGAGTCCTGTCAAAGAAGGTTCGACCGCAACCCCCTGAGGATCCTGGATTGCAAGAACCCCAGCTGCCAGGCCCTCACGGAAGATGCCCCCAGTACCATATCCTGCCTTTGCGATGAATGCGCGGAGCACTTCGAAGCGGTCAAGAAGGGACTGGAAATGATAGGAGCCTCCTTCGTAATTGACAATCGGCTCGTCAGGGGGCTCGATTATTACACGAAGACGGCCTACGAGGTCCTTTCCGGCGAACTGGGAGCCCAGAACGCGGTCTGCGGCGGGGGCCGCTACGATAACCTCGCCGAATCCATCGGGGGGCCTCATACCCCGGGAATGGGGTTCGCCACGGGCGTGGAGAGGATTGTCATCACCATGGAGCAGCAGGGCTGTTCCTTTGGCGAACCTCCCCGGAGTGAGGTTTTCGTGGTCAACGCCGATGACTCGTCCCTGGACGCAGCCGTTTTGGCGCTTTACGAAATCCGGAGAGCGGGGATAGCCGCCGATATGGATTACACCGGCAGGAGTATGAGGGCACGCTTCAAAACTGCCGGCGCCAGCGGCGCCGCCTTCGCCTGTATCCTAGGGCCCGAGGAGATCACCTCGGGGCATGTGACCCTGAAGGACCTGCGCTCCGGGGAACAGCAATCTGTCAAAAGGGCGAAGCTGGTGGATTTCCTCAAGACCGCCCTTTAAGAAACAGGAAGAAGGGACCTCGATGAAAAACAGATTTTTTGACAGCGAATGGAAGAGGAGTACCTATTGCGGATACGTCCCCGCGCCGGGAGAGAAGGGGGTCGAGGTGATCCTCAATGGATGGCTTCGCCGGCGAAGGGACCTGGGCGGCATCATTTTCATCGAACTGTGGGATCATACCGGGACGATCCAGGTGGTCTTCGCCCCTGAGATGGGAAGCCTCTACGAGCAGGCCAAGTCTTTGAGAAACGAATTCGTCCTGGCCATAAAGGGCAAGGTCAGGAAGAGGCCCGAAGGGACCGAAAACCCTTCCATGGCGACGGGCGACCGGGAGGTCCTGGCGGAAGATTTCATCGTCCTTTCGCCCTCCAGGCCTCTCCCCTTCGAGATAACCGAAGCCGACGGCGTCGACGAGAACCTCCGCCTGAGGTCGAGGTATCTCGACCTCAGGCGGTCCTTCATGCAGGACAACCTGAGGCTGAGAAGCAGGGCTGCCGAGTTCACCCGGTCCTACCTTGCGAGCGAAGGGTTCATCGAGGTCGAGACGCCCATGCTGACCAAGTCCACCCCGGAGGGCGCCAGGGATTACCTGGTCCCGGCGAGGGTAACGCCCGGACGATTCTTCGCCCTTCCCCAATCACCCCAGATATTCAAGCAGATACTCATGGTGGGCGGCCTCGACCGCTACTACCAGATCGTTAAGTGCTTCAGGGATGAGGACCTCCGAGCGGACCGGCAGCCCGAGTTCACCCAGATCGACATCGAGATGAGTTTCATAAACGAGGGAGACATAATGGCCCTCATGGAAGGACTGATGAAAGGGCTTTTTCTGAGCGTACTGGGTGAAACCCTGGAAGTCCCCCTACCGGTGCTCTCCTGGCATGAGGCAATCGACCGTTTCGGCAGCGACAGGCCCGACCTGAGGATCGAGGAGGAATTGCTCGACCTGGACGGATGTTTCGTCAACTGCGCCTTCGAGGGTTTCCAAAAATCTCTAAAAGAGGGCGGTGTGGTAAGGGGGCTTCGCGTACCCGGCGGTGCTTCGCTGTCTCGAAAGGAGATGTCCAAAATCGAGGACCGGGCCAAGGAGCTGGGGGCCATGGGCCTGTCCTCCTTCGTGCTCCGGGAGGGAAACCTTAAGGGACCCTTGGTCAAGTTCCTCTCCGAGGAGGCCCAGGCACTCCTGGTTGACAGGGTGGCCCTCACGGAAAGGGATGCACTGTTAGTCGCGGCGGGTCCCTGGAAGAAGACCTGCGAGATGCTTGGCCATCTCAGGCTCGAATTAGGATCCGGGTTCTTCCCCAGGAAGGAAGAGGCCTGGAAATTTCTCTGGGTCACCGGTTTTCCCCTCCTGGAGTGGGACGAGGAGGACCTGAGGTGGACGGCGGTCCACCATCCTTTCACCTCCCCCAACCTGGAAGACCTGGAAAACCTTGAATCAGACCCCGGCAGGATCAGGTCCAGGGCTTACGACCTGGTCCTGAACGGCACTGAAATCGGGGGAGGTTCCATCAGGATCCATGACCCCTCGGTCCAGCGAAGGGTTTTCGAGGTAATGGGCTTCACGCCGGAACGGGCCAGGGAGAGGTTCGGATTCCTTATGGACGCCCTCGCCTCGGGAACGCCGCCCCACGGCGGGATCGCCATCGGCTTTGACAGGCTGGTCATGTTCCTGGCGGGCGCGCATTCCATAAGGGATGTTATAGCCTTTCCGAAGACCCAGAAGGCGCAGTGCCTGATGTCGGGCGCTCCCAACAGCGTCGATCCCGGACAATTGGCCGAATTGCGCATCTCGCTGATGCCAAACGGGAAGGACGGGGCATGCACCTCCAGGGACGGGGAGTGAGGATCGGGGAAGAGGAAAAGCCCTGGCGCTTCTCCCTTGATTTGGGGAGCACCCGATTGAAGGGCGAACTGCGGGTGGATGGCTGGAGCGAATCGAAAGAGATGAACGCCTGGGTCGAAAAGCACGCGGGTGAAGAGGTTGAGTTGGAACTGGAAGGAATGGGCAGGGCCATCCTGATCCCCGAGGGCATCGCGATCCATGAATCGGGCCACCACAGCGAGAGCAGAGTAAAGGTGGGGGGGCTCCTTCACCCTTCCTGAGGGAACCGGTTTGGAACTCACCCGGCGTTAAAGTTATAATAGGAAAAAATATGGAAGGGAGGCGGGATAATGGCCAGGTTGACCTTTCTTGGGCATGCGGCCTTCCACGTCGAAGGCGGCGGCCTTGACGGCCTGATTGACCCTTTCCTCACCGGGAACAGCATGGCCCCCTTTTCCCAGGAAGATTTCAATGACGTCAACTATATTTTCGTGACCCATGGTCATGGGGACCATCTCGGAGATACTCCGGAAATCGCGAAAAGGACCGGGGCCATGGTGGTCGCCACGGTGGAGATGTGCCATGTCCTGGAAGGTATCAAGTGCCATCCCCTGCAGATAGGCGGAGCTTTCACTTTCCCCTTCGGAAGGGTCAAGATGACGCCGGCCTGGCACGGTTCGAGCGTGCAGGGTTCCAGCGACAAGGAGATGATCTACGGGGGCGTGGCGGGGGGTTTCCTGATCGAAATCGACGGGCGCAAGATCTACCACGCCGGCGACACGGGTCTCACCGTGGAGATGGGACTTCTGGCCGAGGATGGCGTTGACGTGGCCCTGCTCCCCATCGGCGGTAATTACACCATGGATATCGACGACGCCGTCAGGGCCGTAAAGATGATAAAGCCCCGGGTGGCAGTTCCGATGCATTACGATACCTTTCCACTGATAAAGGCCTCTCCCGGGGAATTCGCCGCGAAGGCTTCGGAGTTCGCGGAGATAAAGGTCCTGAAGCCTGGAGAAAGCCTGGAAGTCTGACCGACGCCGCTTCTATCAGGAATACTTCAGCCCGAAAACGGGGTGGAAGATCCTTTCATCGTGAAGGAATCGTGACTGCTCCTCCAGTGCCTCCCTCGCGGAGTCGCCCAGGTTGACCGCCAGGACCGAGGTCAGGATGTGCACCAGGAAGAGCGGTCCGACGACGCTGCTTCCGAACATCGGACTGGCTGCACTCACGAAGAAGGAAAGGTCGGAGAACCGGCAGATTGGAGCCGCGGCGTTGTCGGTGATGGTGATGATCCCGGCCCCGTTCATTTTGGCCTTCTCCACGGCTTGGGTGACCTCGATGACGAAGCTCGGGAGTTCGCAAACGACGACCACGTCCTTCCGCCCGATGCCCCTGGCTTGTTCATGGAGGGTCATGGAAGACCTCGTCATCAGTATGGCCTTCATCCCCATGATCCTGAGCCTGATGAACAGCGACTGGGCTACCAGGGTCGAGATTCCCCATCCCGCGCAGTAGATCGAATCGGCCTCTTGGAGCTTTGAGCAGAAGGCGGAGACGTTTTCGGGCCTGATCTGTGACCAGGTGTCGTCCAGGTTTGCGTGCTCCAACCGATGGATCGTCTCGGGGAGGTCCTGCCGGTGGTTCGTTACCCGGGCCAGCATCGCCGCCGGATTTATCTGTCCGAGCACGGCTTCCTGGAGGGCTTTCTTGAGCCCGGAATAGCCGTCGAAGCCAAGCAGCCTCGAGACCCTCACCATCTGGGCCTTGGATACCCCGAGGTCATCAGCCACATCGCCTATGGAGCGAAAGGCCGCTTCCCTCATGTGCATCATCAGGTATTCGACGACGCGCCTTGCTTTTTTGGGCATGCCCTCTATTTTCTCCCTGAAAAGAGCCTGCAGCTGTTCGGCTTCCAATTCGTAACCCCTCCG
>LSQX01321558.1_pt1 | contig 10094 bp, 8 predicted proteins | sample 654561 | NCBI WGS metagenome assembly LSQX01 (sample SAMN04489861, study PRJNA283612) | anaerobic digester metagenome | isolation source: 4 biogas reactors fed with cattle manure at either 37C or 55C with and... | place: Denmark: Kongens Lyngby | collected 2014
CCCCACGGGGAGTCGAACCCCGGCCATCGGACTGAGAATCCGGTATCCTAACCACTAGACGATGGGGGCACCGTTGTCTGTTATTATAGGGAAACCCGTTCTGTCATGTCAAGACTGCCCGCGGGCCGCCTGCTCCCAGCCCGGGAACAGGCAGCCCGAGAAACCGGCATGGCGGCTCTCACCCTCACCAGTCCAGCCACCGTTTCCCGGCTCCGCCCCTCTATCTCACCTCGCCTCTTCCCCGGCTCTTTCTGCTTCTTCTCGTCTCGCCTGCTCTCGTTCCGCCAGGGCTGATAGCACCCTGTCCGCCGCCTCCCGATCCGCCGCCTGGCCGGTCTCGCGCAGACCGCCCACGACCTCCAGCGTCATCATCCCGAAGGCCTGTTCGTCCACCTCGCTCGTGAGTTTCAGACGTACCAGCAATTCACGCTGCCGATTGCTCAGCTTCCAGTACTTCTCCAGCAAGCCCGCCATCTTCCGCCAGTTCTCTACCGCCGTCTCCTCCTCACCCCTCCGTTTGGCATCCTGCGCGAGGTATTGCCAGGCGTACAGGTAGCTGGTCTCTACCATGTCCCCCAGCGCCGGGTACTTGCCCTGTGGTCCTTCGTGGAGCGCCGAGAGCTTCTGGTAGGAGCTCCTGACCAACTCCGGCCTCCCCGCCATTTCCGCCACCCGCGCCTGCGTCAGCAGCCCCAGCGCGTAGTACGGACACTGCGCGTTAGCGGTCGCCGCCGCTTGCAGTGCCTCCTCCATCTGCCCCACCTGCGCATACAGCACGGCCAGCTCGCGCCAGTTCGCCGGCTGCAGCCACAGGACCCGAGCCGCCTGCAGCCGCATCTGTATGGCCTCGCGATACGCGGCCTCGGTTCCTCGAGCCATCAGCCCACTGGCCAACATCATGTAGGTTTGCACGTCCCCTGCATCCAGCCGCAGGGCCTGCCGCACCATCTCCGTCGCCCGCGGCAAGCTCCTGGTTTCTGCCGCTAGCCTCTTCAGCCGTTCCGCAGGCAAGTACCGTAGCACAAACCATCCGCTCACCGCCAGCATCCCCACCCCAACCACCAGACCTCCCACTCGCAGCCACCCCGGCGCCCGATCCTGTCTTTCCTCCGTTGCAGAGACAGGGCCAGGGGTCTCCGGCAGTTCCCTTCCCAACACCATCCCCAACAGCAGGAACAGCGGGATCATCAGCCCCGGGTAGTACCAGTTGTTGTCCACGGCGTTCTGGAAGAGAAAACCCGCCAGCCCGGCCAGGGTCGCCGCCGCCCAGGCTCGCCCGGCAGGGTCTGCTCTCTCCCGCAGCGGCCGCGAAAGCGCAGAGACCAGCGCCACCCACAGCGCCAGATACGCCACCGCTCCTGGCACCCCGGTCTCCGCTCCCACCTGCAGGTACGCATTGTGCCCCAACTGCGCGTTCCCCGCCACGGCATATCCCGCATAGCTCCAGTTGAAGCCTCCCGTGCCGAACCCCGTCAAAGGCCGGTCGCGGATCATCTGCAGCATCCCCGACCACAGGTAGTAGCGGAAAGCCGTCGAGTTGAACTGCGTGGTAAAGGCCGCCACCACTCGCGTTCGGGCCGGAGGCAGCAGCACTATCAGACCCAGGGCTGCGACAATCGCTATCCACGTGCCGCGACGAATTATCCGGCTGCGACTGCTCCGGGCGGGCACCAGCCCCCAGCCTAGCACCCCGAGCGCAATCACGGCAGCGATCGCCCCCCCTTTGGAGGCGGTCAGCGCCAGCGCCACCAGCATAATCAGCCCCGCGGTAATCACCAGCGGCCGTAGCGTGCGCCACCACTCATCGGACAGCTCACTGGCCCGCCTCGCCTTCCGCTCCCGCCGTCCCAGCTCCAGAAGCAGCAGCACCACCAGCGGCAAGAGCATGACAAACAGGCCGGCGGTCAGGTTCGGGCTCACGAAGGTGGAGAAGATCCGCCATGACAGGTCCCCCTGCATCCTCCACGTCATCAGGTACTCGCGCACGCCCAGGATTCCCACCACGCCACCACCCGATATCAGCCCCAGCAACAGTACTCGTTGCCAGAAGCCCGTCGTCAGCAGACTCCGCGCCATCCACAGGCAGAGGAAGTACACCAGCAGCCGCAGCACGCTGAATTCCGCCCCCCGCCTATACGGCGCCCAGGAGATGGAGAGCGCCGACAGTGCCAGCAGCGCCAGGGCCGCCCAATCCATGGCTTGCAGCCGCAACTTCACTGGCCAGCCTCGCACCACTAACCCGGCCAACGCCAGCACGGTGATGAGCAGCGTCGCCACCACCGCCTGCCCCAACTGCTCATCCAGGCCCTTCCCCCAGGCGATCGGCGCCACGACCGCCAGCGCCACCAGCAACCCCCGTACCACGTCGAGCCAGGCCCTTCGTCTCACCCGATTCCGTGACTTCCGCACTTCCATGGTCTCTCGATTCTGCGCCTTTGCCGCGCAATCCTGCCCGCCGTGCAGGGCTCTGCCGATAGCCCACAGGCCTCCTTTCTGCATAACGCTGTGCCTTCTCGTCCGCCTCCCAGGGAGGACCCTGGGCGGCGGCGGCGAACCTTCGGGCACCGACTCCCACTGCGAGGTGTCACCATGGAGCTCAGCCTTTATACGCTGCTCACTAACAAATTCACTCTGGTGGAAAGTCTTAAGCTGGCTCAGGCCGCCGGTTTCGACGCCGTGGACCTCCGCCAGGGCCGCGACGACAAGGACCCCGTCCATCTCTCCCGCGCCATCACCGACCCGGAGGTCGCCGAGGTGCGCCGCGAGGTGGAGGCTATCGGCCTCCAGGTCTCCGGCCTCACCACCTACTATCGTTTGGGTATGACGCATCCTCCCGACGCGGCGGCAGAGCTTCGGGGCCTGCGCCGTGCCTTTACCATCGCCCACAACCTGGGCGCGCGCTACCTCCGCTGCTCCGGGCCGCCGATTGGTGAAAACGTCACCTACGAGTCCGCCCGTGCGGCCTTTCGCCGCCAGGTGGAGGAGGTCGCTCCGGTGGCGGAGGAGCACCGTATCGTGCTGACCCTGGAGCAGCATCCCGGCTACTTCTTCGCCTCCGCCGGGCAGATTATAGACATGCTCCGCGGCCTGGAGCATCCCTATCTGGGCATCGTTTATGACCCTGGCAACACTCTGTGGGAGGGCTTCGAGCGCCCCGCAGTGCAGATTGACATGCTCGGTAACCTCATTCGCGCCGTGCACGTGAAGAACGCCATGCCCCGGCCCTCCGAAGGCCCCGCCGAGACCCTCCCCGCGGACCCCACTCGCCTCGACCAGGGCCTGCTCGACTGGCCCGCCCTCGTCGCTCAGCTCGAGAACCAAGCCGATGCTGCCTATCTCACTTTGGAGGACTTTTTCGACGGCTTCGGCTCCGTGGAGAGGAAACTCGCCTGGGACGTCGCCTATCTTCGCAGCCTGTTGAAATGAAGAGGCCTATCAGTGGAAACGCTACCTGAAGAATTGCAGCCCGTGCTCGCGCTCGCCGAACAGGCCGGCCGCGTCGTGTATGACTGGTTCGGCAAGACCCACGCCACCCGCAAGCCCGACGGGACTCTGGCCACCGAGGCCGACCTGGCCGCCGAGGAAGTCATCCTTGAGGGCCTGGCCCGCCTCTGCCCTACCGACGCCGTCTGTTCCGAGGAGAGCTACAGCATCACCCGGGTGGGCCCGGGCCGCCTGTGGAGCGTGGACCCGCTGGATGGCACTCACAACTACGCGGCAGGACTCCCCGTGTGGAGCGTGTCCATAGGGCTGATTGAGGGCGGCCGTCCGGTCCTGGGCGTGGTCCACTCCCCTCCACTGGACCTGACCTACGCGGCAGCGGCCGGCACCGGCGTGTGGCGCAACGGCGAGCGCCTCCAACCGCCTCCGGCGGACGCGCTGCAACGCAACGACCTGGTAGGCGACACCGTTGACCCGGAGGGACTCTGCCTCACCGTCCCACACAAACGGCGCAACCTGGGCAGCGCCGCTCTGCATGGCTGCTGGGTGATGTCCGGGGTATTCCGTGCCGCGCTGTTCTCCAAGTGGGCGCTCTGGGACCTGGCCGCCGTGCTGTGCATGGCCGCTGAACTCGAGGTGGAGGCCCGCTGGATGTCGGGCGAGGTCCTGTGCGATCTCTCCGCCCTGGACAGCGCCCAGCGCCAGGAGTATCTCCTCCTGGCGCCACGTGGTCTGTGCGAATCTCTCATCCCTGCCTCTGCCAGACCAAGCGCCTAGGGACCGTTCCCAAACCCTGATAGGACGGCCAAGACGCCGATGCCACCGGTTTGACACCGCTCCTGGTCCGCGGCACACCTCTTGTCAGCCATGGCGACGGGCCCTAGCGGAGGGGATCCAAGTAGAACCGGATGGGCGTCGCGCTCCCCTTGCGGTAGTAGAAGGTGTGCGCCACCGTCTCGAGGTCCATCGGCTTGGCGTGCCCATCGATAAAATTGAAATTGCACTTGCCGAAGTGCCACCCCCCGAAAGCGTTGCACCAAGGGAACCTCGACTTGTTGGTCGCGGGCCAGTAGGGCGGGTCGGCGGTGAGGCCGGTATCTGGTGTGGGGGAAGCGTTGTAGGTGTCCACCTGCATTATGACGCCGGTATTGCCGCCGCCCCAGCCGTCTCCGAACATGATGACGTTGACGGGGTCAGTAATCTGAGTGATGATGGAGTAAGACCACCCCCAATAAGTCTCGCCGCCTCCCCACCCGTTCTTGACGTAGTTGCCGGACTGGCCTCCGTACGTGCGCGCGTAGCCGGGCTCCGGAGGCGGGGCGGAGGGACAGCGCCACACCTGTCCACTGCTACCTGCCGATGTTTTGGCTTGCCCCTGCACATAAGGAGCGATAATCGTCGTCCGGTCAAACCATATGTTCCCAGGGGCTGGCAGGGAGAGAGCCGGGAGCATGCCATCGTAGTCGCTGGCGTACATACGCAGCGCCATCGCGATCTGCTTGAGGTTGGACAAGCATGTGACCTGCTCGGCCTTCAAGCGCGCCCGCGCGAAGACGGGAAACAGGATCGCCGCCAAAATGGCGATGATCGCTATCACTACCAACAACTCGATCAGCGTAAATGCCTTTCGGTTCATGCTTCGACCTCCGGTGCTTGAGCGCCCCGCTCACGGATCCTTCTGACCGCCCGTGCCGCTGGCATCAAAGTAGTACGCCAGATTGTGGTGCAGGAGCGAAGGGGTCAGGGGTCCGACATGGCCGTCGAGGAAGAGGCACTCTCCCCCGCCGGTGTGGCGGGCTTCGAAGACCTCGTTGGGGGTTGCGGAATACGCCCCGGTCCAACTGCCCCAGGACGGGGGCTCGTAGTTGGTAACTGTGGCGTTGGGCATGAGCGGCCCCCCCCAACTGGTGTTGCCCGGGTAGAGTGCGGAGTCGTGGACCGAATAGTAGACCACGCTTCCTCCTGCGCCGCTACGGGCCTCAACGTGGTAGCGGTCCCTAGAAAAGCCATCCAGGAAGATGACTAAATGGCTGGGATACCTGAAGTAGTCGAGAGGGTGATTGGCCCAAGAGCCGGCGGCGGTACTGCTGTACACCGCGTTCGACAGATAGCCATAGATAATCGCAGTGGTGCCGGTCAGCCTCTGTCTAAAGAAGCGTTTGTTGTTCTCGCAGTCTGGGCAGAACAGCACCGCCTCGTTCTGTAGGTACGGCCACAGCCAGCCGACTTGCCCCCCCCATGCCGCCTGAGCCCCGCCGGGCGGAGCGGCGGGAAGGGTGGTGGGAGGCGGGCTCCAGGGAACCGCAATCGAGGCGGTCCTGTCGCAGGCCACCCGCGGAGGCGTGGTCATGTCCCAGTCGTGGCAGTACATCAACGTCGCGGTCCCTATCTGCTTCAGATTGTTGATGCACGCCGCCTGCATGGCCTTCGACTGCGCACGCGAGAATACGGGGAAGAGAATCGCTGCTAAGATGGCGACGATCGCAATCACCACTAGCAACTCAATGAGGGTGAAACCGGTCCTACGCATACTCCAGACCTCCTTGCCGTAGCATGGTTGCCGGAAATGCGAATGTCTCGGCTATCTATGGAGGAACCGAACGCCCCACCTTGGGGAGTTCGGGAGCATGCTCGAATTATACCCCCCCCCTGCGTCAAGTCAAGGCCGTTTTACAGCCTTTTCCAATTTTTCCCTGCGTTACTCGCTCTCTTCGCTGGGGGTCACCGCGGGTCCAGCCTCTCTCGCTTCCCGGCGCTTATCCGGAATGCGCTTCTGAGGCTGCAATCCGCTTTCCTCTGACCTGGCGCCGTGACATAACTCCCCGCCCAACTCCTTCCAGTACTCACGCACTTCCTCCAACCACCTGGGTGTGCCTTCTGCGCCCCGGCCCATGTCCCTCTTCCTCTCGGCTCAACAAGACGATCCTCTGCCTAGAGGACGCCGCCAGCCGACGCGAAGTTCAAAATCCAGGGCACACTGACGCCTCTGCGCTCCTCACTGCCTAGGAGTCACCGCTCACCACCTTCCTTCCCACCACCACCAGGGAGGACCCCCAGGGCAATCCTGTTCGGGGGATCAGCCGCCGCTCCAGGTCCAGCAGCCCGATGAGCACTCGATTGAGTGGCGGCGGCAAGACGATGAGCCCGCTCTGGCCCGGGCGCGTGGGCTTGTGCCGGATACGCTCGGCCAGGCGCACCGCCAGAATCGCGGGGAGCACAGCGCTGACTGCGTAGGTGAGCAGCTCAACCCGGAATCCAGCCTCCTGCAGCTTGGCCTTGACCTCCCGTCGCCGGTACCGGCGCCAATGACCCAGAATCTCATCATGCGAGCTCCAGAGCCAGGGATAGGCCGGGAGAGTGGCGATCAGGACGCCACCGGGCTTCAGCACCCGCCACATCTCCGCCAGCGCCTCCTGATCATCTTCCACGTGCTCCAACACATCACAGCCCAGCACTACCTCCATGCTCTCGTTACTGAATCCCAGTGCGTCCGCGCTCGCGGCCACCAGACCCTTCAACTTGCGCTGCCGGCATAACTCCAGGGCATGAGGAGAGAGATCGCAGCCCGCCACCTGCCCCAGCCCCTGAACGGCCAGGAGGGTCCCGCCGCTGCCGCAACCGACGTCCAGAATTCGTGGCTCCGGGGCCGGCGAGTAGCGGCGAATGAGGTCCGCGACCAAGCGCCGGCGTCCCACGAACCACCAATAGGACTCCTCGAGGTCATACATTTCTTGCAGTTCAGCCGCGCGCATGCTTGGACTCTCTCGTTGCTCTCTACGCTATTCAGGCATCCTCCGGGTCCGTGGCCCCCTGGAGTCGCCCCGCCAGCCGGGTGTATCGCTCAGCATGATGCGTGGTCCGCAAGGCCTTGTAGAAACCCTTACGGTCGCCAACCAGGCACAACATCTGCTGCGCCCGCGTCACTCCGGTGTACAGGAGGTTGCGGTACAGCATCACATAGTGGCTGGAGTGGATCACGAATACCACCGCCGGGAACTCGCTGCCTTGCGCCTTGTGCACGGTCAGCGCATAGGCCAGCTCGAGCTCGTCCAGCTCCCCCCGGCCATAGGCGACCTGCCCCTGAGCATAGGTCACAGTCAGCTCCCCCTCCTCCGCATCCACACTGGCAACCTGTCCAATATCCCCATTGAAGACGTTCTTGTCGTAGTTGTTCACGGTCTGCAAGACGCGATCGCCCAGGCGAAAGCACGTCTCTCCGCGCAGCAGCTCCGGCTTGCCACCCGGCGGGTTGACCGCGGCCTGCAGGCGCCGGTTGAGCTCCTGCACCCCGATAGGCCCCCGATGTAGGGAGGTGATCACCTGGATCCCCTCCGGCTCGTATCCCAGCCGTACCAGCCCGTCGCTCACCAGTTGAATGACCTTGTCCGCGGCCTCGGCGGGTTCCTCATGTTCGATGAACACGCAATCCTCGCGGTTCCAGCCCCGGGGACCGGGAATCTCCGGCGGCTCGCCGCGGTTGATGCGGTGCGCGCTCTGGACGATCAGGCTACCGGCCGCCTGCCGGTGGATCTGTTGCAGGCGAAAGATCGAGGCCACGCCGGAGTCAATCACATCCTGCAGCAGCCGCCCCGGTCCCACGCTGGGAAGCTGATCCGCATCGCCCACCAGCAGCAGCGCGGCATGGGCGGGCAAGGCCCGGAGTACGTTTACAGCCAAGGGCGCATCCAGCATACTCGATTCATCAATTATAAGCCAATCCAGGGCTAAGGGGTTGCCCTCACCATGCCGAAACTGATTCCGGTAGGGATCCCAGGAGAGCAGCCGGTGCAGTGTAGAGGCGGGATGACCGGCCAGTTGCTCCAGGCGCTGGGCGGCCCGTCCGGTGGGTGCGGCCAGCCCCAGGCGCAGGCCCATCTGCCGTGCGAGGTCGGCCAGGAAGCGCACCAGGGTGGTCTTACCCGTGCCCGGCCCGCCGGTGATCACCGCCAGGCCATGCTCCATCGCCCCCTGCGCCGCGGCCCGCTGCTCCTCCGTCAACTCCAGGGAGGAGAACTTCTCCCGCTCCGTTAGCCACTGTGAGAGACTCTCATGGGCGGAGAGCTTGGGGGTAATCTGCGCCTGGGCGTACAGGCGCTCCGCCAGTTCTTGTTCCAGGAGCAGAAGTGGCGTTTCATAGACGGCCATCTCGCTGGCCCCCTGCTCGGTCCGAACGCGTCCGGAGTCTCGTAAGAGGTCCAGGGCATGCCGCAACCGCTCCTCGCCCATCCCCGTCAGCCTCTGTGTCTCCTCCAGAAGCTTTTCCAGGGGGAGGAAGAAGTGCCCTTCGCCGAGCGCCTGGTGCAGACAGTGGAGCAGCCCGGCCTGCAAGCGTTGAGGGTCCTCCGGAGGGATACCGGCGCGGCGCGCCAGACGATCGGCGGTGAGGAAGCCGATGCCAGAGATGTCCAGAGCCAGTCGGTACGGTTCCTGGGAGACCACCTCCACCGTGCGCGTGCCGTAACGACCGATGACCTTCTGGCTCAGGCTCGCCCCCAGGCCGTGCTGGAAGAGGAACAGCATGGCGTTACGCGTGGCCTCGTGATCCTTCCAGCTCTGGATCAGGGCGGGCAGCGTCTTGCGGCCAATACCGCGGACCTGCTGCAAGCGTTCCGGACGGCGGTCGAGAACGTCCAACGTCTGCTCGCCGAACTGCGCGACGATGCGCGCGGCCATGCGTTTGCCGATGCCCTTGAGGAAGCCACTGGCGAGATAGCGCTGGATGGCCTCGGGGGTAGTCGGGCGCAGCAGCTCATAAAACTCGAAATGGAACTGCCGGCCATAGCGGGGATGCATCTCCCAATACCCGGTCAGCCGCAGCTCCTCGCCCGTCGCCGGAGCCGCGATCGCGCCGGCGGCGGTCACCAGATCCGCCTCGCCCTCAACAGCCAGGCGCAGGACGCCCCAGCCGCTCTCGGGGTTGTGGTAAACCACCCGCTCCAGGCGACCAGCGAGGAGCTCAGGCTCGGACTGTTGGGCACGGCCAGCCACACGGCATCTCTCCCTGACACAAGGACGCCACATTCTACACGGCGCGGCGCACAAGTGGAAGGGGCGGGGGCAGGGGGATGAATTGTCAAGGAGCACGGGAGGGGACAAGGGCCAGCGTAGTGGCTACCTTCTCGCGTTCCCCAATTCCAGCCTGGGGCGCATGTGCGTGCGGCGTGAGAGCGGACGGAAGCCTCAGGGACGTAACGCCAGTGCGTTCGGATCCCCAGATTAGCCCCGATTCCTTCAGCAGGCCGGCTAAGGGTAGGCTCGCGCAGGTGAATGTCTCCGAAAGCTGAAACAAGACGCTCCCTGCCGGGGGTTGGTTGTGCCCCCTCGACCTGACGCGAGATGAAGTTCCTCCATTATTATAAGCCCGCGAAAAGGTGGGAAGTTAACATGTTTTCCACCGGAAAAGGGAGTTTTCCACCGAAAGGCGCGAAAATTGTTGTCCTGGGGAGCTGGCGGGGGCCTCACCCCCTCGGCGGCTGCGGCAGCCGCCGGTCCCCCTCCCCTGGCAGGGGAGGGGGATAGGATTGTATCTAGCAAGGGACAGGCGAGACGCCTGTCCCACCGGAGAGGGCATGGGCCGTAGCCACCGCGGGGAGGCCTCACCCCCTCGGTGGCCATGAGGCAGCGGCCCGTCCCCCTCCCCTGGCAGGGGAGGG
>LSQX01009132.1_pt1 | contig 10093 bp, 10 predicted proteins | sample 654561 | NCBI WGS metagenome assembly LSQX01 (sample SAMN04489861, study PRJNA283612) | anaerobic digester metagenome | isolation source: 4 biogas reactors fed with cattle manure at either 37C or 55C with and... | place: Denmark: Kongens Lyngby | collected 2014
GATAGTGAGAGTAGCAGAAGAATTATGCGGCACCAGTTTTTCCAAATCAACGGTATCAGTGTTGTGCAAGCAATTGGATAAATTCGGCAATGAGTTTGCGTCTTATTGCGGCATTGAAGGAGGTATATCCAGAAGCAGCCTGGCAGAGGTGCCAATACCATTTTCAGAAAAACATATTGAAGGAAACCCCGAAAAAGTTTCAGGCAGGATTGCAGACGGAACTGCGTGAGATGTTCACGGCGAAAACGATAGAAGAGGCGAGGAAATTGCGTGATGAGATCTACAGTGATTACAGGGATGTTGCACCGGAGGCTATGGAAATACTGGACGAGGGATTTGAGGACACTATGACAGTTATGATGCTGCCTGAGCAAATGCGTCCACCACTTCGTACGACCAACTATTTGGAGCGTGAGAATGGCGAATTGGAACGCCGCTATGCTGTCATTCGGATCTTTCCCAACGTAGAATCCATAAATCGCCTGATGGGAGCTGTTCTGATAGAGAGGCATGACATATTGAGTATGAGAAGGCCATTATTCTCGGAAACAAGGTGTATAGAGGCGCTCAAAAAAGCCAGACCAAAACCCGTTCACGACCCAAACCCGGTCACGACCCAGCATGCTTGTATTTCTTGTTTACAGCCAAATGCTGGGGTATAATATAATATGATAAGTATACACCTGGTACATACCAGGTGTATACCAGGCATACACGGTATATATGCCATTATTCGCTGAGCATATTTCCGGTACATGCCTGGCAAACCCCGGGTATACGTCCGGTACATGCCTGGCAATCCCCGGGTTTACGTCCGGCACATACCTGGTACATGACTCGTAAACCCCAGGTAACCCCCGGATAACCCCCAGACACATACCTGGCAAACCCCAGGCAACCCCCGGGCAAACCCCAGACACATACATGGCAACCCCGGGCAAACCCCGGGTAAACCCATGGCCCATGCCAGGTATACGCCGGGATATCAGTGCCTGGCAGACAAAGCAGAGAACCCGGTGCAACAGGCACATATTTGCCGGATTCCAGACTTGCATGGAGCAAAGGAGAGCCTTCTATGAAAATAATAAAACCCCATTTCGAAATACTGACAAGGGTCGACGGGATGGAAGTCCTGAAAATGCTGGAGCTTGCCGGGCGAACATGTTACAAGTCCGAAGACAGGATCACGGACATTTCGGCCGTCGACTTTGTCAGGATGATCCTGTCCCGCGGGCACGAGTCCGTCATTGAGCATTTTTCGATTACCGCAAAAATCGTATGCGACAGGGGAGTATCCCATGAAATAGTCCGGCACCGGATAGCTTCATATGCCCAGGAGTCTACCCGGTATTGCAATTATTCCAAAAGCAAATTCGGCAGCCAACTGACATTCATCCAGCCTTCATGGTGTTCGGTAGACTGGACGGAATACAGCCCTGAAGAACTGGATGACATCCTTCGGGATGAGCCGGTCGTTCCGGACCACATATGGCTGAAGGCGATGAAAGCAGCTGAAACATATTATTTCCAATTGCTTGAGGCGGGTCGTTCGCCGGAAGAAGCGCGTGCGGTCCTGCCAAACAGCCTGAAGACTGAGATCGTGATGACAACGAACCTCAGGGAATGGCGGCATTTCTTCAGGATGAGGACCTCAGCCGCATCGCATCCGCAGATGAGAGAGATCGCGGTCCCGCTCCTTAAAGCATTCAAAGACATGATACCGGTCGTATTCGATGATATAGACCCCGGAGAATAGGAGTGTGCGAAATATGGACACAGGAATGATAATAATCGGCGAAAGGCTGAACAGCACGAACAAGGCTGCAAGGACGGCCATCGAATCCCGTAACGCTTCCTTCGTGCATGATATGGCCAGGAAACAGGCGGACGCGGGTGCAATGTACATCGATCTGAACGCCGGCATGTTTGTCGAAGATGAGCCGGAAAGGCTGGAATGGCTGACCAGGACGGCGCAGGAAGCCGTTGATGTCCCGCTGTCACTCGACTCACCGAATGCCGGGGCATTGGAAAGGGCTCTGAAGGTCGTCAGGACAAAACCCATCATCAATTCCATAACGCTCGAGAGGGAGAGGTACGATTCAGTCCTGCCGCTCGTGCTTGAATACGGCACAGGAGTGATCGCGCTGTGCATGGACGACAACGGGATGCCTGAGACGACGGAAGAAAGGGTCGCTATAGCGGACAGGCTCATTTCGGGACTTACAGCAAAAGGCGTAGACATATCCGATATCTTCATCGATCCCATGGTCAGGCCCATAGGCACCGGGTCGCATTACGGAACGGTCGTCCTCGAGACGATCCGCCGCGTCAGGTCCGAGTTCCCGGAAGTCCACATCACCTGCGGCCTGAGTAACATATCCTTTGGCTTGCCTGCAAGGAAAGTCATCAACCAGGCTTTCATGATCGCCGCCATGACATGCGGGCTGGATTGCGCCATACTGGATCCGCTGGACAGGAAGCTGATGGCTTTCATATACGCAACGGAAGCATTGCTGGGCAAGGATGACTTCTGTGTAAACTATCTCACGAAATACAGGGAAGGCCTCATAGACCTGCAATGATGAAGGCCTTTTGGCATGCCGGGAGGATCTGATGAAAGTCGTCGGGATCGTAGCCGAATACAACCCATTGCATTACGGACACCTCTATCATCTCCGTTCCGCCCGCATGGTGACCGGGGCTGATTGCGTCGTGATCGTGATGAGCGGCAATTACACCCAGCGCGGTGAACCCGCCGTGGTCAACAAGTGGGCCCGTGCCGAAATGGCATTGCTTGCCGGGGCCGACCTGGTCATCGAACTTCCAGTTGCCTACGCCATGGGCAGTGCAGAGTACTTCGCGTTCGGTGCCGTCAGGCTGCTCGACAGCCTGGGAGCCGTCGATTTCATATGTTTCGGCAGCGAGTCGGGCAACATCGAAGGCCTTAAGGCCATTGCCTCGATCCTTGCTGATGAACCGGAAGAGTATAAGATCCTCCTGAAGGAACAGCTTTCAGCCGGCCATTCCTTCCCTGCTGCAAGGCAGAGGGCGCTGTCGGCCTACCTGCGGGGAAAGTTCGGCAAAGACAGTCTCACGCGGATGATGAAAAGTTCAAATGACATCCTGGGCGTCGAATATCTCAAGGCCCTGCTGCGTCTCGAAAGCAGTATACAGCCCCTCACGATAAACAGGGTCGGCAGCAGCTACAACTCGACTGAACTGAGCGCTAAATTCAGCAGCGCCACATCCATCAGGAAGATCCTCAGCGTCAACCAGTGGAAGTGTGCGAAAAAGCTCATAGAATCCTCCATGCCCACCGAGTCGCTTTCCGTGCTTGAGCGCGAGATCGAACTCGGAAGGGGACCCGTCTTCCCTGCTTTATTCGGCTCCGCGATAATATCCCTGATCAGGAGGATGTCCGCCGACGAACTGAGGAGCCTCCCTTATATGGAAGCAGGCCTGGAAAACAGGCTTAAGCTGGCTGCAGACAAATCCGGCACATATGAGGAGTTGGTCAATAACATCACCACAAGACGCTATACTGCCACAAGGGTGCAGAGGATCCTTTTCAGCCTGCTGATCGGGCTTGACAGCAGGAAATTCGAATTTTTCAACAGCGTCGGCGGACCAGCGTATATCAGGATCCTCGGGTTCAACCGTACAGGCAGGCGGCTCCTGTCCTCGATCAGGGGTAAAACTGATCTGCCCATTATCACGAAAACTGCTGATTTCAAAGCATCAGACATCCCGGGTGTTTCGGAAATGCTGGCTCTTGAGTCGAATGCCACGAACCAGTTTGTATTGGGCTACGAAAACCCGTATTTCAGGACATCGGGCAGTGATTTTACACATAACGTCATTTATATCGATACTTCAACAAAAGACAAATAAAAATCTGCGAATGTTTTCATATATTATTTCATAAACATGAAGGAATTTTTTAGGGTTTATAGAATAGGTTATATATAAACATGATGGAGGTGTACCATGAAGTACTTGTCTAAAGCTATCGATTTCACTATCAAAAACTGAATGCTCATCATCCCCGTGTTTGCTCTGATGGCTATAGTCAACCTCATACAGAGTGGAGCAGTGACCGGACTTATTTCGTTGATCACGCTCGCAAACATCGATAACTTTACCAGTGTAGAAGGTTTGCTCAGCATGATCCCTGTTGCTTTCGGAGCAATAGTTGGCGGCAGTATCCTGGCACTTGTCGCACGGTTCATCTATGAACCCACGACATACGGCCTTGCAAGCAAAGGCCTTGAAACGGGAAGTGCTAGTCTGAACGAAATAGGATCAGCGCTGCAGGGGAATTTTGTCAAGTTTGTGATATACATTATAGGAACGCTCGTACTGAACCTGGTTGTAGGTCTCGCTACATTCCTGGTCATGCTTCTCATGGTCCTGCTGGTCGGCTTGCTGAAAGGCCTTGGTATTGTCCTGATGGTTATCGCGATGATCGGACTTGCAATTTTCTATGTAGTATTCTATACGCTTATCAGCCTCTGGTTCCCGGCAATGGTCGTTGACGGCCTCAGCGTATTCGATGCTTTGAAAAAATCTATCGATATCGTCAAATACTGTTTCTGGACGGTATTTGGCATCACACTGCTGGTTAGCATAGCCTGCAGCATCGTTTCATACATACTGAGCTTCCTTGGCGGTATACCGGTGCTTGGCACCATCATACTCAGTGCGATCCCGGCCATCCAGTACTTTGTCATGGCAGTCTTCTCGCTGCTGGTCTATCGTGAAAAAACCGGAAGAGTTACTGCATGACTCATTCCCGGGCACCAGCAACAACAAGCAAAATCGTAGCAGGGATACTGGAAACAGTATCCCTGTTTAGTTTGTCCCGGGGCTGGCCGAAACTGTACACCCCCGCATCGGCGATTGCATCCGCTGTATCACAAACACCTGCGCAACGGTTGAATAACAGTATACAGTGTGGTAAAATACTCAAAAACTAAAAGAACGGCTGAACAAAGCTGAATAACGCTGATTAAAAAAGGAAGGTAGCTATGGCGGACAACGTATTCGACATCCTGAAAGAAAGGGGCTTCATCGCCCAGCTCACGCACGAGGAAGAAATAAAGGATCTTCTTTCAAACAACAAGGTCACGTTCTACATAGGATTCGACCCGACAGCGGACAGCCTGCACGTAGGCCATTTCGTGCAGTTGATGGTAATGGCCCACATGCAGCGGGCGGGACACAGGCCGATCGCCCTCATAGGCGGCGGCACGGCCATGATCGGCGATCCGTCCGGCAGGACCGACATGCGCAAAATGATGACGCAGGAAACGATAAATCACAACGCAGAAAAGTTCAGGCACCAGTTGTCGAAATTCATCGATTTCTCCGACGGCAAGGCCATAATGGTCAACAATGCCGACTGGCTGCTGGACCTGAACTACATCGGGTTCCTGAGAGAAATAGGCGTCCACTTCTCGGTCAACAGGATGCTGACGGCCGAATGCTTCAAATCAAGGCTGGAACGTGGCCTTACTTTCATCGAATTCAATTACATGCTCATGCAGAGCTACGATTTCCTTGTCCTGAACAGGAAACACGGCTGCCTGATGCAGCTCGGCGGAGACGACCAGTGGTCGAACATCATCGCCGGCATCGACCTGATAAGGAGAGTCGAAGGAAAACAGGCCTACGGCATGACATTTGCGCTCCTGACAACCAGCGAGGGCAAGAAAATGGGAAAAACGGAAAAAGGCGCTCTCTGGCTGGATCCTGAAAAAACTTCCCCGTACGATTTCTACCAGTACTGGCGGAACGTCGACGACGCCGACGTCATAAAATGCCTGAAGCTTCTTACATTCCTGCCTATGGACGAAATAAACAGGCTGGCACAGCTCAGGGACGAACAGATCAACGAAGCCAAAAAAGTCCTGGCATACGAAGTCACGAAACTCGTGCACGGCGAAGATGAGGCCATGAAGGCAAGACAGCTTGCCGAAGCACTGTTTGGCGGCGGCGGCAGTACAGACGACCTTCCGTCGACACCGGTCCCGCTTTCGGAGCTCGAAAACGGCATAAACATACTGGACCTGCTCCTTAGGACCGGCCTCGTGCCGTCGAAGAGCGAAGCCCGTAGGCTGGTGCAGCAGGGCGGCATTTACATCGAAGGCGAACCGGTAGCTTCGATCGAACACGTGGTTCGCAGTGATGCGTTCACGAACGGTGAACTGCTTATAAAGAAAGGCAAGAAGACTTATCATAAAGTGGTAATTTCGTAAAGAAACCTGGTTGATTGGAGGTCCTCGATTGGAAATACTGAACACGATATCGGAAAATCTTCAGAAAGGGAAATCGAATGCCGTGAAAGAACTCGTCCGGGAGGCACTGGACAAGGGCATCTCCGCCGAGGATATCCTTGAAGGCGGCCTCATCGGCGGAATGGACGTGATTGGGACAAAATTCATGAAAAATGAGATATATGTGCCGGAAGTCATGCTCGCCGCAAGAGCGATGACCGCGGGCATGGAAGTACTGAGGCCGGTCCTGGCCGGCGCAGGAGTCCAGCCCAGGGGCAGGGTCGTGATAGGCACCGTAAAAGGCGACCTGCACGACATAGGCAAAAACCTCGTCAAGATGATGATGGAGGGCAAAGGCATCCAGGTCATCGACCTCGGCACCGATGTACCTGCGGAACGGTTCATTTCCGCCGCCATGGAACACGAGGCCCGTATAATCGCTTGCTCGGCATTGCTCACCACGACGATGCCCGAGATGAAAAAAGTGGTCGAACTGCTGAAGGAAAAAGGCCTCAGGGACAAGTTCACCGTAATGATAGGCGGTGCTCCCGTCACGGACGCTTACAGGGAGTCCATCGGCGCCGACATATACACGCCCGACGCCGGTTCCGCAGCGGAAGCAGCGGCTAAAGTGTTTGCTGACTGACCGATGTGCCTGCAGCCTGAGTTTTTGCGTACATTTATCACAGAAAAACGAATAGTGACATTCCTCTGCAATGAAGTGCTCCTTTTTGCCGAGGGATGTCACTAATTTTTCGGGGAAGCTCTTCATATGAAAAGTATGGGGACACTCCTCTTCCGATAAGGAATACCTCTTGCAGAGGAGTGTCCCCTTTGTCTCGATGAGTGTCCCCTTTACCTGAAGACTGTCACCCTTGTCTTTATGTCGTCTTTATGCCCCCTTTGCCCAGGATGTCCTCTCTGCTTATATCTCCATTATGATAGGCAATATCATGGGTTTGCGCTTTGTTTTTTCATACAGGTATTCCCTGAGATCGTTCTTTATGACATTCTTCTTGGCAGCCCAGTCGTTGGCCCTCTTCCCTTCCAGCTTCGACAGGGTCTGCTTTATGATCTCACGCGCATTCTCCATCAGGTCTTCCGATTCCCTGACATAAACGAATCCCCTGGAAATGATATCGGGGCCCGCAATGATCTGTCCGGATTCCTTTTCGGTCGTGATGACCACGACGATCAGCCCGTCCTGCGAAAGCAGTTTCCTGTCCCTGAGCACGATGCTGCCGACATCGCCTACGCCAAGGCCGTCAACGAGCACCCTGCCCGACGTGACGCTGCCGTTGATTTTCGCCGAATCCGGCGTCAGTTCAAGTACCTGGCCTATTTCCATAACAAAGATGTTCTCGGGCGGCATCCCCATTTTGGCGGCCAGGTTCGCGTGCTGTTTCAGGTGCCTGTATTCACCGTGCACCGGCACGAAGAATTTGGGCCTTACCAGGCTGTGCATCAGCTTAAGTTCTTCCTGGCAGGCATGCCCCGACACATGCACGTCCGCCAGCGATTCGTATATGACGTCCGCGCCTTTTTTGAACAGTTCGTTTATGACCTTGAATATGGACTTCTCATTGCCGGGTATCGGCGATGCGGAAATGATGACAAGGTCGCCCGGCTCGATCTCCACTTTTTTGTGCTCGTTGACCGCTATCCTCGACAATGCGGCCATTGGCTCTCCCTGGCTGCCTGTCGTCAGAATGACCATCTTTTCGGGCGGATACTTATCGATCATGTCCACGTCCACCATCATACCGTCCGGCACGTGGAGATATCCCAGTTCCATCGCCACATTGACGACGTTCATCATGCTCCTGCCGACTACTGTGACCTTCCGGTCAAACTTGTAAGCGGCGTCTATCGCCTGCTGGAGCCTGTGGACGTTGGATGCGAAGCTCGCCACGATGATCCTGCTCTTTGCATCCATGAAAATATCTTCGAACGTTTCGCCGACCGTCCTTTCGGACATGGTGTAGCCGGGCCGCTCCGCGTTCGTGCTGTCGCACATCAGCAGCAGCACGCCCTTCCTGCCGAGATCGGCAAGCCGCGCCAGGTCCGTCGTCTTCCCTTCTATCGGCGTGTAGTCTATCTTGAAGTCGGACGTGTGGACGATGACGCCCACGGGAGTATGCAGCGCCAGGGCCACCGAATCGGCAATACTGTGGGTGGTCCTGATGAATTCCACCTTGAAAGACCCAAGCCGTACCGTATCGCCGGGCTCCACTCCCACAAGCCTGGCCGATGACAGTATCCTGTGCTCCTCCAGCTTATACTTCAACAGCCCCAGCGTAAGCCTGGTGCCATACACTGGTACGTTGATTTCTTTCAGGAAATACGGCACGGCTCCTATATGGTCCTCGTGGCCGTGTGTCAGCACTATGCCGAGGACTTTTTCCCTGTTCTTCGTAAGGTAAGATATATCCGGTATGACATGATCGATGCCAAGCATATCATCTTCGGGAAACGAAAGGCCGCAGTCGACCACGATTATTTCGTCCCCGTATTCGAAAACCGTCATATTCTTTCCTATTTCCTGCAATCCCCCCAGGGGGATCACTTTCAGCTTTTGTTTATTTTTTGTCACAAAATAACCTCCATAAAATCTCTTTTCTTATATAAATAATTCCACCGTTATGAATATTTTCAACAACTCATCCCGCGATATATACAAGTATTTTCAGCCTCCGCTGCAGCCCGGGCTTCCAGGAGCGCCGTTCCGCCGCCACCTAACCTATTATAGCACTGTATGCAATATTTGCAAAACACTAATTGAGATCCGGCATCAACACCTTCCTTTTTTCAGGGAAAAATAGGTCTTTATTCTTATTGACATGGGAAATTAGTACTAGTATAATGGACTTACCTGTTTACGGAAAGACTCTCTTTTGTTTTACCCGGATCAATATATTTTTTGTGGGTATGGGGCCCGGACGGGGCTCTATATTACTTTCAGGGAAAATTTCAAAATGGCGGCGCGACGACAGCAACAGTTTTGAAAAAACCTCTTGCATTGACCATGGACAATATGCTATAATAACGACTGTCTCAAGCATTGCGGGATTGTGTAATGGTAGCACTACTGACTCTGGATCAGTCTGTGAGGGTTCGAATCCTTCTCCCGCAGCCAGTTATTCACTCACGATCGAAGGATATGCGAGTTGCATGTCCTTCGATTTTTTGTATGACTGCAATTATTCATTATTCTCATCCCCCGGGTGTCATTCCCCGGACTTCGCAGCGCTTCGGAGAAGACTCCCGATCCGCCGGAAAACGCAGGACTGTCCCCCCGGTGAAGGACTGTCCCCCATTGTGAAGGACTGTCCCCAACGTTCAACGTTCGAAAGAATGGCCCCCTCCTTATGAAGAAATGTCCCCGACTTTCTAAGGACTGTCCCCCCGATGTGAAGGACCGTCCTCCGATGTAAAAGACTGTCCCCCCCGGCGAAGGACTGTCCCCCTTGACCAAATAGAAACGGGACGGCAGTGCCGTCCCGTTTACCAGGATATCGTAAAGTTTTTATATTGCCGGATCCACTATGCCGGCCCGTTTATCAGCCAAACAGTGCCAGCAGGACGCCTGCTGCGACAGCAGAGCCTATAACGCCGGCAACGTTCGGACCCATGGCATGCATCAGGAGGTAGTTGGTCGGATTCGCCTTCTGTCCTTCGATCTGCGAACCCCTCGCAGCTATAGGCACGGCAGAAACGCCTGCAGAACCGATCAGCGGGTTGATCTTTCCGCCTGAGTGCCAGCACATGAACTTGCCTATAAGCAGTCCGCCAACTGTGCTCAACATGAAGAACACCAG
>LSQX01264514.1_pt2 | contig 10093 bp, 8 predicted proteins | sample 654561 | NCBI WGS metagenome assembly LSQX01 (sample SAMN04489861, study PRJNA283612) | anaerobic digester metagenome | isolation source: 4 biogas reactors fed with cattle manure at either 37C or 55C with and... | place: Denmark: Kongens Lyngby | collected 2014
CTGAACCTCTCCATCGACTGCTCCCATGGCATGGCGAACCTCCTGGTCAAGGAGCTCTTCGGAGATGAGCACCACTATCTCTGGGACCACTTCGACGGTACCTTCCCCGCCCACGAGCCCAACCCGCTTGAGGTGGAGAACTGCGAGGATCTCAAGAGGGCGGTCATCGCCAACAAGAGCGACATCGGCGTCATCTTCGATGGCGATGCCGACCGGGTGATGTTCCTTGATGAGAACGGTCGGTTCCTCCAGCCCGACTATGTGACGGCGGTGATCGGCCACTACTATTTGAGCCGGGAGAAGGGGCGCGTCCTCATCGATATCCGTACCAGCCGCTCCACCAGTGAGTACCTGCTGCAGAACGGGGCTGAAGTCCATACGTGGAAGGTGGGCCATGCATTTGCAAAGAACAAGATGCGTGAACTGGGGGCAATCTTTGGCGGGGAGCTCGCCGGGCACTACTACTTCCGTGACTTCTTCAACTGCGACAGCGGCTTCTATGCCGCCATGATCGTCCTCTCCGTCACCGCCGAGCTGAAGCGGAAGGGCATCAGCATCGCATCCTTCATCGACTCGGTCGTCACCTGGGCAAACAGCGGGGAGATCAACTTCAAACTCGAGGAGAAGGATGCGGCGATGGCGGAGCTCCATCGACGCTATGTCACTGAGGCAAAGCCCACTACAGTCATGGATTTCGATGGCTACCGCATTGAGTTCCCCTCTTGGTGGTTCAATGTACGCAAATCCAACACCGAACCATATCTCCGCCTCGTCGTCGAGGCACAATCTCAGACGGAGCTCGAGGAGAAAGTCAACGAGCTCTCCGCTGTGATACAGAGTTTCAAATAGGAGTCAACCATGAAAGTATTGCTCTTCGGAGGGGCCGGCTATATCGGTACCCACGTAGCCTTGGAATTTCTTGAACGTGGTGATGTAGTGGGCATCTTCGACAACTTCTCCAGTGGGCTTCGCTCCAACGTCGATAGCCGTTCAATCTTGTACGAGGGAGATATCCGTACCAAGGCCCAGGTTGTAGCGGCTCTTGAGGATGGGTGGGACATAGTCATCCATCTGGCGGCCTTCAAGGCGGCCGGCGAGTCGATGGTATCGCCCATCAAGTATTCAGAGAACAATATCACCGGTTCCTTGAACCTCATCACCGCGTGCATCGAGACCGAGGTGAAGAACTTCATCCTTTCCTCATCCGCCGCCGTCTATGGTGAGCCGCAGTACCTGCCGGTGGACGAACAACATCCGACCAAGCCGACCAACTACTACGGCTACACCAAGCTGGCCATCGAGGAGAATCTCGCCTGGTACAGTGAGCTGAAGAAGCTCAACTACGTCTCGCTGCGCTACTTCAACGCAGCCGGTTATGATCCCGAGCTCAGAATGCTCGGCTTGGAGAACAACCCAGCAAACCTCATTCCAGTCGTTATGGAGGTCGCCGCAGGCATCAGGCCGAACCTCTTGGTCTTCGGAACCGACTACGACACCCACGACGGGACCGGGGTACGGGACTACGTCCACGTCACCGACCTCGCGAAAGGACACGTCCTCGCCGCTGAGCACCTTGCAGCGGAAAAAGGCAACCTGGTGGTCAACCTCGGCAGTGAAGAAGGTCTTTCGGTCGGCCAAATCATCGAGAGCGCCCGTGCCATCACCGGACGGGAGATCAACGTCGAGTACGTGGGGCGGAGGCCGGGAGATCCTGCCAAGCTCGTGGCCTCGAGCAAACTCGCCCACAAAGTCCTCGGCTGGAAGGCCCAGTACTCCTCCGTCGATTCAATCATCGAGACGACCTGGCGCGTCTACGAAGCCCAAGGAAGCAACCTCATCATGAAGTCATGACAGACATCAACTACTGATGAAAAGAGAGACAACCCATTTGGATTGTCTCTCTTTTCATCAGCTCGCCCAGAGGGATTTGAACCCCCGACAGGGTGGTTAACAGCCACCTGCTCTACCGACTGAGCTATAGGCGAATGCTCTTGCGAACGATAGGAACAGTACCCGATAGAGGCGCTTGTGTCAAGCAGTCCTGAACAAATTTCGCGCTCTGATGAAGACGGCCACCCGAAGGTGGCCGTCGATTCAGAGTACTCTCTTCCTACTTGACGGGGTAGTTCTTCTTCAAGAAATCGATGAAGACATCGCTGAGCAGCGAACCCTCGGTGAGGACTCGGCCGAACATCGTGTATCCATCGCCGCCAGCGGCCATGAAATCGTTCGTCGCGACCTTGTAGGTGGCGTTCTTATCGATTACCTTGCCGTTGAGCAGGACACGTAGGATCCTCTTTCCGGGTTCTGCATAGCGGTTGTAGACCACCTGCAGATCGGACTGTGCGAATCCTCCATTCTCACCGGGGAGCATTCGATACCCATGCTCAAGGGCAGCATAGACATCGGCACCGGTGATTTCAGCGACGGTGATGATGTTGGTGAACGGCAGGACGTTGATCACGTCTCCAATCGTTACGTTGCCAGCATTCATCGAGGCACGGATGCCACCGCCGTTGGTGATGGTGAAGTCAGCACCACTCTCCTCGGTCATTGCCCGAGTGATCAGGCGGGAGAGGTTGGTCGGCTTCGTGCGCACATTGCCACGCTCACCGTCGAGCTTCTCCGGCACATAGGCTATGATCTCGCCGAGCTTATCAACAAGCTGGGCGTTCATATAGCCGACGTACTCATCGACTTCAGCATCGTTGGGAACTTCAGTGATGCCCCACTCCTTGGCAAGCATGGAATCCTGGGGAGCCAACACATCCGCTGCCGGAATCAACATCGGGTACGTTGCCGTGACCTTGTTGTTCTTGACATGGATCTGGACAAGTCCAAGGTTCTTCAGATACTCGCCGGTGGAGACGATCAGGGTATCGCCAACCTTCATGCCCTCCTTGAGGGTGGTGTGGCTATGCCCATCGATAAAGAGATCGATTCCCTTGATGCGACTGACGATCTGGTCGCTGGTAAGCCCACTCTCACCGTCCGGATCGAGGCCGATGTGGCCCAGGACGATGATGTAGTCGACATACTGGCGAGCCATGTCGATGGCCTCCTGCCCAATCTCGAAGATCTCGTCGTTGGCGAAGTAGACGCCCTTGACGTTGTTCGGGTGGGTCTTGGTGGCGGTGTCCGGGGTGGTCAGGCCAACCACTGCGATCTTGAAGCCGTTGAAGTCATAGACTTGATACGGCTGGAAGAGCAGGTAGCCTTCACTATCCAGGACGTTCGCGCTGAGAACCTTGATATCGGTGTACTTCTCGGCAAGGTCGGCAGCCTCAAGCAACCGATCGGTGCCATAGTTGAAGTCGTGGTTGCCAGGAGCGACCGCGTCATATCCGATCATATCCAGCAACACACCGACGGTCTCACCCTCGAACATGTTTGCCAAGTTGGTACCGTGGGTTACGTCCCCGGCATCCAACAGCAGGATGTTGTCGGTGATGGCACGACCAGCCTTGACCATGGTGGCGAGCTTGGAATAGCCCATGCCGCCATCGGCGGGGACGATGCGTGCGTGCACGTCGTTGGTGTGGACCACGAAGAGGTCGAACTCATCAAATGCGGCATCGCTTTTAATGATCTCGGTAACTCCAAGCGGGTATTCAGCCGGTGTTCGTGCAACGACTACTGGAGCGGCGACCGGGGCCGGAATGACCACGGGNNGGAGCCGGAGCCGGAGCAGGCTCAACCACTGCGGGGGCCGGTGCGGGAGCTGCCGCAACGACCACGGGGGCGCCGATCAAGGCCGTAATGGCCGGATCCTCGGGGACCGTCACCTGGAGCGTATAGCCCATCGCGTTGGCATACGGCTCGTACTCGGCCGCGATCGCGCTCTTGTACGGCTCCGCTATGTCAGCGGCCGGAAGGTACATGGCCCACTCGCCCGCAAGCTTCCCGTCAACCACGGAGAGCTGCACGGCACCGACGCTCTTCAGCTTCTCGTCCGCCCGGACGATCAGGGTACCGTTGACCTCCTTGGCCATCACGCCGCCGTTGCCGTCGACGATCAGGTCGATGCCGTCAACGTTCGCCGCCACCAGCTCGCTGGTGATGGCACCGTCGCTGCCAAGGTCGGTGAGGACCACCAGGTAATCAACGTAGTCATTTGCAAGGTCCACCGCATACTGCGCGTTGTCAAAGATCAGGTCGCTGTCGAAACTCACTCCCTGGATCTGCTTGGGAGCCGTCAGGCCCGCCACGCCGACCTTGAAGCCGTTGAAGTCGTACACCGCGTACGGCTGCGTCACGAAGTAGCCTTCGCTGTCGAGCGCGTTCACGCTCAGCGCCGCGGCATGCTCGGTTCCGGTGATCCCGGTGGCCAGCTGGATCGCCTGGGGAGTGTAGGCGTCGTAGCCCAACAGGTCAATCACGGCCGCTGCCGTCATGGCCGCCTCGGCGGGCACTTCCCCGACGCTGCCGCTGTTGAGCAGCAACCAGTTGTCGGTGATCATCTTGCCAGCCTGCAACGCTGTGGAGAACTTCGCGAGGCCAAGACCACCGGCTTCCCCGTAGATGTCGCCGTTGAGGTCGTTGGTGTGCACGATGAACAGGTCGAAGGTCTTCGCCCCGTCAGCGTTCTTCACGATCTGCTTGCCACCATAGGGCAGGTCCTCTCCAACCAGCTCGAAGACTGCAGGAGCGGCGACCGGGGCCGGAATGACCACGGGTTCAACCACTGCGGGAGCAGGCTCTGGAGCAGGCTCGACCACCGCAGGAGCCGGTACGAGTACCGGTTCTACCACAGGGGGTGCTTCTTCAGTGACAGGAGCAGGTTCAAAATAGGGAGCTGGTGGGATTTCCCCTTCCTTGATGGTGGTCTTACACCCTACAAGGGAAAATGCCAACAGTGCTACCAGCATCGCTGTCAAAATAGTTCTTGAAAAACGTTTCACGTGTTTCCTCCTAATGACGTTCTCATGTGTCGTTGTTTACGTACTCACAAACACTATAACACAGACTGTCGAAATCGGATACTGTAAAAATGCAGTAAAAGGATACGTTTACAGTCATGGGAGAGAGGGAAAAGCGACCCTTTAGCCAAATTGTCGGGGCTATTTCACATTTTGTGGCCAAAATCTTCTCTTCTCGGAGAAGGCTTCGGCCACCATTGCTGCAACTATGGGTGGCCGCTATCCATCTCCTCCCCTTTTCAAAAGAATGTTCGAGTGTACCAATAGGAAAAAGGCCCTGTGTCCATGCGGATACAGGTGCCTTGATGGTCGAAACCAGCCCTTACATCAAATCCTTCGGCTTGCGGGCGGTATTGCCGGATTTCTCACAGTACGCCATGTGGCGCAACTTGCCGTTCTCGAAGACCGAGCGCATCTTGATGGGTCCGCCCCAGCGGCTCATCATTGCCCTTGTGCCCTCACGACGGGCGTTCTTTGATACGTTACCTGCCATATCGGTATCCCTCCATACTATTGACTCAATGGCAATAACTATACCCACATGGGCAATTCTAGTCAAACCCTTCACCAAAAAAATGAGGATGTGTTGCCTCGCCGTTTCTCCCTCGGTACACTACATCCATGAAATCACCTGCGTGGTATCTGCGCCAGCTCTTCCTCATCCCCGTCTACCTCTACAAAGGGTTGCTCGCCCCCTTCTTCGGCTCTTCCTGCCACTACCACCCCTCCTGCTCGACCTACATGGTCGAGGCGGTGAATCGACATGGGATCTTCAAGGGGTCCGTGATGGGATTGGCCAGGATCTTTCGCTGCAGCCGTTGGTATATGGGGGGAAATGACCCCGTTCCCCAGACGTGGTCATGGAAGGCGATCAAGGATGGATACACGGTCTTCAAGAAGCGCTGATCAGCCGGAAAGCTCCTTGACGAAGGGGATGAGGACGCTCAGCGCATTCTCGTTGTATCCCCCCTCGGGGATGATCAGGTCCGCGTAGATTTTCGTCGGCTCGATGAAGTTGAAGTGGCCGGGACGCACGACCTCAAGGTACTGGTTGCACACGCTCTCCACCGTCCGACCCCGCTCGGCGATATCGCGCTTCAGGCGTCGGATGAAGCGGATATCATCAGGGGTGTCGACATAGAGCTTCAGATCCAGCAGATCCCGGATCTTGACCGAGTGGAGGACCATCAACCCCTCGATGATCACCAGCGGTCGGGGCTGGACGGTCACCGTATCATCCATCCTGCGATGGTGGACGAAGTCGTAGAGCGGCATCTCGATGGGCTCATACGCCTTGAGTCTGCTCAAGTGCTCCTCGAGCAGCTCCATGTCGAAGGCGTCGGGATGGTCGAAGTTGAAGGCGGTGATGTTCTCATTGCTGATGTACGAGGCGCTCTTGTAGTAGTTGTCCTGGGGGATAAAGACGAAATCGGAACAGACCTCGCTGATCTTTCGCACGATCGTGGATTTGCCCGAACCCGAACCTCCGGTGATGCCGATGATCTTTACCTCACGCATCATCTACCCCCTGGTGGAAAATTTGAAAACCGTCGTATGCTTGTACGGCCGCTCCTTGGAGAATATCGTCGACGGGAAGGAGCTCTGGTTGGGGCTGTCGGGGTAGTACTGCGTCTCCAGGCAGAACCCACCGTGCCGAGGATACGCCGCCCCGCCCTTCCCCACCGCACTGCCGTCGAGGAAGTTGCCGCTATAGAACTGCACCGCAGGCATGGTCGTCGAGACTTCCAGCACCCGACCGCTCTTCGGTTCATAGACGGTCGCAACCGGTTTCAAATCCTCACTCTCATCGGCAAGGATGAAGCAGTGGTCGTAGCCGCCGGCTGCCGCGATGTCCCTCCCCATCGGCTTGGCGGTGGTGAAATCGAAGGGAGTGCCGGCCACCGCGATGATTTCACCGGTGGGGATGAGCGCCTCGTCGACGGCAAGGTAGCGGTCGCAGGCGAGGGTGAGCTCACAGTCGAGGATGGTGCCGCTTGCCGCGCCCGCGAGGTTGAAGTAGCTGTGGTTGGTCAAGTTGATCGGGGTCGGGCCGTCCGAGGTGGCCTCATAGACGACGACCAGCTCCCCCTCACTGTTGAGCAGATAGGTGACGGTGCAGTTCACCGCATGGGGAAACCCACCCTGCCCGGCCGGGCTGTAGAGGCTCATGACGACCCCGGGGTTCTCTTCATACATGAATGTCTCGGTGCACCAGTTCTGCCACCCCCAGTTCGAGGGCCCGCTGTGCAGGGTGTTCCCCCCATCGTTGTCCGACAAAGTGTACGCTTCCCCGTCCAAGGTGAAGGATGCGCCGCCGATGCGGTTTGCATACCGACCCACAACCTGTCCGAAGTAGGCGGTGGACGTCAGGTTGTCCAGCGGGTTGTCAAAGCCCAGGACGATGTCGCGCACCTCTCCGTTCCGATCGGCTGTCTTGATCGTCTTCACAATCGCCCCAAGACTGAGCAACTGCACGACGATCCCATTGTTCTGCAGTGTCAGAAGGAGAATATCATCTCCCTGTGCGGTCTTCGCCACCCGTTGTACGTCAATCATTGCCTCTCCTTATCATACGAGTATACACGTCCCGTCAAGGGCGGGCAAGAAACTCCTACTTGTTGGCCTCATCGCTCTTGAGGACGGCAAGGAACGCGCTCTGAGGAATCTCGACGTTGCCGACCATCTTCATGCGCTTCTTGCCCTCTTTCTGCTTCTCCAACAGCTTGCGCTTCCGGCTGATGTCACCACCATAACACTTGGCGGTGACGTCCTTGCGGAACGCACTGATCGTCTCCCGGCTCACGATGGTCCCTCCGATGGCGCCTTGGATGGCGATCTTATACTGTTGGCGGGGAATCTCCCCCTTGAGGCGTTCACAGACCTGCCGGCCCCGGCTCTGGCTGTTTGCTCGGAAGACCAGCTGGCTCAGCGCATCGACCGGCTCGCCATTTACCAGGATATCGAGGCGCACCAAGTCCGTTTTCTTGTAGCCGATGACCTGGTAGTCGAAGGATGCGTACCCTCGGCTGATCGACTTGAGTCGGTCGTAGAACTCGAAAAGCACCTCCGCAAGCGGCATCTCGTAGACGAGCTCGACCCGCTTCTCATCGAGGTAGTTCATCGCCGTCTGCACCCCGCGCTTCTCGATGCAGAGGTTGATGATCGGCCCCACATAGGTGGTGGGGGTGATGATGGCCGCCTGGATGTATGGCTCCTCGGCGAACTCAACGCGCATCGGATCGGGGTACTCAAGCGGGTTGTCGATCTCGACGATCTTGCCCCCCTTGAGGTGGACATTGTACTTGACCGACGGGCTGGTGAAGATGATCGAGAGGCCGAATTCACGCTCGATGCGCTCCTGCACGACCTCCAGGTGGAGCATGCCCAAGAACCCACAGCGGAAGCCGAAGCCAAGGGCCGCCGAGCTGTCCTTCTCATAGACGAGGGAGGCGTCGTTGAGCTTCAGGCGCTCCATCGCGTTGACCAGCTCCTCGTAGTCGTTGGTATCGATTGGATAGATTGAGCTGAAGACCACCGGTTTGACGTCCTTGAAGCCGGGCAGCGGGCTTGTGGCCCCCCCGGTGACGGTGGTGATGGTATCGCCGACGCGCACGTCGCTGATGGTCTTCACCCCCGTGATGACGTAGCCGACATCACCGGCTCCCAGCTCCTTGCCCTTGATGAGGTCGAGCTGGAAGATCCCGACCTCCTCCACCTTGTAGACCCCGCCGGTATGCATGAAGCGGATCTCACTGCCCGTCTTCATCACCCCGTCGAAGACCCGGCAGTGGACGATGACACCGCGGTACGGGTCGTAGTGGGAGTCGAAGATCAGGGCGCGAAGGGGGTCGCGGTCTTTGCCCGTAGGCGCTTCGATCTGCTCGACGATCGCCTCGAAGAGCGCATCGACCCCGAACCCGGTCTTTGCGCTGACCTGGACGGCGAGGTCGCTGTCCAAGCCGAGGTCGTGGTCGATCTGATGCAGACACGCCTCGATGTCGGCTGAGATCAGATCGACTTTGTTGATCACGGGGATGATGGAGAGATCGTGTTCCATCGCCATATAGAGGTTGGCCAGCGTCTGCGCCTCGACCCCTTGGGCGGCATCGATGAGCAAGAGCGCACCCTCGCAGCTGCTGATCGCCCGGCTGACCTCATAGGAGAAGTCCACGTGACCGGGCGTGTCGACGAGATTCAACTCATACGTTTTCCCATCCTTGGCGGTGTACGGGATGGTGACCGCCTGGCTCTTGATGGTGATGCCCCGCTCGCGCTCGATGTCCATCCCATCGAGAATCTGGGCTTGCTCGCCTCCCCTGTTGGTGGCGAGCTGGGCCTTCTCGATGAAGCGGTCGGCAAGCGTGGACTTGCCATGGTCGATATGCGCAATAATGCAGAAGTTGCGCGTCAATGAAATATCGGTACCCATAGTACTCCTAAGTAGTAGGCGCGCCTTTGTCCTTCTGTGTTTCTTCTTCGATCGGGGCAAAGCCCAAGAGAAGGCGGACATCGCGGTCCTCGAGCGTCTCCCGCTCGATCAACGCTTCGGTCAGGCGGTCCAATTGGTCGCGGTGCTCAGTCAGGATGGAGCGGGTATCGGCCATCGCTGAGTCGAGGATCTTGTGGATCTCGCTGTCGATGCGCCGCGCCGTCTCCTCACTGTAGTGCTTGTGCTGGGTGATCTCCCGACCCAAGAAGAGCGGTTCGTCCTCGTCGCCGAGGTTGATGAAGCCAAGCTCGCTCATCCCCCACTCGGTGACCATCCGCCTGGCGAGGTTCGTCGCCTGCTTGATATCGTTGCTCGTGCCGGTGGTCGTCTCACCATAGACGAGGTCCTCCGCCACATACCCGCCCATCGTCACCTTGATCCAATCTTGGAGCATGGACCGGGTCTTCGTATAGGCGTCACGCTCGGGCAGACTCACCGTCAAGCCCAGCGCCCGCCCATGCGGAATGATCGTCACCTTGTGCAGTGGGTCGAGGTTCTTCAGGTGGTAGTGGAGCAGCGCATGCCCCGCTTCATGGTAGGCGGTGGCGCGTTTCTCATCCTCAATCATCACCCGGCTCTTGCGCGCGATACCGAGCAGGATCTTGTCGGGTGCCTCCTCCATCTCTGCCATGGTCACCACCGTTTTGCACCGTCGGGCGGCGAAGAGCGCCGCCTCGTTGACGAG
>LSQX01332725.1_pt1 | contig 10093 bp, 8 predicted proteins | sample 654561 | NCBI WGS metagenome assembly LSQX01 (sample SAMN04489861, study PRJNA283612) | anaerobic digester metagenome | isolation source: 4 biogas reactors fed with cattle manure at either 37C or 55C with and... | place: Denmark: Kongens Lyngby | collected 2014
TTTGTCAAAGTTCTGGAAAATACTGTTGATAACCATGTTCCAGCAAAGTATTGGCGGCTAACCTCTATTATTAACCTTAACCTCGCCCAACATAGGGTTTTCAAAAAGTTCGATAACACCGCGCCCAAAATGCGATATTATCTGCCCCGCCCGGTAAAAGATGCGACAGGAGAAACGTCCCCGTTGTCGCACTCCTGTAAAAAACCATCCAACAGTTCTACCGGCAGCGCCAGACCCCTGACATCTCCTTTACTTCCACTCTCCAAGGCAGCAAAAATAACCGCAACAACCCTTCCCTCTTCGTTAAAAACCGGGCTGCCGCTGCTGCCTCCATGAATAGGAGCATCAATCTCCAACACCGGTTTGGAAAAATCTTTTATCCGAATATGTCCTGTAATTTCCCCGCACATTACAACATTTGAATAGTTGAGTGGATTACCAATAATAAGTACCTTATCACCCACTTCAGGTTGTTGTTCTTTTTCAAGTTCAACAAAGGGAAGGTTTTCACCTGCAAGATTAATCAAACCCAAATCTGCCAAAGCGCTGAACGACCATCCGGTAACCCGACAGCTTTCCCGCCCGGGAAAAGAAACGGTAAGTGAGCCGGCATCCTCCAGTAAATGGCGATTCGTTACAATCAACCCCCCGGCACTGATATTAAAGCCGGTCCCCCTCTGCTGCCGGGAAACAGGATATGCTATACCTTCGGGAGTCGCAACAATGCCGACAACTGCCTCTCTTAAACTCTTTACCATGGGGTCCCGGCTTAGCCTTTGAGATTCAACCAGAAAATCGAGTGATGGAAGGGTGAATACTTTCAAGAAACTCCCGAGAGCAAGGGTTGCAAAGATTATTACAACGAGAAAAACCGTCGGCTTTAAAAAAAGTGACCTCCGCAACCTATAGGTAGAAGAGCGGGGATCCTTCTCTTCCTCATCCCCATAACGGTTATTTAATTCCGCAAATAGCTCTCTATCTTCCTCATTCAAGAATTTTCACCCTCTCCCCGGCTAAGTTGCGACAGGAGAACCGTCCCCAATAAAGGAATTTAATCAAATGCAGCGAAAGAATGATATATGTAATTTATAATTTTATAACAGTAAAGGTGCTACTGGAACCCTGCTGATTAGTTGCATCCGGGTGAAAAACCATACTTCTCGCCAGCGACCAGGCCAAAAGGAGGCATTTATTAATGAATATTAAAACAGTGGATCTGCGCAGTGATACAATTACCCTTCCAAGTAAGGAAATGCGTGCCGCAATGGCCAGAGCGGAGGTGGGAGATGATGTCTTCGGTGAAGACCCTACCGTGAACCTGCTGGAAAGCGAAGCCGCAGCGCTTGTTGGAAAAGAAGCTGCTCTTTTTGTTTCCTCAGGCACTATGGGAAATTTGATTGCTGTGCTCACACATACGGCAAGGGGTGATGCAGTTATCCTGGATCCGGAAGCTCATATCTATTATTATGAGGCAGGAGGTTCATCACTTATCGGAGGTGTCCAGCTCTGGCCGGTAAAAAACCTGCACTCCCACGAGGGAATCACCAACCTTAAAAAGGCACTTCGCCCACCGGACCAGCACTTCGCCCCTGCTACCCTTCTCTGCCTGGAAAATACACATAACCGCAATGGGGGCACTATCTTAAAACCGGAGGAACAGGATCAATATTATGGAATTGCCTGTAAATCGGAAATATCCCTGCACCTGGACGGAGCCAGAATTTTTAACGCCGCTTTAGCCCTGAACTGCCCCGTCACCGACCTCACTCGCTCCTGCGATTCCATAATGTTCTGCCTTTCCAAAGGACTTGGCGCGCCCGTAGGCTCTATCCTGGCAGGATCTGTTGCCTTTATTGAACGGGCAAGGCGTTATCGCAAAGTCCTGGGAGGCGGAATGCGACAGGCAGGTATCCTGGCAGCCGCCGGATTAATTGCCTTAAAACACATACCTTACCTCTCGGAAGACCATAGACGGGCGATAAAACTGGCAGAGGGTATCACCAGCCGGACAATTTTTAAGGTATCCCCCTCCCATCCGCCAACCAATATGGTCATTATTGATACAGAGCCTTTATCTTCCGATGAGTTTTTATCACGTCTCGAGTCCTACGGGGTAAAATCGATCGCTTTCGGCGAAAACCGAGTACGTATGGTTACGCATCTGGATGTTAGTGATGACGATATCGACAGCGCGCTGGGAGCGATAGAAAAGCTTTCCCGGGATTTATAACAAACCGAAAGCGCAGTCTTTTCTGCACAGAAGTGCTGCATTTGCCGCATAGAGGGGAAAAGCCTATCCCGACCTTCTCCACAGGGCAAAGGCATATTTCCCCTCAACCTGGTACCGGCGGTTTTATTTCCTATCTTCCAATAGCACCCCGCCTACTCCCACAGAACCCGGATCAGTACTTCTTAGATAAACCACAAAAGCCGCCTCTTCAATTCCGGTAAGCTCACTGGCTTTTTTTGTAAAAGAACTGATCAACTCCTTGCGCTTATCCTTTTCCAACTCCGGTCCGTAAAAAAATATCGTGGGCACATCATCACCCCTCTCTTGTTATAGTTGTAGTTTCAATATGTATCATTTGGCCTTTCCATTTAAAATAAAAGCAAAAAGCAATTGCTATGGGTATGATAGCCAGGTAATACATTGATTTATAACCAAATGCAGCAGCTACAAAACCCCAAAAAAAAGAACCGGCAGCTATCCCCAGGTCAACTGCAGTATAGTAAGTAGCATTAGCCGAACCTTTTTTCTCCGGAGGCACTTTATTTACGGCAAGAAAAAGCAGTGTAAATTGAAGAAGCCCAAATCCCAGGCCAAATATAAGCCCGCCGGCAATCAGATGACCCAATATTCCAGTACGAGCTATAATGAGCAAGGCTATTATTATAAAAAGGCTTCCAGCGATTATATTGAGATCATATCCCCTGGCGCCCATCCTGTCAATTAAGATCCCCGATAAAAACCTGGATATTAGAATGGTTATTGCGGTAGCCGTGAAGAAATACCCTGCCGTTTTTAACCCCTGCGCCTGAGCATAAAGGGGAAGGAAGGAAATTGGCGCGCTATTCATAAACGAAACAATAAGCATCATGATCGAAGGCCGCAGGGCTGTTTTTTCAAAAATAACAAATTTAAAATCGCCAGGCTGCTTTTCTGTTTTGGGATATCTTATTGATAACGCTAGAATAAGCGTAATCGTAGTAATAAACAAACAGATGAGAAAAAGCACCTCGAAAGAATGATTATTAATTAGCCAAAGGGCGATAGCCGGTGCACAGGACATGGAAACGCTATTTGCCAAACTATAAACACCCAGGCCTTCCCCCAGCCTTTCCTTGGGGATGATATCCAGTGCTACAGTACTGGTTGATGTATGTCCTATTCCCCAGCCCAAACCCTGTATAAAACGAATAGCAATTAGCATTACCACAGGAATCATACGGAGATATATGGCTGTGGGTATCATAAAAAGTATGAGTCCACCGAGAAAAATAAGCTTACGTCCATACTTATCCAGATAATAACCCGTAATCGGCCTGGATATAATCGCCGCTGCCGTCAGTGAAGATAAAGCCAGACCGGCGATTTTGGCCGTTCCTCCAAATTTCTCAATATAAACAGGCAAAGTAGTATTAAAGCTATGAAAAACAAGACTTAAAGTTAAAGTCGACAGGCATATTAATAAAAAGTTGAAGGTCCATAAACGTGGTTTTTCAAGTTCACTATTTTCTTGTATTGTAGGCGGCATTTTTATCTCCTATTATTTAAATAACAAAGACCAAAGCAGGGAATAAGGCAAGCCTGTTTTAATAACAAAGCCCCCCAACCTTCTAAAGAGAACTTCCTGCTAATGCATCTAACTAAGACCAAATATCATAGCCTTTAGCACATTCCTTGCCCAGTTAATTTTATCATCATGCTCTAATTTATACAATGTTTAAAACATATTTTACAGTGTACACACCTGCAAACGGCAAACGGGTACAAACACGGGAAAAAAAATTAAACGCTAAGGGAAAATATATATCCATCATGACAAGCCGAATTCACCTTCTTCCGATCTGCTACATAAATTATAAAAAAAGAAGAGTAGGTTAAGCAAACCAATATGATCATCATGGAAGGAGAATGCATTCTTGAAAGACTATGATGATAAATGCGGGCTGCATTCTACAGGATGTTCAGGGAAAAGGGCTATCCCGTTATTCCGATTTTGTTGCCTGGAGCAGATCCTACAAAGCGAGACCGGTTACCGTCTTTTCTCGCCCAGCAGACATGGGTTGACCTTCGCAAGGGACTTGATAATAAAGAAGAACTTGGACGTTTTCTAGAACAGATTCATCCCCAAAAGGCCAGTCCTTTAAAGCAAAAAGTTATTTTCTAAAACCTGGGTTTTAAATAGTGAGCCTCATTATTGCATCTTTAAGGGCAGCCATTTTCTGATCAGCTTTTTCCTGGCTGCTGTCTTTCACACCAAAGTAAAATTTTATTTTTGGCTCTGTCCCTGAAGGACGTATGCAGAACCAGGAATCGTTTTCCAGCAAATATTTCAGAGAATTGCTTGCAGGCAGCCCCGTAGCCGCCTTACTTTTATTAATCAAGTCCAAACTTTCCCCGGTAAGGTAGTCTATCAGGCGTACAACGCGCATACCGCTGATTTCTTTTAGTGCAGATTTCCGAAAAAATTTAATTATTTCCTCTGCCCGCCCCGGCTTCCCATCAGCTAAATCAACGTTAACAAGTTCCTCAACAAAATAGCCGTACTTCTCAAACAGGTTATTTAAGGCCTGGATTAAGCCCATACCTCCGGCTTTATAATAAGCGGCCATCTCTACCGTTAACTGGCTGGCCTGAATAGCGTCCTTGTCCCTGACAAAATCGCCAATCAGGAAGCCGTAGCTTTCCTCATAACCAAAAAGAAAGACATTTTGTTCTGTGTCTACCAGCTCTTTAATCTTTTCTCCGATATATTTAAAACCGGTAAGCGTTTCCAGGGTTTTCATCCCATAATAAGAGGCAATAGCTCTGCCTATTTCGGAAGTGACCACCGTTTTAATGACGATGCCGTTGACAGGCAGGCGCTGCTGCTCTTTACGGCGGGAAAGAATATATTCCAGCAACAAGCCGCCGAGCTGATTTCCCGTTAAGGGTTTAAAGCTGTTGTTTTCATCTTTAACAGCTACACCCAAACGATCGGCATCCAGATCCGTAGCCAGGATAAGATCCGCTGATTTTTTTTCTGCAAGTTGGATGGCGAGGTCAAAGACGTCCCATTCTTCGGGATTGGGGTGCTTAATCGTGCCGAAAGAGGGATCCGGCTTGGCTTGGGAAGATACCAGAAAAAGATTTTCCAGCCCTGCCGCCTGGAGCGCCCGCGGAACAATTTCCATGCCGGTACCGTAAAGGGGAGTATAAACTACTTTCAGGTGCGGGTAGTACTCTTTGTGGTTAATGTCCATGTGAAGCCTGGAAAGATGCTCCAGGTATTTTGAAATCATCTCTTCCCCGATTGTAACCAGCATACCAAGATGGGCAGCATCTTCTAAATCCCCTGTTTCCACCAGTAGTTCATCCTCTACCGCAGCAATTTCCGCTGTAATGGCTTGAGCCAGACCATCTGTTATCTGGCCGCCATCAGACCAGTAAACCTTATAACCGTTGTCCTCAGCGGGGTTATGACTGGCAGTGATTACCACTCCGGCAACGGCTTTTAACTCTCTGACGGCGAAGGAGAGCAGCGGAGTGGGTACAGGTTTGGAAAAAAGGTATGCTTTTATTTTCCAGTTTAGCAGTACGGAAGCTGTTTCCCGGGCAAAGCGGTCCGAATTTTTCCTTGTGTCATAAGCTATTACTACACGAGGGGGTTCGTTGGCAATACTTATCTCAGAAGTTGTTTTTTGGATAAAACGGGCCAGACCCTCAGTAACTTTGCGCACTATATAAATATTCAACCTGGATGAACCTGCTCCCATACACCCCCTAATCCCCCCTGTTCCAAATTTCAATTCCCGGGAAAAGCGGGCGGCAATTTCTTCTTCACAGCCTGAAATCTGCAACAGTTCCTTTTTAATTTCTTCATCAAGACCGGGGAATTCCAGCCATTGTCTATACCTGCCGTGAGAATCCATCTTTTCCTCCTTGCGATGGTGTAAAACTATTTCTATTTGTTTTTTACAGGTATTTTCCCATCCCTTTAGTTTTTAACTTGCTGACCAGTTTTTTAATATCCTGTGCATGGTCCATGGAACAAACAAGAACAACGCCATCTGTCTGGACAATAGCCAGATTTGACACACCCAGAGTGGCTATAAGGGCTTCCTGTCCGTAAACAAGACAACCCTTAGTATCTATGCCCAGATGTTTTCCCCTGCTGACATTACGATGCTTATCCCTGGGTAAATGTTCAGCCAATGCGGCCCAGCTGCCGAGATCATCCCAGCCGAAATTACCCTGAACCAGGAGAATATTTTGTTCTTTTTCCATAACCCCGTAGTCGATGGATACTTTGGGTACTGCTGGAAATAACTTTAATAATGCTTCTGCTTCCTTTGCGGTTCCAAGGTACTTTCCTATTTCCTGTAAATGTCCATAGAGACGGGGAAGGTGTTTTTCAATTTTCTCCAGGATGAGGCGGGTTTTCCAGGCGAAAATTCCGCTGTTCCATACATAGCGGCCCGAGCTTAAAAATCTAAGAGCCTTCTGGCGATCGGGTTTTTCTACAAAACTTTGGACACGGTATACTTTAGGCTCTTCGGAAAGGGCACGGCCTGTTTTTTTAATATAACCATAACCTGTTTCCGGCCGGGTAGGCGTGATTCCGATAGCCACCAAGACATCTTCTTCTGAAGCAAGTTTTAAAGCCCTGGCAATACAGGAAAGAAAATCATTTTCGTCTGTGATAAAATGATCGGCGGGAAGCACAAGCATAACCGAATCAGGGTCCTTTTTAAGAAGGTATTGAGCGGCGAGCCCTATGCATGGAGCTGTATTACGACCCGCCGGCTCTGTAATAATATTGCCCCTGGGAATTGCTGAAAGGTGCTTCCATACCAGCGGAAGCAAAGTTTTTCCGGTAACGACCAGGATTCTTTCCGCAGGGAAGAATCCGTTCAGGCGATCAAATGTCTGCTGGATCAGGGAACGCTCTCCCATTAAGCTTAAGAATTGTTTGGGGAGGGTGTTCCTGCTCCAGGGCCAAAATCGTTCTCCCTTGCCGCCGGCCATGATAACCGCGTAATTCTCCATGAGCGTGCTCCTCCTTTTTGCTTGTTGTTTCACTTATAGTCGCTCTTACGCTCTTCCGTAGCTGTCCTCCAGGCGAATAATATCGTCCTCCCCAAGGTAGCTGCCGAATTGAATTTCAATGAAAATGAAGGGAACTTTTTCCTCATTAGCGGCCCGGTGCGCTCTACCAACAGAAATGTCCACTGCTTCTCCCGGAATTAGCGTAACTTTTTTGTCATCCAAGGTAATTATTCCTTTTCCCTGTACAGCTATCCAGTGTTCAGACCGCCGTAAATGTTTTTGGTAGCTGAGCCTGTGCCCTGGAAGCACAATTATTCTTTTCACCTTATAGCTTTCTTCTTCCAGCAGAACTTCCCAGCGGCCCCAAGGTGTATCTGCCTGCTGTAACTTTTTGGGATCTGAAGACAACCTGCTTCACTCCTTTAATCCTGATTTTGTCTTCAACATACTACCGTAGCGATCATACATCTCCCAACGATAAAGAGCCAACAGCGCCATGAGCAATGCTGTTGTAGATTCTGCTCCTTTATTCTTGCTAACACCATGGTTGTCCAATCCATCCGCACAGGCTCCCGTATCAGCTAAGTAAAGGGCTTTACCCAGGCGGTTTCTGCCTAGAAACCATTGAAAGGCAGCATAGCTGAGATCCAGGTATTCCTCTTTGCCGGAGAGGGTATGAGCCAGCAGGCAGCACTCCACAAGAGCGCCGGCATCCAGTGGTTGCTGGCTAAAAACAGCCTTTTGCTTTCCTTTATAAAACCAGCCTTCATTTCCTACCAGATCGAAATAACTATTCTGGAAGTGCACCGAGGTAAGAAAGTCCAGACTTTTAAGTGCCGTTTGCAGATATTCTTCACGGGGGAAATGACGGTAAGCAAGTAAGAGAGCCTGGGGAAGCCGGGCGTTATCATAGGTAAAAAACGGTTCAAACCATGGCCATTCTGCAGAGGCATGCTGCCGGAAAAAGCCCAGTAATTTTTCTGCGATCATTTTCAGGACTTCCTTGATTTTCTCAGCCGCGGGGAGCTGTTGCAGATAAGCATCAAGCCCTATGGCGCTGTAAGCCATTGATCTGCTGTAAGTAAGCTCATCCAAAAGCGGCAGGCTTTGATCGAAAATTTCCTGTGCCAGCAGGTTCTGCCCTTCGCTCCGGCATAGTCCCATGGCCGTTCCCAGTCCCCAGAGGGAGCGGCCAAAGGTATCCTGGCTGATCTCCCGATCTTCAAACTGTAATTGGAAGTTTATTATATTGGCAAACCAGCCATTTTCCTGCCGTGCATGCAGAATAAAAGCCAGGTATTTTTCGATTAGGGGCATAACGGGCTCGGAATGAAAAAGGTTGTGATATGCGGAACAGGCTACCAGTGCACGTGCGGCATCGTCCGTGGAGTAACCATGTGAACGGGAAGCCACACCGTAGCGCGTATGTTGTATAATGCCTGTATCATCGGTAAGAGACTTGAGAAATTGAAGGTTAACAGGGGGTAAGATGTGGAGATACTTGTTTTTTTTAAAAAAATGATTTTCTCCGAAGTCCTCATCTACTGTGCGCTCAAACAGAGCTGCATATTCGCCGGCTACCTTGCCCCAGGACATCTTTTTCCCCAAAGAGAAGGCTTGAAAAGCCATATAGTTCCTCTTTTCCCTGTCTTCCAGTAGTTCCAGCAGTGCCTCGCTTAAACCCGCAGAATCTTTAAAATGTACCAGCCTGCCCCGCCCTCCGGAAAGAGCCACTTTAGCGTGATGGTAAGGAGTAGAAATAATTGCTTTGCCCCTGCCCAAAGCCTGGCTTAGAACGCCGCTGGTGATCTGTTCCTCGGAATGATAAGGTAAGGCAACGATATCGGCCGCGCCTAAATATGTCCCCATGGTAAGCTCATCCACAAACTCATTGATGAAAAGAACATTCTTTTCCAGGGAGTAGTTTTTAACTATTTTTTTAAGCATCTCCCGATACTCTTCGCCGTATTGTTCTTTAACTCCCGGATGCGTTACGCCTAAAATAATATAAAGTGCCTCCGGAAATTTTTTTATCACCGGCGGCATAGCCTCCAGCATTATTTCCAGACCCTTATTGGGGCTGACAAAGCCAAAGGTTAAAATAACCTGCCGGTTAACCAGGTTAAGCTGGTGTTTATAAAAAAGCGGATCAATATAAGGTGTATCAGTCACGCCATGATAAATCAAATGGGCCTTTTGTTCCGGTATCCCATAGGTGCCCTTCAGTATTTCTAAAGCCAGTTCGTTCATCACAACCAGGCGCCGGGAAAGAGCGGCGATTTCAATAATAGCTTTATGCTGCCCAAGGGTGGGCCTGGTCAGTACAGTATGTAAGGTGGTCACTGCCGGTTTGCGAAGGTGCCTTAGCAACTCCACGATATGGCTGCCGTCAGCGCCCCCAAAAAGCCCAAATTCATGCTGCAAAGAAACCAGGTCCACATTGTATGAATTAATTAGGGCGGCAGCCTCCCGGTAATCCTCCAGGTTTTCCTGTTCGATCTGAAAAATTACTTCCGGCGGATAGTGATAGCTCTCTCCGGTCTCCCCGGTATTGTTTAAGGCAATAAAAACACCGGTATTACGCCCCAGTTTAGACTCCAGAGCCCTGTTTAAATTATCTGTAAAAGTTGCTATCCCACAGCGACGGGGCAGACAGCTGCTAATATACGCTATCCGCAATCTTTTTTTTGTTAAATAGCGGTTATTTTCAGAATTAAACAAATTTAATTCCCCTCCTTTGGCATATTTGTCATATTCAGGTATTGCGGCTTTTTATACCTGTTTCCTCCCAGCCGTGCAGGCAAAAGAATATAACATTATAACAGGTAAGTCCCCTATAAC
>LSQX01280257.1_pt1 | contig 10092 bp, 9 predicted proteins | sample 654561 | NCBI WGS metagenome assembly LSQX01 (sample SAMN04489861, study PRJNA283612) | anaerobic digester metagenome | isolation source: 4 biogas reactors fed with cattle manure at either 37C or 55C with and... | place: Denmark: Kongens Lyngby | collected 2014
AGGCACACGGTTGTTGATCGCTTACGATAGAATTGACTTACAATCCAAAAGTTCAATATATACCAGCACTACCTCCCAAAAGAGAAACTCGTGTTGGTATTTATAGCCGAGTAAGTTCAAATAGCATGGATCAATTAAATAGCCTAACATCTCAAATATCAGCCCTAACAAGAATGGTGGCTTCAGTGCCTAGATGGTTACTTGCAGATATTTATATAGATATTGCTAGTAGTAAAACAGGTTCATCAAGAAAAGAATTTAACCGCATGCTTGAAGATTGTAAATCTAAAAGCCTTGAAATTATTATTACAAAAAACATAAGTAGATTTGGCAGGGATACGGTTGAAGTATTGGAGGCCCTACATCAATTAAGGCTACTTGGTATCAGGGTTATATTTGAACAAGAAAATCTAGATACAGCAGATACAGATAATTACTTAATGATTTCAATAATTGAATCTGTAGCCCAGGCAGAAAATGAATCAAGAAGTGATAATATAAAATGGGGTATAAAACAAAAAGCAGCTCAAGGTACATCAAAACTTTATAACAGAAAATGTTATGGTTATGAGAATGATGCTGATGGTGAATTAATTATAAATAAAGAAGAAGCTGAAAATGTTAAATTGATATTTGACCTTTACTTACAGGGAAATAGCATTGTAGGGATAATGAAAGAATTAGAAACTCGAGGAATCAAAACTCCAACTGGAAAAGACACCTGGAGCAAAAGAACAATTGATGTAATGCTAAGTAACGAGAAATATATAGGTGTGGTAAGGCTGTTAGATAAGGGAGACCATGAGGTACACTATGTATCTGAAAACAATCATCCACCTATTATTTCTAAAGAAAGATTTAAAGCGGTGCAGTCGGAAAAGATTAATAGAAGTAATGTTATCAAAAGCAAGCTTGGGAATCAGAGGAAAAGTAGCAAATATAGTTCGAAGGGGGAAGGGTGATTAACGTGGCCTTGGGCAATTTAAAAAAATTAAGAAAAGATATGATTGAAAATGAAAAAGCAGCAATAGTATTTCGCTTAAACTATAAAAGCAGAGAATACTTTGTTGCTGTATGTCTATTGACAGAAGAAGACCGTAAAAAGAAGGAAACAGAGTATGCCTTGGTAAGACTTTCTTTCATGCATGCGGATAATATAAATAATTACTTAGATTGTTATGCTAATTCCAAAAATATTACAGCAGGTATGACTGAATTAAGAAAATTTCTGGGTGTAGAATATCAAGAAGATGGTATTGCCTGGATAAAAGGGTTTTTATCTTACTTTGGCGGACTTATACCAAAAAAGATTCCAGTACTACAAGATAAAGAAGGGCATAAGGCCGTACTACATACAATTTGTAGACATGAAAATCGTAATCCCAACAGAATATATCGTAACTATATGTTTAGGAATGGAAAAATAAACGGGAAGCAAAAGTATAGAACAGAATATAATGCCCAACTGGCATCTATTCGTTTCCCAAGCCTTTACGAGAAATTTAAAGGAGATAAAACAATAAGTTTTGCATTTACAGAAGATTTTATAAACGAAAAATCAGAAGAAGAAATTCTTTCAAATTTTGAAAAGATAGAAAATAAATGATAAATGGATTTTTATTAAAATAGCCTAATCAAAGTGGGAAGTAAAGATTATAGAACGGATGTCAATACCCTATAAATACAGGGTTTAACCTAGTTTCATTAAAGGATAAAATAGTCTAAGTACATCACGTTGAGACGGTAGTATTGATGTCAAGGGTTGATGAATAAGAATGTAAAGGTGATTGAAATAAAGGGATTTCTGTGATTTTGAACTCGAATATTACCTAGGTTCCTGGGAAGAAATTGTTAACTGTAAGAACATATCTAAAACCTTGGAAATGTAGTGTTGAGTGGACATTATTGCTATTTGCCTACTGAGTTGACAATATTAATGTCAAATTGGTGTGGAGTGGATAGAATTACTGTAAAAATTGGGTTGAGTTGACAGGATTACTATAAAAAAAGAGAAGACGGAATGTTATAATTAGACTAATCATCATACGGATTAAATACAAGAAAGATGGTTAGGCATTGACTTTTAGAGCGACAAATAAAAATTTATTGAGCTGTTCTGAACGCAAGCTTGTTATATGGACTTACAGATAGGTAGAAGCGAGAGTTGGAGGATAATGGTTATGATAGATATCGTATTCAGCGATAGTGCATGTGGAAGCCTTAAAGTGGCACAGCATTATGGTAAAGGAAAATATCAAGGTGGGTGTATGGGCATTTTTATCAGTCACGAGGATGGAAGTGAGCCAACCAAAGAGGAAGTTGAAACTGCTCGGAGGGAAGCAGAGGAAAAGGCACGATTGGCGTGGGAGGGCGCTACCCCTATGGGTGGAAAAACATCAGATATTTACGGATTCAATTTGATGCTGAGTGTTGGAGATATTTCGGAAAATCAGCCTGGTGTCAAGCGAAAACTGACATTAGAAAACTTATACAGCGTTTATCCGAATGACGAGGGGCGTCAGGCGGCGCAAGAAATATTTAAAAGGGCAAACAAAGATCTGAAAACAATTCATGAACGTACATCAGCAGGAGAAGCCCTCCGTATCTGGTACAGTAACCAACCCGACGAAATGTGTGGACTTTACTGGTTCATGGGTCAGTTGAATCAGTGGAACGTTGATGCTCTACAGGTCTCAATTGTTAAGCTTCCAGAATGGGAAGCTAATGAAAAAGGAAATATCGTACGGAGAAATAGCTGGGCTGAAGTAGCTCCAGAAGAATGGCAGCATTGTCTTGCTATGCAAAAGACTGTGCCTCCATTATTTATACAAAGCTGTGCATCTCATTGGCAGGAACTTCAAGCAGAGTGCTCACCTTTGCGAGCCGTGCTGAATGGACAGTTGGTTGGTGCGTCAGAAAAACTTTATGATGATTTTATCCTTCGAGAAATCGCAACAGAAGGTGAAGAATTTCATGAAGCAATGATTATCGGACGAGTGCTTGGTAAATACCAACTAGGTATTGGTGATTCCTGGGTTGCATTACGTATAGAAGAGATGATTAATGATGGAAAATTTGAGGTTGTGAATGCGTGTGACAAAGATATGCCGAGCTATCATCGAGTATTGAAAAAGTGTACTCAATAGCCTAATTACAATGATACCGTTAGTTTTGAAGAAAACCGACGCTGGGAATTAGAACAGCTTCGCAGCAACGGTCATAATAGAATTGTGGAATGCATAATAGGTCCTGTTATAATTATTTTTTCACTACTTGTTGGAATGATTACAGTAATTCGCGATTTTGATAATTTTATGCAAGTTTCTCAATACGAATTGATACTGAGTGAGTCGCAATCGTCACCCCATTGGATTATCAGCTCAATATTATATCTATCGTTAAATTTTCTGAGTGGTAGTGTTTATTTCACCGCACTCGGCAAATCAGCAGATAATAGAAAGGATGCAAAATATGGAGCGATATTTGGAGCGATTGCATTAGTACTGGCTATTGCAATCATGAATACAGCTATCTTATTGAATTCGGAAAATATAACGACCTTAGAAATCCCAATGTTGTATTTAGCAAAAAAAATATCTTACATATTAGGAGCAGTTTTCTCAATTGTATTGATATTAGGAATATTCTCTTCTTGTTCCGCCATGATGTGGTCTGTATGTAGCCGATTTACAAAAGGCGAGAAAAGAGGAAATCAGATATTTGCAGCATTGGTTGCAATTTTTATATTTGTTTTAGGGTTATTCTCTTTCAGTGAACTTGTCGGCGTCTTTTATCCACTTGAAGGATATTTCGGGCTGATATTTATTGGCTGTGTAATTTATAAAGGAATAAAACACAAATTCTAAAGGCCGCAAAACTCAAAGTGTTTTGTGTAGGACGGAGCCGCTCAGAGTAATTAAAAGATAAATAGTTTCATATTGAAGCAAGGCACTCTACTATATCAAGCGGTTTCTGCATCTTCGCCACCCGGCAACAGAGCAAGAACCGCTTATTTGCATTGTATCAAAGACGGCACGAACATAGACTCATTAAGAAATACTGGCGGTTTGTTTATTGACTTGTTTCCGAGAACGGGTTAAAACTGAATTATACTGTGGAAATATTTCCGAGAACGGAAACAACCTATAAAATCCACTATTGATCTGTTCCCTCGGACAGACAAAACGAAAAATACATACCCGACATCAATCTGATGCTATCGTGCCACGTGGAGGTGATCGTGAAGCCAGAAAGACATTAAAACATAGTAATATCAACAGTTTGAGCCATTGAGTGTATAGATGACATTCAATGGCTTTATGTTGTGGGAAACATATCCATAGAAAGTACGAAAATTCCTACATCCTACAATGTAGAAAATAAAACCAGGTACTTTTCAAATATATGACTAAAATAACTCATATTTTGTTGAAATAAAATTTGAGTTTGATATATTGTCAATATATAATTATAACATGATACGCTATTGTCTTGTTTTGTATTATATTATATAAACTGTTAAACAATGTATTTGAAGGAGGGTAGCAAGATATGCACTATTACGACTATAAAACGATACTTTCCCTGCAAAATTGTATGAACCTATATCGTGGTTGTTCTCATGGCTGTATCTATTGTGACAGCCGAAGTTCCTGTTATCAAATTAAACATGATTTTGAGGACATAGAGGTTAAGCGTAATGCTCCCTTTATTTTGGAAGAGCAGTTGTGTTGAAAAAGAAATCCTTGCATGATTAGTACCGGATCCATGTGTGACCCCTACATACACATAGAAGAAGAATTACAAGTTACTCGGTAGTGCCTTACTCTCATTGAGCGATATGACTTTGGGCTTGCAATTCTGACAAAGTCCTCTCGGATTCTTAGGGATTTAGATTTGCTGTCCTATTCTGCCTTTCATAAACGACACAGAAGAAAATCTGCGGGGATTATTGGAATACTGCATACAAGCAAAGGTTCATGGAATTATGTGCTTTGGTTTTGGTTTGACTTTACGGGAAGGTAATAGGGGAGATTTTTATGCACAACTGATGATGTATTTGCTTATTTAAGAGCATTTAAACAAAAAGATCAGCAATTATCGCTGTTTTGAAATTGGAGGTAAGAAAATGCAGATAAACAGGCTTTTTGAAATAGTATATCTCCTGCTGAACAAAAAAAGAGCAACCACAAATGAATTAGCTGAATATTTTGAAGTATCTAAGCGAACCATACTGCGTGATGTTGATAAGCTTGCAAGTGCAGGGATACCTGTTTATACATCACAGGGTAAAGGTGGCGGAATATCTATACTAGATAATTTTGTGCTAAATAAGACCACTATTTCAGATGAGGAACAAAATCAGATTTTATTAGCTTTACAAAGCCTTGCATCTACACATCATGTCAATTCAAGTGAGTTACTATCAAAACTAAGTTCCTTGTTTAATAAAATAGATACTAATTGGATTGAAGTTGATTTTTCTCGTTGGGGAAATACTGAGCCTGACAAGGAAAAATTTGAAATGCTTAAAGAAGCAATTTTGAAAAAACAAGCCATTATGTTTATCTATTCAAGTTCATACGGTGAAACGACGAGTAGGACAGCATATCCCTTAAAACTGGTATTCAAATCTAAATCATGGTATTTGCAGGCATATTGCCTATTAAAAAATGATTACAGGATATTCAAAATAAACCGTATGTTATCCGTTACGGTTTCAACTAGTAACTTTATAGGTCAGGAACTTACGCCTCCACCAATAGAACCAAAAAGCTTAACATCATCCGCCCTTATCCATTTGGAATTACAATTTACTTCTTATACTGCATATCGTGTCTACGATGAATTCGACACTAAGGATGTAATAAAAAACAAAGATGGATCTTTCACGGTAATGGTAGATTTGCCGAATGATTACTGGCTTTACGATTTTCTGCTATCTTTTGGAACATCTGTAAAAGTGCTTGAGCCAACAAGCGTTAGGGAGATACTGCTTGTTAAGGCTAAGGAAATAATAAGTTTTTATTCATCCTATAAAACATGACAGACTGTTGTCATCTTACTTATGATAAGATAGTGTCACAAATACAACAAAATCAATTAAATGAAATAAAAGGAGTTTTTTCCAACACTTAAACGCTGGAGGACAGTACAATCTAACATTTAGATAAGATACGTTTTTCTATACTTTAATGTCAAAAAGGAGGATAATTGCAATGGGTAGAGCAACAACAAAGTCAGATTTACTCAATGCTGCTACTGAGCAGTTTGAGAAACTATGGAAACTTATTGACTCTATGCCGGAGAATGAACAAACTGCAACATTTAACTTCGGTGAAAATTTTAATAAAAAAGAGGCACATTGGGAGCGAGACAAAAACCTGCGTGATGTGCTTGTTCATTTGTACGAATGGCACCAGCTACTACTCAATTGGGTTGAGGCCAACCAAAAAGGTGAATCAAAGCCATTTTTGCTGGAACCTTATAATTGGAAAACCTATGGGAAAATGGATGTAGAGTTTTGGCGTAAACATCAGTCTACTTCTTATGAAGACTCAAAGAAAATGTTTTGTTTCAGTCACAAGCAAGTAATAGATATGATTGAAAAATTTACAAATGAGGCACTGTTTGAGAAACAATACTTCGATTGGACAGGTACTTCCACTCTAGGAGCTTATTGTGTTTCAGCAACATCAAGCCATTACGAATGGGCAATGAAAAAGATTAAAGCACATATTAAGACTTATAGAAATTCTCTATAAAATGACAAATATGACAGAGCAAGTTTGGTTGGATTCAGGAATGCTGTACTACAGAAACTAAAGAACAAAGCACAGAACTCCGGATTATCTTTTCAATTGACATTGCAATTGTTTTGCCAGGAAGAGTTTTTAAGAAGGATAAGTTATTCAAAATTTCAAGATTTCAAGACAAGCTTATTTTAAAAGGAGGCCTATTTCTTTATATAATTACAAGTTTTGAAAGTAGGCCAACTCAGCTGATACTTCAATCGAACCGCTGACCCAATTTGATATTGAAGCAATCAAACTCGATATTAAGTCCTATAATGGAAAAGTGGATATTGAAGGCCTCTTGTATTCTTTTTAGTTATTGTGAAACAGCTCCATATTCATGATTAATTGATGCAAAAATCTTTAAAGGTAATAAACGGTGGAATAGGTCTACTTTTAGATTTAGGTGTAGTCCAAATTTTGATGAAATTTTTGTAGAATTATAGTATAATTACTCCAATGAGTATATTTAGAATATGAATAGTTAAATACCTGATGAGCAACATAGGAAAACAGCACTGATCCTTTCGGATAGAAATCATTAGCATGAATAATACTACTTTAGATTTATTTGTTTTGAGGGGGAGAATATGAATTTTTTTGTAATTCACAAAGGTGAAGATTTTGAATCCTGTGAAAAATTATGGGAGAAGATTAAAAAGCATAATCCGAGTATTAATTTTCTAACGCTAACAGACGGTGGGGAAAACTGGTTTAGAGAGGCAAAAGAAAAAATAAAAGCATCCGACTGTGTATTAGTTTGTGTTGGCAAAAAAACTCATGAAAGCGAAAATGTCGATAAGGAGATTTATTATGCCACAAAAATAAAAAAACGAATTTTCGTTTATATTTTTGAAGAGGACTGTGTGATTAATGACTCTTTGTATATTAATGACAAATATATGCAGGTCAAATTTCATAAGAATGCTCACAATTATACGAAACGTCCAAACTTTACAGTAATCGACCTCGCAGGATTTGATAGGCTAGCATCAGATGGTTATGATTTCTATATACGTGATGAAATTAACAAGACAGATAACCCGAAGCGAATAGAAGAACTGATAAGTCAGTATCAAATATATGTTCAAACCAGTGAATCGATTGTAGAACGAAGGCAGACTGTATCTTCTTTTTATATAGGTATAAATACAGCTATTATAACAGCGATATCTACCATAGTCGGCATTTTAATTGGAATGAAATCAATAAACAACAAACTTATATCAATTGGAGTTGTTTTGTTTGTAGTCAGTATCTTGGGAATAGTGCTTAACATAAATTGGTTTCTTCAATTGGATTCATATGGAAAACTAAATAGTGCTAAAATGAAAGTGATTTCTGCAATTGAAAAGCAGTTACCAGCGAATATTTTTGATACTGAATGGCGTGTTATGTCCGACAAGATAGGAGCGAAGAGATATCGCTCATTTACCAATATTGAAAAAACCGTTCCTCTTACATTAAGCTTTATGTTTATCATTATTTTGATTGCAGCCGTAGTGCTTTTGATTTGTGGGTTTTTTTGAGCATGGATGATGTACAAAAGCTTCTTTCTATGCGTGTTCTAGGGCGTATGGACCTATGTCCAAAGCTGAAAATGGCAAGTATCTGAATCTTATCTCGATAACTGGAAAAAGAAAATAACAAGATAAAAAAACCGAGAACACAATCGAGATAGAGCGATTAAGATGTATTTTGAAAAATTTGAGGTTGAGAGTGCATGATACTTGTGTGTTAAATGAAGAGGTGTATCTATGGATCAAAAATTAATCGCTCCTTGCGGGATGAACTGCTGTTTATGTGTCGCTTATCAGTTCAAAGAAAAGGATATAAACAGACGAGGGTTTCACAAAAAATATTGTCCAGGATGCATTCCAAGGGGAGAAAACTGCACGCACATGAGAGATGCGTGTGAATTACTGGCAAAAGGTAGCATCCGGTTTTGTTTTGAATGCGAAAACTTCCCTTGTAAGAGATTGAAGGCATTGGATAAGCGCTACCGTACAAAATACCATATGAGCATGATAGAAAACCTCAACTACATCAACGAATTTGGCATGGAAGAATTCTTAAAGAAGGAATGTGATAAATGGCTTTGCACGGGGTGCGGAGCGACGATCTGTTGCCATAACGGGCTATGTTTAAATTGTAATATTGATACTCTTGTCAAAAATAAAACATATCGGTGGGAAATGGATAATAAAAAACCGGATACTGAAGTTATGAGATCAACCAAGGAGCAAATGCTCAGAAACCCTCATATTGAACCGTCAAGTGACGCGATGTCGACCCGTATTACGAAAAACTTGGATACCGTAGAGAGGGATCAATATTTGAGGTAAAAGCATAATGAATTAAGGCACCCTACGTTGTAATTCGTAGAGTGCCAGTTTTAGATGAATAGTTAAATTTGGCCTGAAAATAAAGGCAATATCACTATTGCTACGATGATAGAAACCCTCGGAGAGCATCAAAAATGTTTTTTAAACGGTACTGGTCGAAAACGAATAGAGCTTTTACAGATTTGCATTAACCTACAAATCAAAAGTTAGTATCAAAGAATTGCAATTGTAATCACATTTTGATATGATATGGTGTAAAAATCTTTGTGAGAAGGAGGATATTACCATATTTGGTAAAAGCCTCTTATTACTATGGAGCATCATGGATTTTAACTTATTATATTGAAAGGTTAGGTATATTTTATGCAATATTTAATTATAGGGTTTATTTTTTTACTTGCACTATTTGCTATTCATGTTTCTAACAAACGTGGTATTCCCACGCTTTTATTATTTATTGTGCTAGGAATGGCTTTTGGTGCAACAGGTTTCGAATTTAATAACATGGAGATTTCTTACAACTTCGCTACTTTGGCACTAATGGTTATAATGTTTTATGGTGGTTTTGGAACTAGTTGGAAGATGGCCAAACCAGTTGCAAAAGAAGCGATTGTCCTTAGTTCACTTGGTGTTGTTGCAACAGCATTATTCACTGGTTTGTTTTTACATTATGTTCTAAAGCTTGATTTTCTAGAGAGCATGCTCATTGGATCTATTGTAGGTTCGACTGATTATGCTAGCGTTTCAAATATATTACGTTCAAAGAACTTGAATCTGAAATATAATTCATCATCGCTACTTGAACTTGAAAGCGGATCCAACGACCCTACTGCTTATACAATGACTATGGTATTTCTATCTGTCATTGCTGGTTCGTCAGTATCTGTCCCGATTCTAGTTTTAACTCAGATAATCATTGGAATTGCTGCTGGTTTTATCATTGCATATGGTAC
>LSQX01309004.1_pt2 | contig 10092 bp, 8 predicted proteins | sample 654561 | NCBI WGS metagenome assembly LSQX01 (sample SAMN04489861, study PRJNA283612) | anaerobic digester metagenome | isolation source: 4 biogas reactors fed with cattle manure at either 37C or 55C with and... | place: Denmark: Kongens Lyngby | collected 2014
TCGTTCGAAGTGACAAGAAGGAACGTTCGAAGTGACATAAGGAAGTCGCAAGGTGTTTCGTTTAAGATTCCTCACCCGCCTCCGGCGGGATTCGGAATGACAATGAAAGCTCCGGCGGCTCCGAATGATAGTAAAGCCTCGGCGGCCCCGAATGACAGTGAAGCTCCTGTGGCTCGGGATGACAGTGAAGCCCCGGCGGCTCGGAATGATGAGAAAACGGCCTTTGTCCAGCGGGCCATGAAGTTGATCCGGATGATCCTATAACGGACAACAAAATGAGGGGTTCCACAGAAGAGCAGAGATAACGGACCCAGTCCGTTAGGTATACGGGCCACGCAAAAGGCCCAAGAGCGCGAGGGCGACTTCCTTGGCCGTCGGGCCGACTTCCAGGGTGGGTCCCACACAGCTGGGACAGCCATGTTTGCAGTGGCAGGACCGGATCAGTTCTCCAGCGGCTTTCAGAAGTTCGTCGTGGCTGTCGTACAGAAGTTCGGCAAAACCGATCCCTCCGGGATAGGCATCAAAGAGAAAGATCGTCGGTTCAAAGATCTCCAGAGCCATGACGTCGACGTTTTCTTTTTCCCTGATCCCGGGGTCGTCGACGCGGAACAGGTCGGCCCGGTGGAGAACCCAGCGGCCCTTTTCATCACCGATGGAGCGATCCAGATCCCGGGTTTCCGACATAAGGAACATGGCCCCCAGATTGTGGAGGGTATAGGCCAGACCTGAGAACCCGTCGATGATCTCCGCCCGGTTGTAAGGAAGTGCCCCGATGAGGTCCCGGTTCAGGGTGAACCAGTAGCTCGTCGTGTGCATATCCTTTTCGGGCAGGTTGACATCGCCGCAGCCCAGGTTTTCCGACGAGTAGAACCTGATCTTCTTGTAACCCACGACCTTGCGCACCACCTGGACTTCCCCGTGCTCGACCTTGACGCCGTTTCGCACCTTTTCGGCGAAGCGGTCGATGACGCGAACGTGGGTGTAGGTCATGGCATCGGTGTAGTAATCCGTGTCCACCTGGCGAACGTAGGCCTTCCGGCGGCCGAGATCCAACCGGTCCACGTGGTACTGACGGGATTCGACCATGTAGATCGCTCCCTCGTGGACGGTCGTGAAGGCGCTGTCCCAATCCACCTCGGCGATGACCCGGCTGTTCCCTCTTTCCGTCTCGTCGATGACGACGACGTTTTCCGGGTTGATGCTCCGGAGGCTGATCTCGTTGGCGGGATAGCTTTCGGCCGACCAGTGCCAGCGGCCCTCCACCCGGTGCAGAATGCCCTTTTCCTCAAGGTAATCGAGGAGTTCCTCCAAGCTCTCCCCACCGAAACGCTCTCCCCGCTCGAAGGGGAGTTCAAAGGCGGCGCTTTTCAGATGATGAAGGAGGATGAGGAGGTTGTCGGGGTTGACCCGGCAATGTTCCGGCGACTGGCCGAAGAAATAATCGGGGTGCTCGGCGATGAACTGATCCATGGGGGAACTTCGGGCGATCAAGAGCGCCAGGCTCTCTCCGCGTTTGCGACTCACCCGGCCCGCCGGCTGCCAGGTGCTGGCGATGGAACCCGGATAACCGACCATGATGCAGGCTTCGAGATCCCCGATGTCGATACCCAATTCCAGGGCGTTGGTCGTCACGACCCCCTTCAGGTCACCCCGGCGAAGCCCCTCTTCGATGCTCCGCCGAAGCCGGGGGAGATAGCCGCCGCGATAACCGGAGACGACCGGTTTTTTCACGGGTTCGTTTTTATCGAAACGGTCCTTCAGATACTTGGTGAGGACCTCGACATTCAGGCGGCTTGTAGCGAAGAGGATCGTCTGGATGCCGTTGGCGATCAGTTCCCCCGCCACCTGGCGGGCCGGGGTCATGGCGGACTGGCGGATGCCCAGTTCACGGTTGACGATGGGAGGGTTGTACAGGACGAAGACCCGTCTGGCCCGGGGGGCACCGCTTTCGGCGATGAGGGTCACGGGTTTCTCCAGGAGCCGCTCGGCGTGCTCCCCGGGATTGGCGATCGTCGCGGAGCAGCAGATGAAGATGGGATCGCAGCCGTAGAAACGGCAGATCCGGCGCAGCCGCCGGATGACGTTCGTCACGTGGGAACCGAAAATGCCCCGGTACACGTGCAGTTCGTCTAGAACGACGTACCGGAGATTGGTGAAGAGCTTCTGCCATTTCGTGTGGTGGGGTAGAATCCCCGTGTGGAGCATGTCCGGGTTGGTCACGATGACATGGCCCTGCTTGCGGATGGCCTGCCGGGCGTCGGCGGGGGTGTCCCCGTCGTAGGTGAAGGTCCGGACGTCCGCCTTCAGATCGCCGATCAGGCCGTGGATCTCCTCCATCTGGTCCTGGGCGAGGGCCTTCGTGGGAAACATGTAGAGGGCCCGGGTCTCGGGATGGTCGAGAATCGCGTTGAGCACCGGGATGTTGTAGCAGAGGGTTTTACCGCTGGCCGTAGGCGTCACGAGACAGACATCGTGGTTCCGCCGGATTTCGGAAAGGGCTTCGCCCTGGTGGCTGTAGAGTTCCCGGATGCCCCGCCTTTCCAGACAGCGACGAATTTCGGGATGGATCCAGTCGGGGAATGGGGCGAGGGTTCCGGCGGAGGCAGGAAAATCCTTCCAGGATCGGACATTTTCCATGAATTGCCGGTTATCTCCCAGCCGCCTCATCCATTCTTTCAGGGTCAGCTTTGCCATGGGCTGCTCTACATCAACGCCCTCTCTTCGAAAACTGTGTCATGATTTGGTCAATGTCATTTCGAGGGAACGCGAAAAATCTGATTACATGGAAATAACTGAACTTCAAGATTTTTCCCCGCGGTCAAGCGGTCAAAATGATAAAATAGTCAGTTGCGACACGCGCCGGATCGCGCGAGGGGATCAAGGAGAAGGAAACGCATTATGGCCTCGTCGTCATCAAAACGCCCCGCTCCGGATGAAATCGATGGCGTTGCGGAAAACGGCAACCCCCTGTCCTTCTTCGGAAAGTTCCTCCCGGGTCCAGCGTGGGTGATTGGTCCGATGGAGGAAGGCCTCCGGGTGGGGCATGAGTCCGAACAGGCGTCCCGTCGGGTCGCAGAGACCCGCAATGGCGTCAACGGAGCCGTTCGGATTCTCCGGATACGTCATGACAGGTTCTTTAAACTGTACGTTGCTGTATTGGAGGGCGATCAGGTTTTCGCGATGGAGGCGCTCCCGGGTTTCCTCGCCGTCCACCACGAGTTTCCCCTCGCCGTCGCGGACGGGCAAGTAAAGGCCGGGCAGATTTTTTGTGAAGACGCAAGGGGATGCGGGGTTAACCTTAAGGTAGGTCCAGCGCTCCTCAAAGCGGCCCGAATCGTTGTGGGTGAGTGTCACGGACTGGACAAAAGGCTTGCCGTCGAAAGCGGGCAGAATCCCGAGCTTGACCATGAGCTGGAAGCCGTTGCAGACACCCAGGATGAGCTTGCCGTTCTTAATGAAGCGTTCAAACTGATCCCGGAGTTTTTCGGTGCTGTCTTTCACGGAAGCGTGGAGGATGCGGTTGGCCCCCGCCTTGCCCGAACCGAGGTCATCTCCATCGAGAAATCCGCCGGGAAGATTGAGGAAATCGTAATCATCCAACCGCTTCTCGCCGTAAAGCAGTTCACTGATGTGGACAATGTCCACGACCTCCGAACCGGCCAGCCTGCAGGCATGGGCCATTTCCATTTCACAGTTCGTTCCGTTTCCCGTGATCACGATGGATCGGACAACCTTGTTCATTTTTTCTCGTCCTGAAATATTTTTTTCGGTGTCATTTCCTATGTATCCGATGTCATATCGAACGCACCCATTGCCATTGCGAACGCATACAGCGTCACCGCGAATGCACACAGTGTCACCGCGAATGCGTACAGTGTCATTACGAACGTATCCGGTGTCATTGCGAACATATCCTCTGTCATTTCAAACATATCCTCTGTCATTTCGAACGCATGTGAGAAATCTTGACCAATGCGGCAGGCCGGCCCCGTATCTCTCGTCGCTTCCCTTTTCGAAATGGCGCGATATTCTATTTCATCAAGCCCTGGCTCATCCTGTTTTAGAAATCCAGGGTTGCCTGCCAAGCCTTCTTCAAATCCGTCACATCTTCGTTGATCAATAAACGTCCCGCCTGCTGAACAACGAAGGCCCCATCGGACGTCACCTCACCGATTCGGTCACAAACATTCCCGACCATCGCTGTTTCAAAAGCCGGCGCCTTTTCCGGGGCAACCGTCACAACGAAACGGCTCTGGGTCTCGGAAAAGAGAATTTCATCGACCCGCAAACCGGTTTCGGCCGGCACCCTGTCCAGATCGATCCTCAAACCGAGCCCTCCGGCAAAGGCCGTCTCTGCTAGGGCCACCCCCAGGCCGCCGTCGGAACAGTCATGACAGGAGGCCACCAATTCATCCCACATCGCCGCGGAGAGCGCCTCATAAAGCTGCCTGGCCCTGGTTGTGTCCACCTCGGGAACCCGGGTACCCACATAGCCGTGAAGGGCGTACCATTCAGATCCCCCCAGTTCCTTCCGGGTTTCTCCCAATACATACACAACATCGCCCGGACGTTTTGCGTCCATTGTGACCGCTTTCCGAACATCTTCTATTTTTCCAATGGTTGAGAAGAGGAGGGTCGGCGGAATGGAGATCTTCGTGTCCCCGATCTGGTAGTCGTTTTTCATGCTGTCCTTGCCGGAGATGCAGGGCACCCCGTAGGCCGTCGTCACATCGAAAAGCGCCTGGTTGGCCCGTACGAGTTGCGCGAGCTTGTAGGCTCCGTCAGGGGTCTTTTCGGAGGTCACGGGATCACACCAGCAGAAATTATCGAGTCCAGCCAGAACATCCAGGGTGCCTCCAACGGCGATACTGTTTCTCACCGCCTCGTCGATGGCGCAGGCTGTCATGTGATAGGTATCGATGTCCCCGTAGCGGGGGCAGATACCGTTGGCCACGACAATACCCTCGAAACTGTCAAGAAGCGGCCGCACGACCGAGGCATCGCCGGGGCCGTCGTTCCCCGCGCCGACCAGGGGTTTCACGACACTTCCCCCCTGAACCTCATGATCGTATTGACGAATCACCGACTCCTTGCTGCAGATGTTGAGGCGGCCAAGCATCTGTTTCAGCGCGTCGCCCAAGTTTTCGGGTTCGGCGAAGGACGGTTCCTCATAAACGGGGGGCGCCCACTTCGCCTTGAGTTCCATCCGGGGCAGGCCGTCGTGCAGAAACGCCATATCCAGATAGGCGACGGTTTCCTCACCGTAGCGGACGTGAAACCACCCCGTGTCGGTATAGCGGCCTATGACGGTGGCAACGCAGTCCATTTTCTCCGCCAGAGCCAGGAATTTGTCGATTTTGGCCGGATCGACGGCAAGCGTCATCCGCTCCTGGGACTCGGAAATGAGAATCTCCCAGGGATTGAGGCCCGCGTACTTCAGAGGCACCTGTTTCAAGTCCATTTCGCACCCCCCGGACAGACGCGCCGTTTCACCCACGGAAGAGGAAAGCCCGCCGGCGCCGTTATCGGTAATGCAACGATAAAGCCCCCGGTCACGCGCCACCAGCAGAAAATCCGTCATCTTCTTCTGGGTTATGGGATCACCGATCTGCACGGCTGTTACCGGCGAATCCTCGTGTAGTTCTTCCGAGGAAAAAGTCGCTCCGTGGATGCCGTCTTTTCCGACGCATCCCCCGGTCATGACAATCAGATCTCCCGGCAGAATTTCCCGTTCATGACTTTCACGCCCGCCGATCTTCGCGGGCATGAATCCACCCGTTCCACAATACACCAGAGGTTTTCCCAGGTAACGTTCGTCGAAAACGATGCAGCCGTTGACCGTGGGAATACCGCTTTTATTCCCACCATGCTCCACCCCTTCCCGGACTCCTTCGTAGATTCGCCGTGGATGGAGAATCCTTTCAGGGAGCTCTTTTTCATAGTGCGGGGGGGCAAAACAGAAAACATCCGTATTGAAGATGAGTTTCGCTCCCAGCCCCGTGCCGAAGGGATCCCGGTTCACGCCGACGATACCCGTCAGAGCGCCACCGTAAGGATCCAGCGCCGAAGGTGAATTGTGGGTTTCAACCTTGAAAACCATGTTGTAGTCGTCGTTGAAACGGATGATCCCCGCGTTGTCGACGAAAACGGACAGACACCAGTCCCTCTCTCCCATCTGTCTGCGGATTTCGCTCGTGGAGCGGCGGATGAACCAGTCGAACAGGGAATCGATCACCTGGCGGTTCCCCTTGTCATCTTCGTAGTCGATCAGGGCATTGAAGATTTTGTGCTTGCAATGCTCAGACCAGGTTTGTGCCAGACATTCGAGCTCAGCATCCGTGATCTCCCCGCCGAGACCCCATTTCCCGCGTGCCGCAAGGACGTCGCCCTTTTTCAGGTAGTCGCGGATGGCCTTCATTTCCTCCAGATTAAGCGCCAGAATCCCATCGGAACTGATGCTCATCAGGCTTTCATCGGAAACGTTCAGATCGATCCGGACGGTCCGGGGATGATCCACCCCCTCGACGCGAGGTACGTAGGCGGGAAGACCCCGATCGGGCTGCCACTCCTTGCCGTCCACAATGACGAAGCGCTCGATGAGTTCGTTGGCCAGCAGATCCGTGGCGACCTTTTCCACCTCCTCCCGCCGGAGGTTTCCCCTAATGGCGTATTGCCGGGACGTATGAACCGGGAAAAACGTCTTCGGGCTTCTTCCGAACAGAAGAGCCAAGGCCTCCCGGGCGGTCTTGCCGACGTTGTCGGTCACGCCGGGCCGGTACCCCACCTCGATCATCCAACTGAAACCGTCCAGAATACCCCGGTTTATGGCGTAGTTCTGGATGACCGGGTCGGACAAAGGGCCGGCAGCGGCGGTCAGCAATTCATCTGGAGACAGACTCCCGTCAATGGTATATACTGCGGCCGTTTTAACCTCCGCCACGTCAAGAAAGAGATGCTCCCGGATACGCCGCCGTGTTTTTTCGCCCAGAGCATCCCATACCCCGTTTTTGAAACCGATTTCTATTCTTTCCGCCATGTGCAATTCCTGTCAGCCGAGCTCGGCCCGGACGATGTCCTTAATATTTTTACAGTGTCTTTCCGTTTCCTCCCGTGTCGGTCCCTCCACCATAACACGGCAGAGATTCTGGGTTCCGGAATAACGGACCAACACCCGTCCCCTGTTTCCCAGGGCCTCTTCCGCTTCGGCAATCGCCTGGCTGACGGCCGGGACCGTCGCCAGATCAGGCCGGTTCTTCGTTTCAACGTTCATCAGTATCTGGGGATAGACGGTCATCGCCGACGCCAGATCCGAAAGGCATTTTTTCGATTTCTTCATCGCCGCCAGAACCTGGAGAGCCGAAAGAATCCCGTCGCCTGTCGTGTGATGCTGCAGAAAGATCAGGTGTCCCGAATCCTCACCGCCCAGGGACGCCCCCCTGGCGACCATTTCCTCAAATACGCAGCGATCGCCGACATCGGTAATCGCATAATCAATTCCCATCTCTTCCAACGCGAGGGTCATGCCGATATTGCTCATGACGGTCCGTACAACCAGGTTGTTCGTCAAGTTACCTTCCTTCTTCATGACGGCCGCACAGAGGGTCAGAATCTGGTCGCCTGTCAGAATGGTACCCTTTTCATCTACGGCAATCATCCGGTCTCCGTCCCCGTCGAAGGCGAATCCGCAGTCGGCGCCGGTTTTCACGACTTCCCCGGCCAGGCGTTCCGGATGCTGGGAACCGCACCTGTGGTTGATGTTTTTCCCGTCCGGCTCATGGAACAGTGTTTTCACGGACGCCCCCAGTTCACCGAACGTATCGGGCCCGACCTGGTATGTAGCCCCGTTCGCACAGTCGAGAACCAGTTTTGTTCCCTCCAGATTCATACCGGGAGGAAAGGCCCGTTTCAAAAAGGCAATGTAGCGTCCCCGGGCATCGTCCATTCGCAGGACCTTTCCGAGAGCGTTGACGGGCGGCAGATGGGCTTCATAGTCCCTGGCGCAAACCATTTCCTCGATGACCGCTTCCTTTTCGTCGGGCAGCTTCCGCCCATCCCCAGCGAAAATCTTGATCCCGTTATCATAATAGGGATTGTGGGATGCGGAAATCATGATACCCGCATCGGCCCGTGAATTGGCCGTCAAAAAGGCTATGCCGGGAGTTGGAATCACCCCGGCCAGAATGGCATGTGCCCCCATTGAGCAGATGCCCGCCACCAGAGCGCTTTCCACCATATCACCGGAAAGGCGGGTATCCTTGCCGACAACAATACGGCCTACGTGACCTTCACGACGGAACAGGCGAGCCGTCGCCCGGCCGATATCCATGGCTATTTCGGCCGTCATCGGGTGCTTGTTGACCTGTCCGCGCACCCCATCGGTACCAAAAAGTTTGCCCATGTTGCGTCCTGTCTTCTTCACTTCGCCCATTTCCGGTAAGAACCGAAGCGGGTTATGAGCGTACCCCCCAGTCCAAGTAGAAGGGCGAATACTTTCAGCATCCAGCCAATATAGGGAATCCAGCCTACAAACCAGAGAATCGTGATCCCCCAGATGGTTTCCCGCATGATAGTCTGCTCGGGTTTTTTCAAAATCACGAAAAGCCGGTTACCGATAAGTTGTGCCACAGCGACAACGCCGATCAGCCCCCCGGCAATGGCGACGCTGATTTCCAGCGGAACAAGAACCACCCCGATCACGGAAATGGTGAGAAGAAACGCGAGCGGCACGACCAGGATCAACCCCACCAGACCCCACAGGCCCGCTTTGTAAGGGTTCTTTTCAACAGCTTCGGAAATGACGCGGATCGGCCTGGGAATCAAGAGAACCAGCAGAATCGAAAGAATCAGGAGACCCAAGTAGAGGGTCACGGAAAAAACCGCGAATAGCCACGACCACCCTTTCCATTCGCTGTTCAAAACCGCGGCCAGTATTTCGGAAAAATTCGTGGCGTTAATTTCAGTCAAGGAACCGCTGACTTCGGAACCGCTGCCCCGGACAATCACCCCCCCGATCGAGGTGACATTGCCACCGACAATGGAACTTGAAGCCAGCAACACGGAACCACCCACGGCGAAGATATTCCCGTCGGCCACCCCATACAGGGTCACCTGACCACCGATCGCAATAATGTTGTTGACTCGGGTTCCCTCCTTGATCGTGACATCATCGCCAATTTTAATGATATTTTTGTCTTCCGCCTGAACAGCGGGCGGATAAAACAACATCAGGACCAGTAGCAGAAAAAACAGTCCTTTTTTTATCATCCATGAATCCTTGCACATGTTTATGTTGTCTGAATCCTTGCGGAAATCAGTTCATTCTCCACATCATACCGACGTCAGTCAGCCGGTATCCGGTTTTTTAAATGCTCTCCTTTGGAAAGGCGGCGTTCTGGACACACGATTCACGCCTTCGTTTCATGAGGAGGCGTAGTATAGGCAAGGTCCATGGGTGTGTCAATGAGAATTAAGGGATCGAATTGCCTCACATTAAAAGTAACCGGTGAGTGGTTTCAGGTAGTATCGTTGACTCATAATTCGATGTAACCAGACATCGACTTCCGAAAGGAGGAAAGAAATGAGTCCACGATCCAAATGTGAGTACATTGAGGCCGTACATCGACGATACAAAGAGGCCTCCCGCAGTGAACGAACAATTATGCTCAATGAGCTTTGCGCCACTTGCGGTTACAACCGCAAGTATGCCATCCGATTACTGAAAGGTTTCAAACGGCTTACAAAACCCCAACCCCGCAAAAGGGGAAGGGCTTCCTTCCACAATCGGGAAGAGATTCTAACCCCCCTCAAACGAACCTGGCTCGAAGCCAATCTCCCCTGTTCAAAGCGCCTTAAAGCCATCCTGCCCCTTTGGCTGCCGGGGTACAACCCATGCTTCGGCAAACTCACAACTGAGGTGAACCAGGCATGGCTTACAATCTTCCCCGCCACCATCGACAGGCTCTTGAAACCCGTCCGTATTCAGTATCAAAACGGGGACGCACCACCACCAAACCAGGAACTTTGCTCAAAAAACAGCATAACTCTCCCCAGAAACTGGACAGGGCAATAATAAGGTGCATGTTAGCCTGCCGA
>LSQX01066440.1_pt2 | contig 10091 bp, 9 predicted proteins | sample 654561 | NCBI WGS metagenome assembly LSQX01 (sample SAMN04489861, study PRJNA283612) | anaerobic digester metagenome | isolation source: 4 biogas reactors fed with cattle manure at either 37C or 55C with and... | place: Denmark: Kongens Lyngby | collected 2014
CGGCGCAATGATGCCTCAATACCACCTATTATCAGGGGAACATCAGGAAAGAGCCTTTTAAGAATCTTTGAATATGTTATTACAGCATAATCGGGTCTTCTTCCGGACTTTCCGCCGGGAGTATAGGCATCGTCAGACCTTTTGCGTTTATTAGCGGTATAATGATTGATCATTGAATCCATATTACCTGCTGTAACTGCAAAGAACAATCCCGGTTTTCCGAACTTTTTAAAATCACGCAGGTCATCCTGCCAGTTGGGTTGAGGAACAATAGCGACTGTAAGTCCCTCAGCTTCAAGAACTCTTCCTATAACAGCAGTTCCAAAAGAGGGATGGTCTATATAAGCATCACCAGAAAACAAAACTACGTCAGCCTTGCTTTTACCGGCCTGGCGCAACTCCTTAACTGATGCTGGCAACCAACTGTCTATTTTTGGGAAACTCATATTCTTTTCAATCAAAACTCAAGGATAATAAATATAATTATATTTTTGCTTTGTAATTCATTCTTTTTACGGATTATTAAATGGATTTCCAAATGGAACTATTAAAGCTGACCGATATTTTCAAGGCTCCTCCGGCTCTTGCCATCTTTGGCGGTGAATATTTCTCCAAATTCCTTATGTATATACTTCGTTATAATAAACTCAATAAAATCTCTGAACAGATTGCAGCTAAAAAAGGTATTGAATTCATTAATGAAATAATAAATATTCTGGAGTTTAAAATTGATTGCGATGATAATGAATTAAAAAGAATTCCTGAAGAAGGGCCTTTAATTGTCATTGCCAACCACCCTTTCGGTGGCTTCGACGGACTTTTACTTATAAAATACCTATCAACGATACGGTCAGATGTCAAAGTAATTGGAAATTTCCTATTCCAGAGAATAGATCCTGTTGCTGAATTTTATATCGGGAATAATCCATTCAGCAATAAATTAGACCAATCAATAACTATTCACAGTCTGGGAATAACAGAAGCTATAAGACATTTAAAAAATAACGGGGTCTTATGCCTTTTCCCCGCCGAAAACCTGAGCACCTACGGTACCTTCGACAGTATAAAAGATCAGGTATGGCAGTTTCCGATGATCAAATTCGTAAAAAAAGCGAGGGTGCCGGTAGTTCCTGTCTATTTCCAGGGTACAAACAGCAGGTTGTTTCACCTTTTTGCAAAGATACATCCCTCACTGCGTCAGGTGCGCCTGCCATCCGAATTACTGAGTAAAAGACATAAAACAATAAAAATAAGAATTGGCAACCCCATTAAGGTGGGCGACCAGGATAAATTTAATGATATATATCAATACAGCAGGTTTTTACGGGCCAAGACCTATTGTATGGAATCTAATCTGGAAGTAAAGCGGTTCTTTAATTATAATCTTAAACCGTTCCCAAAACCCGAACAAATAATTGAACCTGTTGAAAAAAACAAATTAATCAAGGAGATTCAAAAAATAAAAAAAGACTTCATCCTTTTCAATATAAAAAATTATACTGTCTTTTGTGTTCCGTCAAATCAGATTCCCAATATACTCACCGAAATTGGCAGGCTCAGGGAAATAACATTCAGGGAGGTGGGTGAAGGCACTAACAGAAGTATTGATATTGATGAGTTTGACCTCTATTATCATCAGATGTTTATCTGGGATGAAGAGTGCGAGACTATAGTCGGGGCATACAGAATAGGTAAAGGAAATGAGATTCTTGAACAGTTCGGCAAACGGGGATTTTATATTCATTCCTTATTCCGGATTTCTGACGAATTTAAGCCAATACTTAATGAAAGCCTGGAACTTGGGCGTTCATTTGTAATTAAAGAGTATCAGAAAAAGCCTATGCCTTTGTTCCTGTTATGGAAAGGTATTTTATATTTTCTTTTGAAAAATCCGGAGTACAGGTATCTGACCGGACCGGTGAGTATCAGTAACAATTATTCTAAAATATCGAAAGATCTTATCATCAGGTTTATAATGCAAAATCATCTTAACTGGAAAATGGCCCAATTTGTTAAACCTCGAAAAAGCTACAAGTTCAGAAGTAATAATCCGGATATCAATATTTTAATGGAAAATATGGAGCATGATATTAACCGCCTTGATAAAGCTATCGGAGACATTGACGAGCTGAATTCAGGATTGCCTGTTCTGCTAAAAAAATATATCAAACTAAATGCAAAAATAATTGCTTTCAACGTAGATCCTAAATTTAACAATTGTCTCGACGGATTGATTATCCTTGATGTATATGATGTTCCCAAAAACACTATTGAATCACTTTCGAAGGAGGCAAATGACGGATCTATACTGGAAAGGTTCTATACCAGCAGAGAATAACCCGGATCTGTTAAATAATAAGCCAGTCACTGAATACAATCAAAAACAACTATTAAATCAGAATAAAAAATCAGATGATGAAGCATAAAAAAACTGCATATCTCATATTAATGTTAAAAGGAATGGCAATGGGGGCGGCAGATGTTATCCCCGGAGTATCGGGAGGGACAATTGCTTTTATTACAGGCATATACGAAGAACTTATTGAATCCATTAAGTCTGTAAACCTGAAAACATTAAAACTTTTATTGTCAGGCCGCTTTTCAGCTTTCTGGAAATCAGTAAACGGGCCATTTTTATTATCTGTCCTGCTCGGGATCGCAATCAGCATATTTTCCCTGGCTAAAGGATTGAAATTTCTTCTTGAAAATTTTCCAATACATGTCTGGTCATTCTTTTTCGGATTGATCATAGCTTCTACAATATTTGTAGCCAAAAAAATAAATAAGTGGGATATAAAAATATATGTTGCCGGTGCTGCAGGGATTGCAGCAGCCTATTTCATAACAATCCTCACACCCGCAGAGGCAAACACTACTTGGTGGTTCATTTTTATTTCTGGGTCAATTGCCATTTGTGCAATGATACTGCCGGGAATTTCAGGAAGCTTCATTCTGGTTTTACTGGGAATGTATAAATTTATACTTGAGGCTGTAAGCAACCTCGACACAGGTATACTGCTAATCTTCATATCAGGTGCAGCTATTGGAATTGTAGTCTTTTCAAATCTCTTATCCTGGCTGCTGAAGCGGTGGCACAATATTACAATTGCGGTTCTGGCCGGATTTATGATTGGCTCATTAAACAAGGTATGGCCATGGAAGGAGGTCACATCTACATTTATTGACAGTCACGGTGAAGTTAAGCCGCTTTCTGAAAAAAATATTCTGCCCCGGGTATTTGAACAAATCACAGGTGAAGATTCAATGTTGACGGGGGCACTGCTTTTGGCAATTACAGGCTTCATTGTTATTTTTGTGATTGAAGGATTAACAAAATATCAAAATAAAAAAAGTGATGAATAAATACGGCTTGATTGGTTTTCCCTTAACCCACTCATTCTCAAAAAAATTTTTTACTGAAAAATTCAAACGGGAAAGTATCAGTGCAGCATATGAAAATTTTGAAATAGAAAAGATATCACGGTTGACTGAAATAGTAGAGGCCGAAACAGATCTGGCAGGCCTGAATGTTACAATTCCATACAAGGAACAGGTTATTCCATTTCTGGATGAACTGGACAGGGCAGCGGAAAAAGTGGGAGCTGTTAATACAATAAAAATTATACGTAAGGCACAAAAAATACATCTTAAAGGTTTCAATACAGATACATGGGGATTTGAGATATCCCTGAAACCCCTTTTACGGGAGTATCACACCAAAGCATTGATTCTAGGTACCGGCGGAGCTTCAAAAGCAATAAAATTTGTTTTGGACAAATTAAATATTGAGTATATCTCTGCCTCGATAGAAGAACTGAAAAACAGGGAAATAAGATATAAAGATATCGACAGAAAAATGATGTCAGACCGGCTTCTGGTAATAAATGCAACACCTTTGGGGACATATCCTAAAACAGATACATTCCCTCCGATTCCATATGAATATATTTCTGATGAACATCTTCTGTTTGATCTTGTTTACAATCCTGAAATGACTGAATTCCTGAAAAAGGGAAGAGAGAGGGGCGCAATTGTCAAAAACGGACTAGAAATGTTACAGCAACAAGCTCTTAAATCTTATGAAATTTGGATTAGCTGAACTGGACCGGTAGAATCCAATAACTTTCAGTTACACTTACCATCTTCAGAAAATTAATGATTAAAATATGATTTCAAAAATCTTATTTGTTTGTCTCGGAAATATTTGTCGTTCACCCAGTGCAGAAGCTGTATTTAAAGGATCTGCAAAAAAACGGGGAATGGAAAGCCAATTTGTTATAGATTCGGCAGGGACCAGCGGTTGGCATGTCGGGGAGACTTCAGACAAAAGAATGCAAAAACATGCAGTTAAAAGGGGTTATTCGCTCGATTCAGTTTCAAGACAGTTTGATCCGGATGTCGATTTTGATCGTTTTGATATTATAATCGGCATGGATGATGAAAATATTATTGCGCTTAAAAGGATGGCAAGAGACATGGATGACCTGAAAAAAATCCATAAAATGACTGATTTCAGCAAAGAGTGGAACTATTCTGAAGTACCAGATCCATATTACGGCGGAGACGAGGGATTTGAACTTGTACTTGACCTGTTGGAAGATGCCTGCTCCGGATTACTTGACTCACTTACTCAAAATGATATAAAAAATTAACCAGGGCTTCGTAGGCAGGCTTTGATTTCCCCTCAATTTCCACAATTATCCTAACCTGTACTTTTGCTATTCCCCTGAGGTTACGAATATCATTAAGATATACCCTTGACCTTATTTTGTCGTTTACCAGTACCGGCTCCTGGAAACGCAACTTCTCAATTCCGTAATTTACAATCATCTTTACATTTCTGACATCTACTATCGAATACCAAAGGTAGGTTAACATCGAGACAGTCAGATAACCATGAGCTATAGTAGTCCTGAACGGCGATTCTGTTGCTGCTCGTTCAGGATCGGTGTGAATCCATTGGAAATCAAGAGTTGCTTCGGCAAATTTATCGATCTGCCCCTGTGTGATCTGCAAATATTCAGAAACTCCTATCTCCTTACCGAGTAATGATTCAAACTCTTCATAATTATTAATGATTGTCTTTTCCATGTCATAAAGATTTGCAAGCACGCAAAATAAAAAATTTTCTCTGTTCCCGGTAAAAAATAAACTGAAGGTTCATAAAATTTATTATGCTATACATATATTATCAGAATTTTAAGACAGTTTGTTCAAAACATAGAGATAACATATTAATAAATATTTTATCACCTTTGCACTTATTTTACTTAAATGAAGAATATAATAAAAAGCACAACCTTTCTGGCAATTGTGGCTGCCTGGCTTTGGTCTACAGCATTTGCAGGTATTAAAATAGGGTTGCAATTTCATACCCCTCTGCAGTTTGCAGGAGTCCGCTTCTTCCTTTCAGGATTAATGATAATCTTATTCTTTGGTAATTTCAACAGATATTTCACTGAGATAAAAAATAACCTGCTGCTGGTACTAAAGCTTTCACTGGTTCAGATATTTATTCAATACGCTCTCTTTTACAGTGGTATCGATCTCATTCCGGGGGCACTGGCAGCAATGATAATAGGTTCTTCCCCTCTGTTCGTGGCAATAGTTGCCCACTTCTCCTTTAAAAACGACAGGATGACCTTTTTAAAAACAATCAGTATCCTTATCGGAGTTGCAGGAATTGCAGTTATTACTTTAGGCCGGACAAAAGTTGAGATGAAAGGAGAATATGAACTATTGGGTATCGGACTTCTTCTATTGAACAACATTGTTGCCGGCTATGCAAACGTACTGGTTTCCAAATCGCCCGGTAACATTTCCCCGTTAGTCCTGAGCTCATCCTCCCTGATCATTGGGGGATTCCTGCTCCTGATAGTCTCAATACCTCTTGAAGGTGTCACCCCTGGCCCTTTTCCTCCTGTTTATTTTGCAGCACTTGGATGGTTGAGTTTTCTGTCAGCTGCAGCTATATCAATCTGGTTTTCATTACTGAAGCGGCCGGGAGTTAAAGTATCGATCCTCAATGTCTGGAAATTTCTTATCCCTGTGTCAGGAGCTATTCTAAGCTGGATTATTATAGAAAATGAAAAACCTGACCTGATGTCAATAGCCGGTATGATAGTAATTGCAATTTCTCTGCTGGCACTAGGTTTTTCGAATCGTATTGAAGCCGGCAAATCATCCAGGAAAAAGATAAAGCATCAGAACAATTTCTGAAGTCTTAATCAATTATCAACAGTTCAATTTTTCGAAAATCTGTTGGATGGCTCTCTGCCTGTATCGAAATAGTCCCTTTTGAAATAATCTTATTGCTGTCTGACGGCAGGAGCTTTTGATAATATTTATCGCGGGGGTCTAATTGCGGCTCTTCATATCTGAGTACCTCTTTGCCGTCAACCAAATGTCTTATTATCTCTCCGCTATTTACTTCAACCTCAGCAGCAACCCACTGATCTCCATGGTATGTCTTTGATCCTGAACTGATACAATGTTGTTCCACGAGAAGGTCGTTGATAACTATGTTGGTCCCTGGTGTGCATACATTCATTGTTGAACGTTCATCCCTTCCATTGCCCCCCAATAACTGCACCTCAATTGACACAGGAAAATCCTGGTCCTTTTCCATCGATTCTGCCGTCTGTCCGTGTAGCATCAACCCATTATTCCGAAATGCCCATGATGGACCTCCTTTCACCTGTTCACCCACAAACCTGTATTCAACACGAAGCCTGTAGTGTGAAAATTCACCTGAATAAAACAAATGTCCAAACTCATTTCCCCATCTATCCCACTCATCATAAGAAACCCTTAAAAGCCCATCCTCTACCCTGAAGGTATTCCTTAAATTAAATCCTGTTTCATAACCTTTAAACTTTGGCTGCCAGTTATTAAGGTCTTTACCGTTAAATAACTGAATCCAATTCTCCTGTGATCCATTTTTATCTTCTTGCCGCGATTTAAAATTACAGGAACAGATGGCCAAAATAAACAGAAAGCAGAATATTCTAAATTGCAAATGTAAAATCTTCATACAGTTACTTTTATATTTGTACATTAACAAATGTAGTCTTTTTGAAAAGAATTTAACCGGACAGATCGAAGAAAATTTCTATATTTGCATACCATTAAATAAGAAATATGACGCTTTTTGTTAACATATTATCGTTAATATTAGGTTTCAGTATTGCTATTTTTGCAATACCCCCTATTTTACGTGTAGCAAAAAAAAAGAAACTCTTTGATTTCATCGATGAACGAAAAATCCATTCTGCTGCTATTCCCCCTTTCGGCGGTATTGCAATATTTTTAGGTTTTATCCTAAGCACAATAGTAACAACTTACAACGAAGTTTTTTTTACATTTAAATATGTTGTTGCTGCAGTTATTCTTCTCTTTTTCACAGGATTGAAAGATGACCTGGTCAAAATATCAGCCAAAAAAAAATTTTTCATTCAGATAGTTGCCGCAATGCTGCTGATTATGATGGGCAATATTAGATTAACTTACGGACATGGTTTTTTTAACGTTTATGAAATCAATTATTTTTTCAGTATTGCTCTTACCCTTTTTATAATTCTGTCTGTTATCAATGCTTTTAATTTTATTGATGGGATTGACGGCCTGGCGGCAGGACTGGCTATTGTGGCTGCCCTCTTTTTTGGTATCTGGTTTTTTATTGCCGGTCATGCCAAATATTCAATAATGTCATTTGCTCTTGCAGGCAGCCTGTCCGGCTTTTTCCTTTACAATGTTTTCGGAGGCAGGAATAAATTATTTATGGGTGATACAGGATCACTTATTACAGGCCTGATAATATCAGTTCTTGCAATACAATTCAATGAATTCAATATTAACAAATCTTTTGCCTCGTCATTTAACGCAGCTCCTGCGATATCTTTTGCTGCAGTACTGATACCTATGATAGATACTTTCAGGGTCATAACCATAAGACTGTCAAATAAAAGATCACCTTTTTATCCCGATAATAACCATATACATCACAGATTACTGGCACTTATACCCGATCACTTTTCAGTGACCCTTATATTAACAGCAGCCGGTATAATAATGATTCTGCTGGCAATTCTGTTTGATTATCTGTTTGTTAATGTCACCATTCAATTCTTAATAATGTTCTTCATTGGAATAATGTTCTCTTTTATCCCTTCACATATTTTAAGAAAAAAACAGGAAAAACAGAAAGGTGATGAAATCAGGTTATACCACAAATCCCTGAAGAATTACAGCGCCTGAAACAGTTAAAAATTTTCCTGATACACCTGCCTGTTAACTTAATCAAATAGCTTTATCGTAATTGATAAACTGAAGCTCTTTTATTTTCAGGAGTTATGTATATTTACAGCTTAATCAGATATAAAAAAATTTGATATCATTTGAAGCAAAATATTACCTCATTAAGTTACTGGCAATCATTGTTGCAGCTATTGGTGTTGTCATGTTACTCTATTTTAAAAATAAGGATAACACAGAACTTTCAAAAAGCCGGACACGGGTATTAATGTTATTAAGACTTCTCTCTTTTACCCTTATTTCTGTGTTACTGTTGATTCCTTTTCTGCGCAGTCTGAAAAGGACAATTCAAAATCCAAAAATAATTTTTGCATATGACAACTCTGCTTCAATGATAGCAGCAACTGACTCAATGGAAACAGCGGAAACAATTAAGGAAATAAGAGATCACCTTGCACAAAACCTTAAGAGTGACTTTTCTTTTGTTCAATATTCATTCGGCCGGGAAGCCGGGATCAGCGATACAGTTGACTTTAAAGAAAAGGGATCCGATTACAGCAGGTTAATTACCACATTAGTAAACAATCATTATAATGAAAATATAGGAGCACTGGTTATTGCAGGAGACGGAACATACAATATGGGTAAAAACCCGGTTAATATGATGAGTGATATCACATTCCCTGTTTATACCATTGGCCTGGGCGACACAACAGAATTAGCAGATGCACTTATTCAGGATATCAGGGTCAACCGCACCGCTTTTTCGGGTAACAGGTTTCCTGTGGAAATTGACTGCAGGTTTGTACAGTTAAAAGGACGGAGCATCAAACTGAGTATTACCCGCGATGGTTCGGAAGTTGCTGAAACAGTTATTACACCAGCTAACAATGATTTTTTCCATTCGCGGCAGTTTATACTTGATGCAGGGTCCCCGGGTTTAAAAACCTATTCTGTCAAACTGGGTATTACTTCCACTGAAAGAAATACTGCCAATAATGAAGCGGAGTTCATTATCAATGTTCTGGAGTATAAACAAAAAATCCTGATCCTTTCAGAAGGTCCTCATCCCGACATAGGAGCAATTAAAAACACACTTGAACAGCAACAATCATTCGAAGTATCTGTTTTTACCGATGAGCCATACCCGTCTAACCTGTCTGATTTCAACCTGGTAATTTTAAATCAACTGCCCACTCCTGGAAAATCTATGTCCGCCCTTTTTGGAGGAGATGATAACCACAGGGTTCCGGTACTATTCATCCTGGGCAGTAAAACTTACCTGCCTCAGCTTAATGCTTTTGAAAGAGGAGTTAACATACAGGCACTTACAACTTCGGGAGATGAAGCACAGGCTGTCGTAAATGATATATTCGGCTTATTCAGCATAAGTGAGGGGCTACGCGAAACATTGATACAACTTCCTCCTCTGCAGGTTCCGTTTGCTAATTACCGGTTACAACCTGAATTGAATATATTTTTATATCAAAAAATAAATAATATTGAAACTACCAGGCCTTTAATTGCCGCAGGTTTATACAATGGCCGCAAAACAGGTTTCATTTTCGGGGAAGGATTGTGGAAATGGAGATTATATGATTATCTCCTGCATCAGACACATAATCATTTCAACGAATTTATCAGCCAGCTTATCCAATATCTTGCACTGAGAGAAAACGAAGATAACTTCATGATCAGTTTTGAACCAGTATACTCCGAAGTAGAAGATGTATTGATGAAAGCAGAGGTTTACAATGATGCATTTGAATACTTGTCTGATGCAGAGATAAATATTGTAATAGAAAATGAAGAAGGTAATAAATTAAATTTTACATTTG
>LSQX01262188.1_pt1 | contig 10091 bp, 10 predicted proteins | sample 654561 | NCBI WGS metagenome assembly LSQX01 (sample SAMN04489861, study PRJNA283612) | anaerobic digester metagenome | isolation source: 4 biogas reactors fed with cattle manure at either 37C or 55C with and... | place: Denmark: Kongens Lyngby | collected 2014
TTGAGTTTGATAAAAATCCGACACCGATTTTAGATGGTACCTTGGATGTCATTTACAGCGCCTCTCGTGTGCGCTACCCAATGGTACGTTTAGATTGGTACCGTAAGCGCCAGCACAGCGATCGTTCACAGCGCGGTGATAATCGTTTTATTCGCGTTAGTTGGGATGAAGCTTTAGACCTTCTTTATGAGGAGCTGGAGCGTATTCAAACTGATTATGGTCCATGGGCATTACATATTGCTAACGTTGGTTGGCGTTCAGTAGGTCAGGTACACAGTTGCGGTAACCATATGTTGCGTGGCGTAGGGATGCACGGTAATGGTGTTGGTACGGCAGGGGATTATTCAACTGGTGCAGGTCAGATGATTATGCCGTACATTTTGGGTTCGACTGAGGTTTACTCCCAAGGTACGTCGTGGGACATTATCTTACAAGAGACTGATACCATTATTTTATGGGCTAACGACTTAGTTAAAAATTTACAAGTCGGTTGGAACACGGAGACGCACGAGGCTTTTGAATACCTTGCTAAGCTCAAGGATAAGGTAGCGGCTGGCGAGATTAAGGTTATTTCTATTGACCCGGTTAAGAGCAAAACGCAAAACTATTTAGGCAGCGATCAGCTTTATGTCAATCCGATGACTGACGTTGCCCTTATGTTGGCGATTGCGCACACACTTTATACTGAGGAGCTCTACGATCGTGAGTTTATCGACACCTATGCTATGGGTTTTGATGAGTTTACGCCTTATTTGATGGGTGAAACCATTGATATGGTTGAGAAAACACCTGAGTGGGCTGAGGAAATTTGCGGTGTTAAGGCAGATGATATTCGTGAACTAGCGCGTTTGATGGCGGCCGGTCGTACACAATTGATGTTTGGGTGGGCCATTCAGCGACAACAGCATGGTGAACAGCCTTATTGGATGGGAGCGATTCTTGCCACGATGCTAGGGCAGTTTGGTTTGCCAGGTGGTGGTATTAGTTACTCGCACCACTACAGTTCTGTTGGGGTTAATTCCAGCGGCGCCTCTATGCCGGGGAGCTTTCCACTAAACCTTGATACTGGTCGTACACCTAAGCACAACAATACCGACTATAAGGGTTATAGTTCGGTTATTCCAGTGGCTCGTGTGGTTGATGCTTTATTAGCGCCAGGGACAAAGATTAACTTCAATGGGAATGAGGTGACCTTGCCGCCATACAAAATGGCAGTCTTCTCCGGAAGTAATCAGTGGCACCGACATCAGGACCGTAACCGAATGAAGCGAGCTTATTTAGAGCTTGAGACCGTGCTGTCAGTTGACTATAACTGGACGGCGACGTGTCGCTTTGCGGATATCATATTGCCTGCTTGTACTCCTTATGAGCGTAATGACCTTGACGCCTATGGTTCTTATTCAAACCGTGGCATTATTGCCATGCATAAGCTAGTCGATCCTTTGTATCATTCACGTTCAGATTTTGATATTTGGCGTGAGTTTGCTCGTCGTTTAAATCGCGATGTTGAGTATAGTCGCAATATGGACGAGATGCAGTGGGTACGTTTTTTATATGAAGAGTGTCGCGCTGAAAATGCCCGTAAGGACATCCCAATGCCGCCATTTGAAGAGTTCTGGGAAACTGGTTATGTGCTGTTCCCTGATGGGCCTAACTGGGTTCGTCACGCCGACTTCCGTAAAGATCCTGAGGTTAATGCCTTAGGTACACCATCTGGTTATATTGAGATTTTTAGTCGCCGTATTGCTAGTTATGGTTATGATGACTGCCCTGGTCACCCAATTTGGATGGAAAAGGCAGAGCGCTCTCATGGCGGCCCCGGTTCTGATAAGTATCCTTTATGGTTACAGTCAGTTCACCCGGATACGCGCTTGCACTCTCAAACATGCGAATCTGAAACCCGTCGTGCAGTTTATACCGTGCAGGGTCGAGAGCCGATTTATATGGGACCGGAAGATGCGATGATGCGCGGGCTGAAGTCGGGTGACTTAGTACGTGTCTTTAATGACCGCGGTCAGTTATTAGCCGGCTTAGTGGTGTCACCTAACTTCCCTAAAGGCGTTGTACGTATACAAGAGGGAGCGTGGTACGGTCCGACTGGTCCTGAAATTGGTGCTCTAGATACCTATGGTGACCCAAATACCGTGACACTTGACGTAGGAACATCACAGTTAGCCCAAGGTCCAAGTGCGAATACTTGCTTGGTTCAGGTTGAGTTCTTCCGTGGTGAAGCGCCCGAGGTGACTTCCTTTGGTGGTCCTATCGAGGTCGATATTGAGGGTAACCCGGTGCATCCTGTACCTGAGGAAGATGAGGAAGCGCCAGAGGAAGCTTCTCAATAAATCCTTGGTTTTTGGCGAATGAGTCAAAACTAACGATTTTATTATTAGCAAAAAGGCTGGCCAGACGGCACAGCCTTTTTGTGTCTTACATGAGTTAATTAATATATCAATCACTGAGTAGATGATGGATCACGAGTTACAACAACATTGGAATAAAATTAATCAGCAACGAGCCGCTTTTTATGGTTGGTTTGCAGGTGCTTTTGCTAAGGAACTGTCTAATCAGGCCTTTGAGTTTTATAGTGATGGCAATGCAGACGCGTTATTGCAGGCGCTTGCCCAACTTGGTTTTGAGCGCGAGGTAGCTCATTTGCAGGAGTTTACTGCTGCCTTAAAGGGTACAGAGGACGAGCGTATCAATCTAATGGCTGATTTTGCCTCTTGTTTTTTATTGGATAGTCGTCACTCAGCATTACCTTATGCTTCCTACTACTTGGAAGAGAGCAAGTTGCTTTATGGTGATGCTAATACCCGTATGCGTGAGTTTTTAGAGGGTAATCAGCTGCAGTTACATGAGGAGTTTAGAGAGCCTGCGGATCACTTGGTGGTGTATTTGGCAGTGATGGCAGATTGGTGTACAGAGGTGGCTAATCTCACCGAACCTGTTGAGATTCAACATCAAATCGCAGCACAGCATGAGTTCTTAACTGAGGGCTTATTGTCATGGCTAGGGGATTGGGCTAAGCGTTTGGATAGCGTGCCTAATCTCGGCTTTACTTTTTATCCGGCGATGGGGCAGTTGTTATTAAGCTATGTGACTGTTGATGCCGATGCGATGCTGGATGGTCAGGATGATAGTAGTGCTGCTAAGGCAGTAAAAGCAGTCGACCGTACTTCGGCTGACGGTAATCACACGCTGCACTAGTGGGCTAGTATTGAGAGAATGCTTGATTTGTTATTAAGTGTCCAACAACTCAGCTTAAGTCGTCGTGATCGATTGCTATTTGATGACCTCAGTTTTGATATAAATAGAGGTCAGTTGTGGCATTTGCGTGGTGATAATGGCTGCGGCAAAAGCTCTTTGCTTGACCTATTAGTGGGTTTGCATAGTGCAGAAGCGGGTAAGGTGCGGTGGTTTGATGAGCATGCTATGGAGCTCAAGCCAACAGAGGCGGCTAGCCAAGGTGCTTTTCACTATTGTCGCCAGCAAAATGCGGTTAATCCGCGTCTGACGATTCGCGAGAACCTTAAGCGTCAGGCTTTGTGGGCTAAGGTTCGCTTAGCAGAGTCACGAATAGAGCGTTGGGCAGATGAGGTTGCTTTATTAGCCTTATTAGATGAGCCTGCCGGTTTACTCTCTCAGGGGCAGCAAAAGCAGATTGCGTTAGCCCGTTTACGTCTTTTTGGTCAGCGTCGTGTGTGGCTACTTGATGAGCCCTTCAATTCATTAGACAGGATTGCGGTTGAGCGTCTTGAGTCTTGGATTGCAGCACAAATTGAGGCACAGGGTGCCGTGATTATGGTCAGCCATACTGAACAATGTCAGGCCTTAACGGTGCGTTCATTACATTTGTCTGGTGTTGATAGCGTTGCTAGTGCTGATGCTAGGAGTGTGTAGCCTATGTTTTGGTCATTAACGATTCGAGAAGTGCTATTAATGCTTAAAAATCGCTCAGCGATTTATCGAGCGGTCTTTTTTTTGTTGCTGGTGGCTGCTTTATTTCCTTTGGCAATTAATGGTGATCCAGCGTTCTTAAGACAAATCGGCTTAGGGGTGATGATGATCGCTGCTTTATTGGCTAATTTATTGTCGCTATCGTTGATTTTTGAGGATGATTTTCAGGATGGCAGCTTAGCGCAAATGCTGTTATCACCAGTTGATGCCTTGCATTTAATTTATAGCAAAATGTTGGCGCACTGGTTATGTATTTGTTTGCCGCTCCTATGTGGTGCTGTGTTGTTGGCGGTGCAGTATCATTTTGAAGCTGCACAGATTATGCAGGTTTTACCATTACTGCTGTTTTTTACCTTGATATTGACAGCGGTTGGAACCTTGGCAGCGGCTTTAACTGTCGGGCTGTCGCAAAGTTTATTACCGGCCTTGCTCTATATTCCTTTGTGTGTGCCGGCGTTGATATTTTCTGCAGGGGCTTTGGATGAGCATAATTACTTAGTCCATTTGCAGTTGCTAGTTGCCTTAGCTTTGTTCTCATGGGCTTTTTTCCCGTGGGCATCGCGTTTTGCTATTAAAACGACTTATGAATAAAAATATGAGTTCAAGTTCATCAAATCAAGAGCAGAAAAAGTCGCTTTCCTGGCGTCGCTTTGCTAGTCCTGTGTATTTCCAAGGTTTTGCCCAGCGTGGCTCGAATATTGCGTTGGTTATTGCCGCGGTATTGGGGTTTATCGGCTGTATTTACGGTTTTTTGTTTGCACCGATTGATGGGGTACAAGGCAATAGTTATCGCATTATGTTTTTGCACGTGCCAAGTAGTTGGATGGCGATGATTATTTATTTAGCGATGGCTTTTTGGTCCTTTATCTATTTGGTGTGGCGCACGCATACCTCGGCGTTAATGGTGCGAGCGATGGTGCCGACAGGGGCGCTGATGTGCCTATTGTCGTTAGTCAGTGGCGCTATCTGGGGTAAGCCGACTTGGGGTACTTATTGGGTCTGGGATGCTCGTCTTACCTCTATGTTGCTGTTGCTTTTTCTTTATTTGGGGTTAATTGCTTTATTGCAGAGCATTCGTAGTGAGCAACGAGCGAACTTAGTGGCGGCCTTGTGGTCTATTGTTGGTGCAGTCAATGTGCCGATTATTTATTTCTCGGTGATTTGGTGGAATACCTTGCATCAGGGGGCTAGTATCAGCATGAGTCGCGGTGTTTCTATTCATCCGGATATGTTTTATGCGTTGCTATTTATGACCTTTGCAGCATGGGCTTATGCGATTGGCGTTATATTGCGTCGCGCTCGTTGGCTCTTGTTAAATAAATATGCGCACAGCGATTGGTCCCAGCAGATCTTGCTTGGTAAAGAGGGGTGATGATGTATTGGCAGTCCTTTAGTGATTTTTTGACCATGGATGGGCATGGCGTCTATGTTTGGTCTGTGTTTTTTTTTATGGTGTCGTTAATTGCAGTGGAGCTTATTTCTCTCGCTCAGTTAAAGCAAAAAACATTAAAGCGTTTCCGCAGGATTCGTCTTTTAGCGTCTAAAAAGGGTAATAAATGAATAAGCGACAAAAGAGGTTGCTGTGGGTGTTGGTATTAGTGCTTGTTTTAATTACTTGTACTGTACTGGTGGTTAATGCTTTACGTAATAATATGGTGTTTTTCCATACGCCAACAGATGTACGAGCTGAAAAGGTAGAGGTTAATAAATACGTCCGTGTCGGCGGTTTAGTGAAACCGGGCACCTTAGTAAAGCATACGGGTTCGGTACAAATTGATTTTGATTTGGTGGATGACTGGGATTCTATTCCTGTGAGTTATGAAGGGCTTTTGCCTGATCTCTTTGGTGAGGGGCAGGGCGCTGTATTAGAGGGGTCGTGGAGCGGTGAGCGCTTTATAGCAACGCGTGTTTTTGCTAAGCATGATGAAAACTACATGCCGCCAGAGGTTGCTAAGGCCGCAACGGATATGCACAACAAATACACTGGTGGCGCGATTCCTCTTGAGGGTTCTGAGGCGACTATTCAGGCTGAGGCGATGCAATGATTTGGGTGAATTTGGGTAGTTTCTCCTTATTGTTAGGGGTGATGTTTTCTCTCTTTGCTGCGATAGCGGCTTTTTATGCGGCTCAAAAGCGTACTACATTAATACCCTTGGTTAAGCTAAGCGGTACGTTAACCAACTTTTTTGTGCTGATAGCTTTTATTGCTTTACTGGTTTTGCTAGTTAATGACCAGTTTTATGTGCGCTATGTAGCACAGCACTCTAATAGCCAGTTACCCATTTTTTATAAGGTTTCTGCGGCCTGGGGCGGTCATGAGGGCTCACTGTTATTTTGGGCTTTGCTCTTAGCTATTTGGAATCAAATTTTTCAGCGTTGGGCTAAAAGTCTACCTTCGGGCTTGGCACTCAATGCCATTGGTGTATTAAATGCCGTGATGACCGGGTTTTTGCTATTTATTCTAGCGGGCTCTAGCCCATTTAGCTTAATGGACAATCCACCGGCTGATGGGGCAGACTTAAATCCTTTATTGCAGGATATTGGCTTAGTTGTACACCCGCCCTTTTTATACTTGGGCTATGTTGGTACGACGCATGTCTTTGCACTATCTTTAGCTGCTTTAATTACTGGTGAGGCAGGTAGAGCGTGGGCGAGTAGTTGTCGTCCGTGGGCGCTCGCGGCTTGGGGCTTTTTGTCTATCGGTATTTTAATCGGTAGTATGTGGGCTTATTATGAATTAGGTTGGGGTGGCTGGTGGTTCTGGGACCCGGTTGAAAATGCCTCATTGATGCCGTGGTTCTGTTTGACGGCTTTGATTCATTGTCTATTAGTTGCGGAGAAGCGCGAGGTCTTTAGGCATTGGAGTATTTTATTAAGTATTACTTCCTTTGCTTTGTCGTTATTAGGGACCTTTTTAGTGCGCTCGGGCGTATTGACCTCGGTCCATGCCTTTGCTAGCGATGCGACGCGTGGTGTGTTTATTTTAATGTTCCTCTTTCTAGTAATTGGTGTGGCGCTGACGCTTTATGCGTGGCGCGCGCCTAAGTTGCAAGAAAATGCCCAGCGTTTTGCTATTTTTTCCAGAGAGTCACTACTGCTTGTTAATAATGTCTTGCTTGTGGTCTCTTGTATTACGGTGATGGTGGGGACTTTATTTCCACTCTTTACTGAGGCCTTTGCCATAGGTCAGTTCTCTGTCGGCCCACCGTACTTTGAGTCGGTCTTGGCACCACTTTGGCTATTATTATTGGTCTTAGTACCCTTTGGTATTTTTGCTCGCTGGAAGTACGATACGGTGGCTCGTATGCGTAAGGACTTATTGATTCCCTTAGTACCGGCAGTGCTTCTCGGTATGATGATGCCAATGTTTTGGGGCGGTTTTTCTCTGTGGATAGGGCTTGGTTTTAGTGCTGCTTGGTGGGTTGCTTTTTCAACAATTTACCTAGTAATTGATAGGATGCGACGCAATAAGCAAGCGCTTTGGAATTTACCATTACACTTTCTAGGTATGAGTTTAGGGCACTTAGGTCTTGCAATATTTGTTGTGGGAGCCTTAGCAGCTAAAAACTACGCTGAGGAATATAACCGCGTTATTTACCCACGTCAAACGCTGCATATTGAAGGCTATGATGTCAGCTTTATGCATTTAGAAGGTAAAGTGGGTGCCAACTTTGACTCCTTAATTGGTCACTTTGATGTGGCGATTGATGGTGAGCGTGTTGCTCGTCTACGTCCTGAGAAGCGTCAGTATTTTTCAGGCGGTGAGCCGACCACTGAAACCTCAATTAATCGAGGTTTATTCCGAGATTTGTATATGAGCTTGGGTGAAATGCAGGGCGTGGATTTTGAAACTAGCCCTTGGACGGTGCGCCTCTACTACAAGCCTTTGATGAATTGGGTGTGGGCTGGCTTTATTATGATGGCGGTCGCCGCCTATCTGTCATTTGGTGGGGTTAAGCGCCAGAAGTTTAAAAAAGAGCCTAAGCTAAAAGGAGTGGATAATGTTGCTTAAGCGTTTTTGGCCGTTATTGTTATTTGCTGCCTTGGTTCTTTTATTAGCTTTTGGTTTGGGCAGAGAGCAAAAGCCTTTACAGTCTGCGCTGGTAGGTAAATCGATGCCAGCTTTTGAGCTACCTTCTTTAAAGAACCAAGCTGTCACTTACGATGAGTCGTTATTTAAGGGGCAGGTTTTTGTACTAAATGTATGGGCTTCTTGGTGTGAGGCTTGTCGCTATGAACATAAAATTTTTGTGGAACAGCCTTTACCGGAAGAAGTGATGTTGGTTGGTCTTAATTATAAGGATCAAACGGGGCCAGCTTTAATGTGGTTGCGAGATTTAGGTGACCCCTATAGCTTAAGTTTACGAGATGAAAAGGGCCGCTTAGGCTTGGATTTAGGCGTCTATGGAGTACCTGAAACCTATGTGATCAATGAGCAGGGCATCATCACACATCGCCATGTTGGTGCTTTTGATGAGGAATCGTGGCAGCAGGAATTATTACCTGCTGTCCATCAGGCATTAGAAGCAAAGCAGTTTAATTAGTGGTGTCAACGCGTATGAATAGCAATTTAAATCTTAAAGTACTGACTTTTTTATTAAGTGCCGTCTTGGCCGTCTTATTTGTTGGCTTAATTAGCCCCAATGCTCAAGCCCAAGTCACAGAGCAAATAGTCTTAAGTCCTGAGTTAGAAAAGCGTAAGCATGAATTAGCCAAACGATTACGCTGTTTAGTCTGTCAAAATCAGTCGATTGCAGAGTCAGGAGCAGGCCTTGCTGATGATCTGAAAAGGGAAATTCGCTTACAGCTAGTTTTGGGTAAAAATGATGAGGAGATTGTCCAACATATGGTCGATCGCTATGGTGAATTTATTAATTATGAGCCACCACTAAATCGTCAAACTTTTTTTCTTTGGTTAGGCCCTAGTATTATTTTATTGTTTATGCTGGTCTTTTTAGTACGCACGATCAGTAAGCAGAGTAAGGGGTTAGGTATGGAAGATTCGGAGTCAGCTGAGTAATGGAAAGTTCTTATTGGTTAATAGCGGGCGTAGTTGTCGCCTTAATTGTTTGTATTGCGTTATTTTTACGTTTGCGTCCCAAAGACCATGGTCGTAGTTGGTATCTAGGCTTTTTGCTGATTCCTATCATTGCTGGGGGCGTATTTTACTTTTTGGTGCTCAAGGATCAAGCTAATCCGGCAGCTACTTTTGAGCGTACTGGTAATATCGGCCAGTTTGTTGATGCCGTTGGCATGCTGGAACAGCGTGTTGAGGCTGACCCTGAGGACTATAACGGTCAGCTTATGCTTGCTCATAGTTATCGTGCTATGGGTCGCTACGAAGATGCTGTTGCTCGTTTTGGTAAGGCGTGGCCTATTATTGAAAAGGATCCTAATAACTTAGCTTTATTTGCTGGTTCTTTGGCGATTTACCGCGGTGGTTTTGAGGGTAAGCCATTGGAGCTAATTGGCCAAGCCTTAGCTTTGGAAACGGATAACCCTGACGCACTGATGCTTTTAGGTGGTGCAATGTTCCAGCAGCAAAACTATGCTGAGGCGATTAAGAGTTGGGAAAAGCTATTAGCGGATAGTCGCATTCAAGACGAGGATAAGGTTTGGATTAAGCAGCAGGTTGAAGAGGCCGAGCTAGCGTATAACGATCCTGAGGCTTATGCAGAATTACTCGCTGAGCGAGAGATAGAAATATTTGGTGAGGGCGGCGCTCATCCAAGTGGTGCTGTAGGACGTATGGGCTCTGAGCCGATACAAGGCGTTGTACCAAGCGGCGGTTCACCGCATCCCGACTTTATGTTTGGTGCTCCATCGGATATGCCGAATCCGCATCAATAAGATGATTTTGTAAGTGTTAAGGCCTGAGTTGTCGTCCAGACAAATCTCAGGCCTTTTTATTTTGCTTATCTAAAGTCGATGTCTTGGCTCTTGATCGAGTTCAGAAGAAACTCCCTATTTTAAATGACGCTGCTATTCGTTTGCGCAAGGCTGGATTAATTGAAGGTCGCAAACAAAATCTGCATGTCTCTGCTTTGGTTGCTAATCTGCTTACTAAATTAAGACGTAATAAACTCATTCTTAATACTGGAACACGAAGTCAGCCTTTATGGCGACTTGCAGAA